>Ga0075014_100000363_pt1 | contig 12446 bp, 16 predicted proteins | sample AleBraG_ABR_2014_FD_71472 | JGI IMG/M metagenome (GOLD analysis project Ga0075014, IMG submission 71472) | Freshwater sediment microbial communities in response to fracking from Pennsylvania, USA - Alex Branch Run_MetaG_ABR_2014 | ecosystem: Environmental > Aquatic > Freshwater > Creek >... | reverse complement strand
AACTGCATCCTGATCGACTCGGGCCACTGGCTGGAGCAGTTTCGACAGGCCGCGCATTTCACCGGAACCCGGGTGGATTGCGCGGCCGTCTTTCCGCCCAGTGTCCTGCTGGCCGCCAGCTACCACAACTACCGTCGGGAATACTCGAAGGTAAAGGTCGAACACTTCGAGTCCTTCCGCAAAGGTACCATCCTGAGCACCCAGCTTGAGATAATGAACAAACCACAGGCTCCGACACTCGAACAAATGAAACACATCCTGGACTACGTCGGCGCGCAGCTTGGTCTGTCGCCCTGGGGTAGCAAATTCGGGTTCGGGCGCTTCGAGGTCTACGAGCTTACAAAGTCATGTTAAGAGGACTCTTACAGGCATACATGGCGTTTTGTATCTGGCTGCTTGTGCCGGATATACAGGTGATTAACGGGCGCCGGTATCGGCGCTATTATTTTGAACAAGGTGAGAAACTATGAGTGACCCTCAAATGGGAAATTGCATGCGGTGTCAGAAACCTACAACACGCAATGTGCTTGTGGGCTATGTCTGTCCGGATTGCGCCGGCATACGCACTAAGACTGACCAGATGATGGCTGATCTGTTGTTGAAATTTGGTGACCGATTGATGCGGCACGGACACACAAGGCACGTGTGGCTCAATCAATACACACTGGAAGACATTCTCAAAGCTTTTGCCTACGAAGTCGAGATACTAAAGTTTAGCGAGTTTTCACAGATGCCGTATCAAGCCCGCGTAGCGTCTTGGGTAAACACATGCTTTGGCTCCGAGCTCGCTACCAACTTGGCCGAACGTAATCGTCGGTTCTTCGAAGAGGCGGTCGGGTTGGTGCAGGCCACCGGTATGGCCGTACGGGAGCTGCACCAGATGGTGGACGAGGTCTACCGTAAACCCGCAGGCGATCCAATCCAGAAAGTCGGCGGTGTTATGATGACGCTGTCTGCACTGTGCCAGGCCAACAACTTGGATATGCGCAAGGCCGGCGAAATCGAACTGGAACGGTGTTGCCATAACATCAACAAAATTCGTGAGAAAAACAAATTTAAGTCGCACGGCCGACCACTGCCGGTACAAGTCGTATGAGTGAAAACAGAATCGGTGATTGGTTTCTGACCTACACCGGCAAGAAGTTCTACCCGCTGGACCCACGCCCCGAAGACATCTGCATTGAGGATATTGCCCACGCCCTGTCGCTTATCTGCCGATTCGGCGGACATAGCAGACGACACTATAGCGTGGCCCAGCACTCCGTGATTTGCAGTCACATCGGAGAACAGGCCAAGATTCAGAAGTTGCTGCACGATGCCCCCGAGGCGTACTGCGGAGACATGGTGCGACCGCTGAAGCTGTCCATGCCGGCATACTGTGCGGTGGAAGACAAAATCTGGATCGCGGTAGCAAAACGCTTCGACCTCAACCCTGTGTTTCACGAGGAAGTGAAATTCGCAGACAACACCGCGCTAATGACGGAGCGCCGGGACGTTTGTACACCCTCGGAACACCGCTGGTCCCTGCAGGACAAGTACCCGCCGCTGGATTACAACATCTATCACCTGGAACCAGAAGAAGCTGAGGAATTGTTTCTTAAACGTTTCTACGAACTTGGCTCTACATTTCTAACCACATGAACAAACTCATAAAAATCCTGATCCGACGTGACGATGCTGACCGCGGCATCAAACTGGTCATCCTCCTCTCCCGGGAGCATCTGCAAGGCCTGCTGGACATGACCGAGACGCCCGACGCGGTCGCGTCCATTCGTCGCACCATCGGCGGTGACACCACCGACAAGATCTCGGAGATTGTCATTGAGACCTGCGCCGGCGGAGCACAGGGTAAGACCGAGTACGACCGAGACGTGCGGGAAGTGCCCGATGACAAAATTCTGATGCTTACACTGTGATTACCCTTTACTGGCGTGATGGCGAATTGGTCATCGTCGACCCGACCGCCACGGGTAAAACAAGCATGTTCGAACGGGAGATGACCTACATCCACAAATCCATGGTCGTCAACCCGAAGACGTACGCCAAGGAAACCAAGAAGGAAGTCGTCGCTCTAACCCGAGAAGTCCCCGGCCAAGCCGAGAAGACCCTGGTGACCTACCAAGGCTTCATGGACTGGGCTGCCGACCTCTGCAAGCAGTACAACCTGGAATACCAGATTCTGGATCAGCGCGCTCCGTTCCCGAAGCCGCAGATGAACAAAGCAAAGGGTTGGTGGCACACCCAGTTCTCATCCTGGATGAAGTTCCTGTCGCACAACCGTTCCGGGCTGGTTAAGCTGCCAACGCGCTACGGCAAGTGCTTGAATCCAGAGACAAAAGTTCTGATGTACAATGGCACTACCAAGACTGCTGGAGAGGTGGTCAACGGTGATCTACTAATGGGTCCGGATTCAAAGCCGCGAAAGGTCTCTGGTGTGATGTGCGGTCGAGATCAGATGTATCGTATAACACCTAACAAGGGCGAGAGTTGGGAATGTACGCACGACCACATACTAAGTTTACGTTGCAACTTTAACGAGGGCAAACAGTCCCAGAAAGGTGACACAAACAATGTGACTGTTGACGCCTACATTACAAAATCTAAGAACTGGAAACATCTGCGCAAATTATGGCGCACTGGTGTGGAGTTTCCAAATGCTAAGCCAGTCGAAACGCCATACGTCGCTGGTGTCTATCTTGGTGATGGTTCACGCGAGAGTAACGTCATAACAGACAATGACCCTGCAGTCATTCAGGCGGTCAGAGACTGGTGCGCGTTGAAAGGGTTGGCGCTAACAGTTACACCATATGGTAATACGTTTTTATTGCGTTTCGTGGATCCTACATATATCAAGGCCGGCAAGGCTCGCGATCAAATAGGCGCGGCCTCGGAATTTCGGCTCCAATTCCTCACACCCAATTTGGAGGAAAAGTACATCCCGTTTGAGTATCTTACAGCAAATCGTCAGTCTCGTTTAGAGTTATTGGCTGGCCTACTCGATACAGACGGTTCGGCGAACAATCAGATGTGCTACGAGATTACGAACAAGTACACGGCAGTGAAAGACGGCATACTGTTTCTGGCTCGTAGTCTTGGCTTTGCCGCTTATGCCAAGGAGAAATGGGTCAAACTTGAGACTTGGACTGAGGCTCGGTGTTACTGGCGTATTATGATCAACGGAGCAGTCGAACAGATTCCCGTACGCAGTAAACGATTCAACATCAAGCGTAAAAATAAGTTTGATGCAACTAACGTAGGCTTCAACGTGGAACCCATAGGTATGGGCGATTATGCTGGGTTTGAATTAGACGGCGACGGGCTGTTTCTTCTAGGGGACTTTACCGTAACGCATAATACTTCACTTATTGTCAACACGTTACGTGCCTTTCCGGAGCTACCAACGGTGCTCACGGCGCCGGGCGCGGATCTGCTGGGTCAGCTGGTGGACGAGTTGAAGGTGGCATTACCCAATCGGAAAATCTCTGGCATCTTCTCTGGGGCCAAGAAGCCGAAGGGTCAGTGCCATGACATCACCGTGTGTAGCATGGACTCGCTCGATAAGATCAACCCTGAAGGGGTGCGCCTTGTCTTGGTGGATGAACCGCATGCCCTGGTATCCCCGGAGCGCGTAGTGCAGGCACAGAAGTTCAAGAATGCCCGCATCCTGGGTTTCGGTGCCACCACCGAGGGCCGCTTCGATGGCGCCGACGCCCTGCTGAAAGGCATCGTCGGCCCAGTGCTGTACGAGAAGTCATTCAAGGAGGCGGTCGCAGATAAAGCAATCTGTGACATCCGAGTCTACATGCTGCGCGTGCCGTTTGAACCATTCCCGTCTCGGGATCGTAATCATGCATACAAGGAACTGATTTTTGCCAACGATGCTTTCAACAACATCGTGCAGCGGGTCAGCTCCGAGGTGATTCCGGCCGACTGGCAGACCTTGATATTCGCGGATCAGGTGAAGCAAATCGACCTGATGGACAAGTGCGTGGAGAATGGCACGACAGCCATAGCGTCTCGGATGTCGGCCAAGGAGCGCTCCGAAAAGTTTGCGGACATGAAGTCCGGACTGATAAAGCGCTGTATCTCGACCAGCATCTACTCACAAGGCGTAACGTTCCCGGATCTCCGGGCGATCATCAACGCCTCGGGCGGTGGTGGGTCCATTACCGGGACGCAGAAGCCGGGCCGGTTGGCCCAGCGCCGGCCTGGTAAGGAGCGCGGGTATCTGATCGACTTCCTATTTGTGCCAAAGGGCTGGGATGATGAGTGTGACACGCGGAACGTGAGGGACAAGTGGTCCATGGTGGTGTTTGACTGTCAGGCTCGGATGCGGACGTACAAGAAGACCGGATTCGATGTCCGAGTCGTGAACACAATTGAAGAAATAAAATTAACATGAATTTGAAACTCAAACGAGTTGGCAGAGGCTGGGACATTGAATGTTCGGACGTTAAGTTGGATTTCCATCTGCGTCCGGAATTCAATGATACTACTGGAGACACCGCTTGGTTTCTCAGTCGTTTCGACACGACTATCGCGGACAAGGACAAGGCTTACATAGACACTGAAGTATTTTCATCAATGGATGAAGCCGTGCGCGAAGCCTGGCTAATCTGTGAGGCCAGCACGAAATGAAAATGAAAAAAGCAATCTATCCTGAACTGGATCAGAACAACCAGCTGATACCCCGGGATCTGGTCGTATTGACCGTCGAGCCCATGGATCTGACCAAGGACGAGTTCGAGGCAGTTAATGGACTGGCGTGGTACGAACCTGTATTCAGCGGCCCCCGCACGACTACTATCCTTGTCAGCGCGCGTGATTTGGATATCGCGCTTGACGGAACCTCGAACCCCACACAGTTGATCGACATCGGCATCTTCAAACTGGATGCCGTCAACAAGATTGATCAATGCCTACATCGGTGGGACGCCGCCTACTTTTATCACGCATGAAATTACTTATTATTGGGATACTGCTCGGCGCGGCACTCGCAGTTTGTGGCTGTTGGCTGCTGGGCGTATGCCTAGCGGTTGTGAACACACTGGACAAACCGCAGGTGGATCCACATCGACTACCGTGTCGGTTCTGCGGAAAATTCTGCCATCCGAAGTGTGTCGACACATATAACATCAATGAAAACAAACCCCTTCGATAACTTGCCCGCGCTGCTGCCACGAATGGAGGGCTTTAAGCTCGCCGCAGATGTGAGCATTATGCACATCACGCAGCATGATGTGGACGTGCTGGAGACACATCAACCGCCATCCTTAATTGGAGTGTATGAGTATGGGTTTGTTGTGCTTACCCATACGAATCCAGAGTCACTGGCCGAGGCCGGGTTCACGGGTATGTATATCGACCTACTGCAGACCCTCTATGAAAAAGAAATCTACTACGCGTTTCTCGACACTGATGGTGAAGTCTGGCCAAACCTGAAAACGCGGGACGCGGAAGGAGCACATGAACCAACATGAACATGAAACGTTAAAAGCCGCCACCGAAGAGATCAGGCAGGCCCACGTGCTGGTCACCTCGGCCCATATTAAGTTGTCGGGAGTCGGGCATTCTGGTAAATCCTTCACCGCAAAAATAAAATCAAAATTATTGATGCTGCTGAAGCATCTCACACAGAAAAATGAACCCAGACATCCAGAACACCGGCCAGGCGGTTAAACAGCACTTCTACGAAGCCAAACGCCAACAGCTAGGCAAGCCATATTCCCCGGCGTCCCGTCAAAACAAACCGGAGACCTGGTACGCGGCCGGCGAGCAGTGCGCCTATCTCGAAGCTGATCCGTACATCTTCGTCAAGGCTGCCTTCCTGTACAACAATGTGCCGGGCGGCCCTTTTCCGAATCAGATGGCGGGGAGCGCCTCGGCGCGCTGGTACAAGCACTTCTGTCACACGCAGAACGCCACGGGTAAGACTGGCCTGCAGATCATGGAAGCTGAGGTCCAGTCGACCATGGCACACACGCTTCGTGTCGCTCTGTCACACGCCTACAAACGGCCGACCGAGGTGCTGCTGGACCCGTACGGCCCGCGACAGGACGTGGTGCCGGCGTTTGCGCGCGTGTTGCTGTATCCGAAGAATGAGGCAATACGTGCTATGTGGGAACGACTTGCGTGTGAGGAATTGAACAGCAGTCCGCAGTTTCTGGCGGCAGTAAAACGTCTCGGTTACGATGTGAGTTTCCTGGATAAGTATGTGTAATGTTAACGATTTTTGTTGGCATTCCGATTTCCAGGCGTATTGTAACCGACGCGACAAATGAGAACACCGGCATAAAATGGCATTTAAAATTCCACAAATAAATGTGCCGCCGGATGTGCTCGAGTCCCGGCGTGCAGTAGAAACCCTCGAACGGGAGTTGATCTTTGGCATGGTAAAATTTTACAAGTTTTACCGCTCCATGCGCGACGTCGTCTGCCCGTTCGACCCGTCCTCAATCTCCTATCGCCAGGACTTCTCCATCAAGCGCTACAACGTCCTGTACGAGATGCTGGACACCTTTTATCGGCGCTTTGACCACTACACGGAAGTCCGCGACGATCTGGGCATCCCGAACGCCACGATGGCAGCCTACGTCATCGACCGTACCAATCGGGGCCAAATCCCCAAGGACATCGGTGCGCAGCTCGTCGACGAGATAAACGACGAGACCGAGTATTCAGCCGCGCTGGACCTGGACTCGCTCCGGGCATTGGCCGGCAGCGCTCCGTTCGCCGACTGGCTCAAGACCAGCGTGACGAAGCTGGGATTGAACACGGTCGACCATCAGCGGCAGTTGGGTCTGTTGACAATGGAAAGCCTGGCCGAGGCGGTGGAGCGTATGAAGTTGGCAACGACGCCGACACGCACGGATAACATGGTGAATGGCGCGGCCTTCGCGTTTTTTGGAACCAAACGGAAAATAAAACCGTGTGTCCCGTTGCACGCATTTCCAGGTCTCAGTGAAGCAATTGGCGGAGGGTTCTTTTGGGGCGATTCGACCATGGTCGCTGGCATCAACGCCGGTGGTAAGTCAGTACTGATGATGCAGTTCGCCGACGCGTTCGTTCAGCAAGGTTATAGAACCGTGCTGTTCACGACAGAGCGCCGACCGGACGAATTGTTTATGCGGTGTGTCAGCAACCGTCTTGGCGTGGATTTGCGCCGACTGAATGACACGTCAAAGAACATCCAGAACGAGGAAATAGAGTTGGATTACATTCCGGACTGGATTTGGTCCAATCCCGGCATGAGCGCTGAAATGGAGGTCATCCAAAGACAGTACGGCGACAACCTGCTGTTCATGGATTGGTCCAAGGGCGAAAACCTGTCAATCCCGTCCAATTTCGATCCTACCATGGAGCAGATCGAACGCACCGGCTGGAATCCCCAAGTCGTGCTGTTTGACTGGATTGGCGGCGGGTTGGACATCATCAAGGAAAAGGACAAACTACGTCTGTACTATGCGCAAGCCGCGGATCATCTGATTAACCACGGAAAACGCAAAAACCGCTCCATGATTATGGCGGCCCAGTTGGACAAGAACGTGGTGTTGCCGGGTAAGAACTACGTCGACATGAGCATGTTGTCGGAGTGCAAGACCATGACCAATAACCTAACGAACTTCATTGGTATCACGACGCTGCGGGACAGCAAGGCCCACGAGGGTGAGGGAGCACACACGGTTATGCATCGGCGCCAGAACCTGTGCGTTGCCAAAGCGACGCGCGGAAAGACCGGCATGATCATACCTGTAAATGCTGACTTCCAGTACCAGCGGTTCACGGAAATCAAGAAGGGTCTGACGCAACCAACGTGAAGACAAAAATTATTTGACGTATGGTGGAAGAGTGCTAGATTGGTGCTGCGACACATGTACAGCAAGCACGACATCGGAAGTAGAGACGTTTGAAATTTTCGTCTCGGCCCGTCATCTCCTAAGGTGACTTGCCTCTGCTTCTGCCTCGTGCCGACTCTGTCATGTGTGTCGCAACGCGGGTCGAGACGATCTCCCCTCCGCTTCAACTGGAAAAATTATGTTCATGTCACACGACCTCATTGGTGAGGTCAACGCAATGGAAGCCGCGATGCTCGCCGCGGCAGACCTCAAACACAGAGCCTATCAATTCCGACTCGATGGTGACCTTGGTCTCTGGGACCGAGGCATCCTCGCCTACGCCGCCGGTAAACCCATCCTGGTAAAAACCAAAGCGGATCGGCGGCGCACCAAGGTCTGCGACACCACGGTGTTCGTCTTGAAGGCAATCTGCAAAATGTTCTACGTCAAGGACGACGGCCAGTTCCTAGCCCACCGAGACCGCTTCGACCTCTACCTGTTCCGCACCACATCCTACGAAGAGCTGTACCGAATCGGGACAGGGATGAATCGCTCGGACGGTTACACCAAAAACCAACTGGTTCGAGCGCTGGCCGAGTTGGAGCATGCGGGCATCATTGAGCGGGACAGCCCGTTCATGAAGTCCAAACGGCATCGGGTGCTTAAGATTCGGCTCCGTGCCGATCGACTTGTGGAGCTGCGCGAGGTGGTGCGTCAGGCGAAAGCAACCGGGGTTGAACCTACGCCTTTGCCGGCACTTCCGATACGTAAATTCAAGCCGGAATGGCGAGCCAAAACGGCGCAAAAACAGACCTCCGAAAATGAGGTTGATGGTATGATGCAGCAGGCTACTTGTAATACTAAGCAGCAGGGGGGTCTGACACCCGCCAGAGCGTCCACCCCAGACGACGTAGTTTTCCCCCCTTTGGGAGACATGACTAATCACGCTGCTTGCGCAGCGTCCGAATTTGAAGTCTCTCCCGAAATGTACGGTAATAAGACAGTCCAGGAAATGTCTCGGATGATCATCGAAGCCTTCCCAGAGACCAAGTTCACCCTCAAACACGCCAAGGCCATTCGGCGTTATTCCCAGTGCTTCCAACTCGACCGTAAGATGACCTTGGAAAATCTCAAGGACTACATCGAATACCGAGCGTGGAGTCACGGGACGTGGCACTGCAGCTGCAACCTCGACATCATGCTCAACGGCTGGCCCTTGATCCTTCAACACCTCAAGGTGGAACGGCTACTGGTTCGGGAATCAGCAGATAACGCAGCACTTGATCTTCGGGGCAACACCACAGCGGAATTGGACGTGCATCTCAACAAATCGGTTCGGTTTCAAATGGAATGCATGCTGGACTACGAGGAACGCACAGGCACAACCTTCGGCACTGCCAACGCCTCGCAATTGCAGGCTTGGCCCACGCTGCTGGCCTTCGTGGCTCTGGAGCGTATCGACACGGCTAACGCTTGGTGCACCCGGCACCGAGCCCTGTTGATCGACGAGTTACGCGAGGCCCCGGCAATGGCCAAAGCCATCCGGCGCATGTTCCCAGTCGTCTCGGAAATGCTGGGACTCACCCAGAGTTTCTGGGATCACATTGCCCAGATGGCTGCTAAGGCCTACAGCGACGTCAGCATTCGCCTCTACATTGCGTCTGGCGCTGGTATACGTCAGAACATCGACCCGGCTGTCCTAAAGGCAAGAGCAGCCCAAGCCGTTCCAAAGAACGCACACGTACAATGACTGAACACACCTTAGTTGCCGACATCGTCCGGATTCTCCCGGATTTGAGTCGGTCAATTCCCGAGAATGCCGAACGGCAACTGACTACCATGCTACAGGCGTTTCTGCAGGAGCGTGACCGGCAGGAAAATTCCCGCTTGGAGCACGAACTTCAAGTGTTCTTAGCCTCGCTTGATTTCACGGAAGTTATGAACTTAATATGCCCAAACTTAAAGTAACCAAAGTTTCACGTGCCTTCACGTGCAAGACCTGCGGGACGCCCTGGAAGCACCAATTGTGCTGCCCCAGGTGTGATCGCCAATCCAAACACCGCACCGCGCCGGACAAGGATCCGTCCTTCCAGTCCCTCGGCGACGGTCATTACGTCCGCAAAGTCTACGGTCTGTCCGATTAACCAAAACTATGTTCGAAGCCAAAATAATTGCTGATTCCATCACCGAAGCCGGCTGCCGTCTCACCACGATGCAGCTCACCCACCCGCGCGTCATCCACGCCGAGTTCATGACACATCGGATGTTCGCCCGCTGCGCATCCAGCTCCCGGGCCATCCCGTACGCCAAGATGCGCCAGGCACTGATTGACGACCCATTTGTGCCCCTCGTTTGGGGGATTAACATCAAGGGCATGCAGTCAAACGAGGAGCTGCAGGGGCAGGCTCGCACGCACGCCGTTGAGAAGTGGCTGGCCGCGCGTGATAACGCCATCAAGTCCGCGGATGAGTTGGCCGATCCGGAAGGCCCGTACAACCTTCACAAGCAGATTGTGAACCGTCTGCTGGAGCCCTGGATGTGGATCACCGTGTGCGCCACGGGCGACGCCGGCGCCTGGTCCAATTACTTCACGCTCCGCTGCCACCCAGCCGCCGAGCCGCACATTCACAAAGCCGCCGACATGGCACGGGACGCCTATTTTGCCAGCACGCCGCACATGGTGGCTTATGGCGATTGGCACCTGCCGTACACGAATCAGGCTACCTATGAACTTGTGAGTAAGCTCGAAGGCAATTGGCGCGACAATATGATCAAGGTCTCTGTCGGTCGGGCTGCGCGCACGAGTTACCTTTCACAAGAGGGGACGTCCGACGTTGTTGCCGACATTGCCCTGCATGATCGCCTGGTTGGGTCACGGCCGCTTCACGCTAGCCCGGCCGAACATGTCTGCCAAGCCGTGCCCGGCATGGAACGTCACGGCTGCTACACCGGCTGGCGCTCCTACCGTCATACACTCCCTCACGAATATGTCACCGATTACCAAAAGCCCTAAGTTGCAGCTGAGCAGCTCGGCCAACAAGTTGCCGTCTCGGTCAACCGTGACGAACACGAAGAAGCCAGCCAAGCCGAAGTTCCGTCACATCAAGAAAAGTAAACACTATCCGCGACTGGCCCAGATCGGCTGTCCAATCACGGTTGTGACGACGGACGGAGGTTACCAGCATTGGGTCGTGAATCGCAAGGCATTCGGTGCTGCCATGCTGCGGAACCGAGACATTCTGGACGAAGCCAAGTTCAACTACTTGTTCGGGTGCCAGACGGTCAGCGAATATGGCGCTTACCCACACGACATTGAAGCCGTGCTTGAACGCATGCTGTCCGGTCGGTTGACCGGGACGCAATTGATTCCTGATTAATCATGTATCACGTTCCCGAACCGTACGGTTTCGAGCTTAGGCGCATTTTGTGGCAGCTTTGGCACCGGCATTATATGGGTCCGGCGTTGGACATTGGTGCGAACAACGACCTTGACAATGACCAGTTGCGGCAAGCCTATGAATCGACTCGGTTGCTGCTCCGCAAGTGTGGCGCTGAACCAGACCGCAAAACCCGGTACCGGACGCTCACCCAGCACTACCGACAGCTTGATCGGCTCTGTGGTAAGGACTGGACGCGCAAGCGCTGGCGCCATCGTTCCCGGCAGTGGGAGCGTCAATTCAGTGCCAACATGTGGTGGTTTGAGACTCGCTATAATAACGTTGTCGGCCCCTACATGTCCTTCATAATTGCTAAACTGCATGAGAAGGGTTTTGCTCAGCAGATACTGCCTCCGATCTATGACGATGTACAACAGCAGACTGATGCTGAAATGGCCGCGGCTCTCGCCAATTATATCTACATCGCCGAGCTTCAATCAGCCGCGGTGGAGTTCGTTAAGACCTACGACCCTTTACGCGCACCACGTTTGCGCGCTAAAGCGGCCGCAGAAGACGCAGCATTCTTCGCTGAACTCAAAAATATCATGATGCCAATACCATGCCCAAACTAGGTGACAAACCCGAGCCGGACCACGATATCCTGTACACGTCCTCCGCGCCGTCCACCATCCCGGACGACGTACTGACTCTGGCCAAAGACCTGAGTGAGATTCACGGCACGGTACGGATCACCACGGAGAAGTCCGGCATCCACGTCTACATGGCGTCTCCGGCCTGTTTGGAGGAGTACGGCTCGGATGAGCTGAGCAAGATGCACTTGGCCGTCAACCTTCAGAAATACCTAGCCACCGGGGATCCGATGGTTGGTTTCTGTATGAAAACGGAGACCAAGTATAACATCCTGGATCTGCTGGCCATGCCGCCCCTCTCGGAGCGCGGCTACGAGGACAAACCGTACGTGGTGGTCAAGAAGGCCATCGACGAGCATTACCTGGAGCCCGACGCGGACGGCAACATGGTGCCCAAGAGCCCAGGTGACGTCATGCCCATTCTGGACCTGCCGGCCGGGCATCAAGCGTTGGAGTACCTGGAGTCACGCGGTTACAGCCCGGAGGATCTCTGGAATCAGTTCGGGTTGTCGTACTGCACTCAGGAGCGCTCGGACATCTTCTACCGCAGACTGCTGGGCGGCTTCCGAGCCACCCCACAGGGG
>Ga0075014_100000362_pt1 | contig 12459 bp, 10 predicted proteins | sample AleBraG_ABR_2014_FD_71472 | JGI IMG/M metagenome (GOLD analysis project Ga0075014, IMG submission 71472) | Freshwater sediment microbial communities in response to fracking from Pennsylvania, USA - Alex Branch Run_MetaG_ABR_2014 | ecosystem: Environmental > Aquatic > Freshwater > Creek >... | reverse complement strand
GGCGTAGGACGTGCGGCCATTAATTTTTCCAAAAAGCTCAAACCGTCCATGCGTGGCATTTCGATATCTAAGGTGATCACATCTGGCGAAAATTCTTTGACCATATCGCGCGCAACATATGCATCTGGCGCGGCTCCCACCAATGTAAAGCGCGCATCGCTATGAATTATTTCAGCCAATAAACTACGCACCAATGCAGAGTCATCAACAATTAAAACTTTAATCGTCATTTTTAATTATTTTTCCTCAGGTAAATAAATCCACATCACCACTTTTAGGTGTGTATTTAACCCGCATACGGTATTCACTTTCACGATCAATAATAGTGGAGTTATGTACAGATTTAATTTTTTTAACCATTACTTTCCCCGTATCAGGAAAAAAATACACTTTGCGTGGATATTCATCCAATAAATCTTGTGCAACAACAGGGATGCCTTCATTTTGCAAATAGTCTAAAACAAATTCAGCGTTGCGTTGCCCTACATTATTCAGGGTTAACCCACGCAAAACATTTCCACCACCAAATACTTTAGCTTCTAAACGCCCACGATTGGCGCCCAGTTTTAACAAATGGTTAATTAACAATTCCATTGCATAAACACCGTAGCGTGCAGATTCTGTTAACAGTCCCGATTCATTAGTACCATCATTAGGGAGTAAAAAATGATTCATGCCACCGCAGTGACTAAACTTATCGCGCAGGCAAACTGCCACACAAGACCCCAGTACCGTGACAATCAACTTATCACTGGTCGTAACATAATACTCACCGGGTAAAATTTTAACGGCTTCTTTATCGAAGTAGCGATCATAATAAGTGTTAGGGGCTAAATGTTGATTATTATCATAATTCATGGACGCGACCTCGCTCACCAGAACGAGCCAGGGTGTAGGTTGTTTTGCCCACTAACTTTACTAAATGCGAAGCTTGCGTAAAACTTTCAGAATGCCCAGCAATATATATTCCATCGGGGTGAAGCAATTGCGTCATTCGTTGAAGCAATTTGAGCTGTGTTTCTTTGTCGAAATAAATCATTACATTACGGCAAAAAATAACATCAAAACTGGGTTTGACTGACCACACTTTATCTAATAAATTCAGCTGACGAAATTCAATTAATTTTTTTAATTCGGGAACTACACGTGCAAAACCTGAATTTGCGCCCTTACCACGCTGAAAAAACTGCTTTTTTCGTTGAAGACTGATTGAATCAAGCCGCTGCAAACTATAAATACCTGCACTACCTTCGCGTAAAACATTGCTATCAATATCTGAAGCAATAATCTCTACGGGCGGTTCATAACTTCCATAGGTTTCAGCCAAAGTTATTGCTATTGAATAGGGCTCCTCACCCGTACTCGCTGCCGCGCACCAAACTCGCATAGGTCTATTTTGCGCTTTCATTTTTTGCGCAAACTTCGCTAACATTTCAAAATGATGCGGTTCGCGAAAAAAGGATGTTAAGTTTGTTGTCAACGCATTGATAAACTCTTCTTGCTCATGTTCATTCTGATCAAGAAAGGCGAGGTAGCTGGTAAAATTGGGTAATTGAAGTGCGCGCAGCCGACGCGCTAAGCGGCTATATACAAGTTGCTTCTTACTATCCGATAAATTAATACCTGCTTTTTTATAGAGCAGTTTGCGCACATGCTCAAAATCTGCTGTGCTGTACGTAAATTCTCGCTCGTTGCCAGCATTGGTCATGCACACGTCCTAGATAACTCAAAGATTATGAACTAAACCACCAGTGACCGAATAATTCACTCACTGGTGGTACCCTCAATTAAAAGGATTCCCATTCATCATCTTGATTTTTTGGCGGAGCTAATTTTCGAGTGGCTGCTGACTTAGCTTTAGCCGCCGATGGTAGACGAGGCGCATTCGCTTTTACATGTTGACGAGCACCATCGCTCGCCAAACGGAAACGCGCAACACTTTGTGTTAATTGATCTGCCTGGGATTGTAAACTCTCTGCGGCCGCCGCAGCTTCTTCTACCAATGCCGCGTTTTGTTGCGTCATTTCATCCATTTGACTCACTGCAGTAGAAACTTCTTCTATCCCCGTGGACTGCTCAGCAGAAGCCGCTGCAATTTCCGCCATAATGTCATTCACACGCTTAATGGCGGTTACTATATCCTTCATGGTATCGCCAGATTTACCCACCAAGGTATTTCCACTATCAATTTTTTTCACTGAATCGGAAATCAGCGCTTTAATATCTTTCGCGGCATTTGCAGAGCGCTGCGCCAAGGTGCGAACCTCTGAAGCCACGACCGCAAAACCACGCCCTTGATCACCTGCGCGCGCCGCTTCAACGGCAGCATTTAACGCAAGAATATTTGTTTGGAATGCAATACCATCAATTACACCAATAATGTCTGCAATTTTTTGTGACGATTCGTTAATAGCATTCATCGTTGTTACGACTTCTTGAATTAACTCGCCGCCACTGGTTGCAACAGATGCAGCCTGCTCAGCCAATACATTTGCTTGTTTCGCATTGTCTGCATTCAAACGAACGGTTGATGTCAACTCTTCCATACTGGATGCGGTTTCTTCCAGATTTGCGGCCTGTTGTTCCGTACGACTTGAAAGATCGGCATTCCCCTGAGCGATTTCGCTAGATGCAGTAAAAATGGTTTCTGCTGCTGTACGAATATCACCAATGATTTCACTTAAACTTTCCGTAGTACTATTACAGTAATCTTTTAACTCACCAAAAGTGCCTGTGTACTCCGTGGTAATACGTTCGGTTAAATCACCTTTTGCAATTGCACCTAATACACGATTCACTTCACCCAAGCCAACATCAGATGTTTGCATCAACGCATTGAGGCCTTCAGCTAAATTAAGGAAGAAGCCAGATTTACCTTCCACCGGAATTCTTGCTTTAAAATTACCGGCACCAGCTTGGGCCACCACGTTGCTCACTTCACTTTCTACCGCAACTTCTTGAGTGCGATCCAACCATTCAACAACAGAGCCCAAACGCGTACCGTCTTTAGAGAATATGGGGTTCGCCACTAACCGGAAATGACGTTTTCCCACTACAATATTTGCAGTATAAGTTGTCGTTAAATTTTCTAGCAGTTTCATTTGATGCATAGGGTTTTTATGGAAAATATCCATGCTACTGCCTATGACTTTATCCACTGCAAAATGTGGCAATACTGAGCGAATATCTGCTTCAGCTACACGTAACATAGTCTCTACAGATTTATTCATGTAGATAATTTTTCTATCAGTATCAGCAATCATTACATTCGTTGTTGCTGTTTCAAGCGCTCCCATAATACGACTTAACTCATGCTCTGTAGCAACCTCTTTTGTACGGTCAATCCACTCCACCACTGAGCCCAATCGCTGCCCTTGTTCAGAGAATATGGGATTAGCAATTAAACGAAAACTCAAACCAGCTACCACTATGTTCCCTACATATGTATCTCTTAAGTTTGCCAATAAATGCTGCTGATGCGATGGATTTTTATGAAAAATATCCATGCTACTGCCAACAACTTTATCGACAGAAAAATGCGGCAAAGCCTTGCGCAAATCTGACTCAACTCTACGTAACATATTTTCTACAGCAGAGTTCATATAGATTATTTTTCTATCTTGATCAGCCACCATAACACAGCTTGATGTAGCACCTAACGCTCCCAATGTTCGCGCCATCCTATCTTCGGAAACTATATCTTTAGTTCTGTCTATCCATTCAACAACAGAACCTAATCTTTCACCTGATTTTGAAAAAATTGGATTAGCAATTAGCCTAAAAGACAAGGTTCCTACAGTGATATTTCCGGTATAAGTATCACGTAAATTACCCAGCAGCTGGCTCTGATGTGAAGGATTTTTATGAAAAATATCCATGCTGCTACCAATCACTTTCTCCACTGAGAAATGCGGTAGTACTTTTCTCAGTTCTAGCTCCACTCCTCGCAGCATATGTTCAACAGCTTTATTCATAAATACAATGTTACGATTGGAATCAGCAATCATAACGTTTGATGATGTAGCATCTAATGCTTGTTTAATTCGATCAGTTTCCAGAGATAGTTCTAGGTTGCTAGTTAATTGCTCACGCAGACCTTTTAACTCTACTTCCATTTTTCTCTCTGCTTCAGAGGGACCAAATAAATCTCTAATTAACCGCATATATCACTCCTAAATATACAAATAATTTCCGAATTTATTAAATACAATCCAACATTTATATTTAATCATTACATACCTATAGGTAACTTAGGTAGCTAACCTGCAAAATTTCAATGTTATGTAACAACACCAGTGCTAGAACTGAATAACCCCATCTCCTCACTGGAAATCAATTCATTAATATCCACCAAGATAATCATTTGCTCATTTACTGTGGAAAGGCCTAACAAATATTTGCTATCAAATGCCACACCAAAATCTGGAGGCGGACGCATTTGTTCTTTATTTAAACTGACCACATCAGAAACACCATCCACCACTACACCCACTATGCGATTGTGAATATGCAGCACAATTACAATTGTAAATTCATCATAGGTAGCATCACCTACATTAAATTTAATACGTAAATCTACAATCGGGACTATATCGCCCCGCAGATTTATAACGCCCTTAATAAAGCTTGGCGCATTCGCAATTTTAGTGACGGATTCATAACCGCGAATCTCTTTTACCGCTAAAATATCTAATGCATAATTCTCATCGCCCAATGTGAACGTAAGAAACTCTTGATCTTTCTGGAGTGCAGCAGCTTCAGACATTTTTGTAACCTCCGGTATCTATATTTAACATATATTGAATTCCTCCGTACCTACATGGCGCGCTCACCAGGTTATTTTTTAAAACATTGCTCACGTTCACTGCTGCAAAACCCTTTGATTAATAGAAAATTGGCATCTGCTCACAGAGAGATGACGATTATCGTTTCAAATTGTTCAATTCTTATATATTTCTTTTAAATTTATTTCCATTTTCATAGTAACTTTTTGGAAATGAGCGGACTGGATAAATTATTTTTAACATGCTCATTAAACATGATGTGGATTAACTGTGACCGCGAGTGATTCCACATCCAAAATAAGTGCCACGCTACCATCGCCCATAATGGTAGCACCCGCTACACCTTGCACACGTTTGTAATGCTGCTCTAAACTTTTAATGACTACTTGTTGCTGTCCAACCAACGCATCTACAAACAACGCAAAGCGGTGTTTGTTGGTTTCAATTAAAACCACTATACCTTTGTGCGCTTCGGTAAACTCTGGCTCTACCTGCATAGCGTTATAAAGAGGCAATATGGGCCAGTATTGATCGCGCACCAACAATAACTGATCATCCCCCGCCAAGGTTTTAATGTCTTTTTCAAGTGGTTGCATGGATTCAACAATATTAACCAAAGGAATAATAAAAGTTTGCTTGCCCACAGAAACACACATGCCGTCTACAATGGCTAATGTGAGCGGTAAACGAATAGTAAACGTAGCGCCCTCACCTTCCACTGACTCAATATCGATTCGCCCACCCAAACTTTGCACATTTCGCTTAACAACATCCAAGCCGACACCACGACCAGAAACATCAGTAACTTGTGCCGCCGTAGAAAATCCAGGTGCAAAAATTAATTGCCAAACCTCTGGATCACTTGGGTTATCACTAATCACAATATTTTTTTCGCGCGCTTTAGCAAGAATTTTTTCGCGATTTAAACCGCCGCCATCATCGCTAATGCTAATCACGATACTTCCGCCCTGCTGAGCAGCGCGCAATACCACTTTGCCAGTAGAATTTTTGCCCCGCTCGGCGCGCATATCTGCTGATTCAATGCCGTGATCTATAGAGTTACGAACTAAATGTGTTAAGGGGTCTACCAATTTTTCCGTTAATCCCTTATCCAGTTCGGTTTCACCGCCTTCAATAATTAAATCGATAGATTTACCAAGCTTGGTGGATAAATCGCGCACAACGCGGGGGAAACGATTAAACACAAAGGATACAGGTAACATGCGAATAGACATAACAGCTTCTTGAATTTCACGCGTGTTACGCTCTAATTCAGCGGCAATACTCTGAAATTTTTCACCTAAATTTCCTTCAATACTTTTTCCAATCAAATTCAACATAGACTGCGTAATAACAATTTCACCCACCAAATTAATCAGTTGATCAACTTTGGTTACATCGACTCGAATGGAACTGGTTTCACTGCCGCTGGATTCTGAATTTTTTGGCTTTGCAGTGAATGCAACAGGGGATGGCTCAAGTGTCGCGGGTGGCCTCACTTCATCAACAATGATAGCATCTGATTTTTTAGTTACAGCTTCATCAAAGCTGATGGCTATTTTTGTATCAACCGATACTACTTCATCATCGAAAAAGCCAAATGCTGCTTCGGTTTTATGTACAACAGGATCACCAAAAAATCCGTAACCTTCTTCTACAACTACAGTATCGTCATCATCGAAGAAACCAAAACCTTGTTCATCCATTTTCGTTTTGCTAATTTTTTCTGTGACCAATTCCAATTGCTCGCAAATTTTATTGGCAGAGTCCCAATCAATATCGCCATTGGTGCGATAGCTGGTCAAAATACTTTTTAATACATCCACTGAATTTAAAAACAAATCAACCATTGCGGTGGTTATAGGCAATGTCCCCTGACGCACGCGATCAAGCAAGCTTTCCATAATGTGGGTAACAGAACCCAAGGCATCAAAGCCAAAGATACCACTACCACCCTTAATGGAATGCGCTGCACGAAAAATGCTGTTAAGTTGCTCTGGGTCTGGAGTATGCGTATTTAAATCCAGTAGCAAATGCTCCATTTCGTCGAGGTGTTCTTGGCTCTCTTCAAAAAAGACGGAGTGAAATTGTTTCATGTCGATGGACATAAAGAAGTCCTTAAATGACTAAACGCTAAAAAATCCTGCTAACTCGCGATTACTAGCCCAATACTTTTTTTGCCACTTCTAATAATTTTGCGGGATCAAAAGGTTTCACCATCCAACCTGTTGCACCTGCTGCGCGACCTTGTGCTTTCATGCTATCACTGGCTTCAGTGGTAAGAACAACTATGGGCGTTTTGGCATAAGCAGCCAAACCGCGAAGCGACTTAATCAATGTGAGACCATCCATATTTGGCATATTCTGATCGGTTAACACAAAGTCATACGATTTGGTTTTGCATAAGTCGAACGCCTCCTGCCCATCTTTAGCGGCAGTTACTGTATAGCTGGCTGACTTCAATGTTGCTTCAACCATTTGGCGAACAGATGTTGAGTCATCCACAATTAACACATGTTTACTCATAATTTTTACTACCCTTAATTGGTAATTACATCCTATTTAACAATAGCGCGAATTTTGTTTCCCGGCGGAAATATCTCCACTGTCTCGGAAAGGCGTCGAATCAAATTATTGCCACGCCCATGCGATTGTTCCATGTCATTTATATTACTCACAAAATAATTGTAGCCACTTCCACTATCCTCTACTTCAATCATCAAACACTCTGGTGTCTCGGCATTATTCCAATGCATAGAAGTACGCACAAAATCAGACGGTGCTAATTGCGATAAACGTTTTTCTCGCTCAACGAAATATTCTGAAAAACCGTCAGGATTTTGCTTTATTGCTGATGACAGTTTTAATACTCCATGATCTATCGCATTATTTATCATCTCTGCAACTACAGAGAATATCTTTTGACATAACCGCTGATTCAGTCCTAACTGCTGCAAAAAATGGTTACACATTGGCGGAATATCGCAATTGGCTAAACTCATTCCCGTTAATACAAATTCACAAGAAAACTCAGGCACTGAAGATTTAGTTGAAGGTACCTCGATATCTTGTTTATAGTCATTTGCTTCAAATACTAAATTGGGCTCTATAATACAAATAGACACATCATCAGAATAATTTTCTGTTTTGGCATGATCAGCAAGAGCGTTAGCCAAATGATTTATTAAATTTTCTGGCCTCTGCTCGAGAATTGATAATAAATTATCTATGCCGAATGCTTCTTGATTTTCATTCTCTTGTTCCAATAAACCATCACTGCAAGCAACAATATAACCCTTATCTGGTAAACGAATGGTGGTTACGTCAGCATCAAATTGTCGTTCATTTAAAATACCCAATGCCATGTGAGTTGATTTAAATTGATGCATCACTTGGCCATCATTAACCCAATAAGCTGTTGGCATAGCACCATTCCAAACATTCAGTTCCATCTTTAAAGGATTAATTTCCATTAAGATAGCTGCAACAAATCTATCCATAGGCGTGTTGCTCACTAATTTTCGATTAAGCTCCAAAACGATTTGCTGTAAGTGATAACCTTTTTCCACCATGCTATTGAAAATAGTTACCAATGGCATAATAGTAATTGCAGCGGATAATCCATGACCAGTCGCATCCGCCAACAAAAAATATAAACTCCCAACAGGAGATTTTTTAGCTAAAGCCATATCACCACTAAATGCAGTAAAAGGTTTTAACCAAGTATTCACGCCTTTATAGGCATAAGAATTTTGCGCCAATAAATACTCATAGGTGAATTTGGCAACTTGTTCTTCGCGTTCCACATTATTTTTAAATTTTTCTAACTCTGCATTCTGTGCAGAAATTAATTTTTTCAAACGTACCGATTTAATCAATGCTTGAACCTTTAACGCAAGCAGTGAAAGATTTACGGGTTTGATAATATAGTCATCAACGCCACCTTCAAAACAGTGCGCTAAAAAATCTGGCTCTTCATTAGAGCTAATCATAATAACGGGAATATCGCGAATAGTTTCCCTCAACTCTTCATCCGCTATTAAATCCATTCCTACGCCATCAGCCAATTGATAATCCAATAACATTAAATCAATTGCGAAATCTTGTAGTAACAATAGTTTGGCCCGCTGAACGCCATCAGCAGACACAGTATCGAACCCCTTACTCTGCAGAAATGCACAAAACAATTGATTGAGCATTTCATCATCATCGACGACAAGAATTCTATTAACTTCGCTCGCTGATTCACTTGTCACGATTTATAGAAACTCAAAAAGTTTTTGCATATTAGCCATACGCAGTATTTCAGCGGCCTCACCTTTTGCAGATTTTACTGCCACAGTCTTACCGACATTTAAGGCTTTCTTTTGCAGCAAAACCATCATACCCAACGCTGAACTATCAATGTATTGCACCGTAGCAAAATCGAGAACAATTTTTTTGACTGTAGGCTCATCCAATAATGGCACATAAGCCTCGTTAAATTCTCGGTGATACGAATAATCGAAACGTGATGCCAAACGAATGGTATTTTCACTAGACAAAATTCATTCCCCCTCAAATTATTTCGATAATTTTATGTAAATTTGCCAATAGCAAAATCTCTTTAACCGACGGTTTAGCATTGGCAATAACAAGCGCACTTTTTTCTGCCTGTGTTTTTTTATGCCGCATCACCAATAACCCTATACCTGCACTGTCTATATATTCCAAATTACTGCAATCCAAAATAATTTTTTTACCGGAACTAACGCCATCATTTGCTGCCCTTGCAAAAGCGTCATTAAAATCTGCACTTGACGCATAATCAAAGCGACGTGGCATTTTTATAACGTATTCATTATTCATCTTTATATCCGTCCATTATTACCCATTACATTTTACAGATGAGTTAATCAAAACAAGTCAACACTTCCGCTACTTACGCCAGAAGCAGATACTGGATTAACATTGCGTGTAATTATTTTTTCACGCAATTTCACCAAGGGCTGCGTTAAAGATTCCTCTAGATATTTTATATCTTGATTTTTTTGGGCAATCATTACGCTAGCAAACTCTGCAAGTACTTGCATAGCATCAAGATTGTGCTTAACAATTTGCGTAGACATATCTTCAAATTGTAATCCACGCATGGTGGTATGTAAGGCACTTATGAGGCGAGTAGAAATTTCATCAAGATCGCTCGTAATTTTTTGATCAATTTTTGCCTTTTCAAGCAAACCTTCAATCGCAATTTCTACTTCTCGTTTTGCCTCTAGTACAAACGTCATGTCTTGTGAGGCAACACCACCTACGTTATCAGCTAAGTTGGTAATGGATTCGTTGATATTATTTAATTGCGATTGAATTTCATGGCTAAAACCTGCAGAGCGAGTCGATAGCGCACGCACCTCATCTGCTACCACTGCAAAACCACGCCCAGCCTCACCGGCACGCGCAGCTTCGATGGCGGCATTTAGCGCTAACAAATTCGTTTGCGCGGCAATTTGATCGATATCCTTAAGAGCACGCATGACATCAGGCATCTGCGCGACGATATCACTGACTTTTTCCATCAACCCCATAGAGGCTGCGCTCATATTCACAGTGGTATTTACAAAACGATTGAGCGTGTCCGACGTTTTTTCAGCAAACTGATTCATACGCAAGCCAATATTGCTCGAACTGCTTTTTGGTTGATCATCCGCATGAAACAACAATTGCGTAATTTGCAGCTGCTGACTATCAAGCAACTGATTTAATTCAGAAAATGCGTTCGATAAGGTGCGAATTGCATCATGCTGAATATCCATTAACCTATTTAAATCTTGCTTTGTATCATCTATAGACGTTTTTATTACACTTCCAGCTTCCGCCAAAAGGCTACCAATTTGAGAGTGGCTATTTTTGGAAGCCATTGCACGAAGATGTTCATCACGAACCTCAGCGAGCCGAAGTTGCAAACCATAAAACATCATTGCTGAAGCGGCGAAAACGCCCAATAACATGTATACGTAATATCCTAAAAGCCATCCTAGAAGAATCGATCCTAAAAAAAAGAGACCATCTTTAAGTTGCATAATAAAAAAGCCATCAGTTATTTTGACATTTGAAATCGTGGAATCAGTATCGGCCTCTATAACCATATATAGGTCATGGAAATTAACTAAAGCGTAGCAGTAAATTTTAAGCGTGTTGAATTGATTGAGCTGTTTACTCCATTCAACAGGCAAAAAAAAACGGAGCATTACTGCTCCGGTTTTTTTTGCCTCACAATGATGCACATTGGCGTCTATTTCAACTCAAGCGAATGCTCTTCTATTTTTGCTTTCCAAATTTTGGGGCCAGTAATGTGCACTGACTCACCACGCGAATCAACCGCTACTGTCACTGGCATATCTTTCACATCAAATTCGTAGATAGCTTCCATGCCCAACTCAGGGAACCCCAGTACTTTGGCTGATTTGATCGCCTGCGCAACCAAGTAAGCCGCACCACCCACGGCCATCAAATACACTGATTTGTTGTCGCGAATAGCGTCTATGGCGATTTGGCCGCGTTCGGATTTTCCGATCATACCCAGCAAGCCGGTTTTCTCCAGCATGGTGCGAGTAAATTTATCCATGCGCGTGGCGGTGGTAGGGCCTGCTGGGCCAACCACTTCATCGCGCACAGGATCAACGGGGCCCACATAATAAATAAAGCGGCCTTTCATACTCACAGGCAATTCTTCGCCTTTAGCGAGCAGGTCGGTCATTTTCTTGTGGGCGGCATCGCGACCAGTAAGCATTTTGCCGCTGAGTAAAATAGTTTCACCGGTTTTCCACTCTTGTACATCTTCAGGCTTCAAGGTGTCGAGGTTTACGCGGCGCACATCATCACCGGTCTCCCACGTGATTTCTGGCCAATCGTCCAGTGAAGGCGGAGTTTGAAAGGCGGGGCCTGAACCATCCAACACAAAATGGGCATGGCGCGTTGCAGCGCAGTTGGGGATGATAGCTACAGCTTTGTTGGCGGCGTGGGTTGGGTAATCTTTGACTTTTACATCCAACACAGTGGTCAGGCCACCCAAGCCTTGGGCACCAATACCCAAACGGTTTACCTTGTCGTACAACTCAATGCGCAATTCTTCGGCGCGATTGTTCGCCCCGCGCGCTTGCAGTTCTTGGATATCTACGGGCTCCAGCAGCGCCTCTTTGGCAAGCAACATCGCCTTTTCGGCGGTGCCGCCAATGCCAATCCCAAGCATGCCGGGCGGACACCAACCGGCGCCCATTTCGGGAACTACCTTCAATACCCAATCCACAACGGAATCAGACGGATTCAACATTGCAAACTTGGTTTTTGCTTCGGAACCGCCACCTTTGGCCGCGACATGCACATCCACTGTATTACCGGGAACTATGTTGTAGTGAATGATCGCAGGGGTGTTGTCGCCGGTGTTTTTGCGGGCTCCGTCTGGATCCGCCAGAATTGACGCACGCAAAACATTGTCTGGATTCATATAGGCGCGGCGCACGCCTTCGTTGACCATATCGGTTAAGCTCAGTTGCGCATCCCATTGCACATCCATTCCCACAGTCACGAACACGGTCACTATGCCGGTATCCTGACAAATGGGACGATGCCCCATGGCACACATACGCGAGTTAATTAGAATTTGCGCCATGGCATCTTTGGCGGCTTTGCTTTCTTC
>Ga0075014_100000361_pt1 | contig 12515 bp, 11 predicted proteins | sample AleBraG_ABR_2014_FD_71472 | JGI IMG/M metagenome (GOLD analysis project Ga0075014, IMG submission 71472) | Freshwater sediment microbial communities in response to fracking from Pennsylvania, USA - Alex Branch Run_MetaG_ABR_2014 | ecosystem: Environmental > Aquatic > Freshwater > Creek >... | reverse complement strand
CTCCAGTAACATCCGCTGCCCCAGTCACGACCGGTAATATTCAACAACTGTCTTCCGTTCCACCTTCTCAGCAAAATAACCAACAACAATCAGGTCAACAAACTACTCATCGTATGTCCACGCTACAGGGCGGAGGGCAGGGTGGTGCTGGCGGTATGCCGGCTGGACAGCAGGAAAAGTCTCTGGGCGCAAGTGTGTGGTCCTAATTCTTATTCCTTAACTGACAGGCAACAGCTAGACCAATTCTAAAATCCAACCAACCAACCATAAAATAATATGGCAATGCTGGGTCTTACTTCAACAGAGTCCTTCTCCGCCCAACGTTTTACTAACATTCGGCAGAGGGTGTTTTATTTCTATCCCAACGGTGCAGCGCCCATGATCGGGTTGCTTTCGCTTCTCAAAGACGAAAGCACCAACGATCCTCGGTACTCGCACTTTGAAAAACGTCTGTCCGAACAGCGGAATACTACCGCTGCCGCAACGACAGGATGTTTCATCACCAATACCACGACCAACGCGGACGCTGCCAATCCGTTCAGTCCGGCAGCAGATTCCACCCTTCGCGTGGTTGTAGCAGATCAGACTGTATTCCGGGTCGGTCACCAAGTCAAGCTCTCGGCTGTTCCTACGTCGACGGCGGGAGTTAATGTCATTCTGTACGGCTTGGTCACCAACACTGGTACTGCTACCATCAATGGTAACGCGAATACCCCGTTCATCGACTTGTCGGTGACCGAGGCAGGCACCAATATCGCCAACACGGCTGCTACAGTCGGTTTGGAAGTGTTGATTGTCGGTTCTTCGTTCGCACAGGGTGTTACGAACCAATCCAGTTCCATCTGGAACCTCCCAGTACAAATCGAGAACTACACGCAAATCCTACGTTCTCCGTTTGACTTCACCGGAACGGCGATCAAGACCTCGACCAAGTTCGATGAGTCTGGTCCTTACAAGGACAAGGCGAAAGAGACCTCGGTTGATCACATGCGTGAGATGGAGAAAGCGTTCATCTTTGGTCGCAAACGCCTGATCACCTCCGGCACCCGGCCGCAATACATGACTGGTGGTGTTATCTACCACCTTGAACAGTGGGAGCTGTTGGCGAACAATCCTTACGGCACTTCCGGTGCTACTCTGGATGCGGATGACAACAAGCGCATCATCAACAACGCAGCCGGTACCATGAATCCTCGTACATACGATATGTACATGGAACGTGCTTTCCGGGTCACCAACAACAAGGCGAATGAGAAACTGGTTCTTTGCGGTTCCGGTTTCCTCTCCACCTTGAACACGATGTATGTCAGCGGTACGATGCTTACCTCCAAACAAGGTGATGCAACGACCTATGGCATGACAGTGGTCCAGCACGACACTCCCTACGGTACCATCTACTACAAGACGCATCCTTTGTTCTCGCAGAATCCTACTCTGCGTTACAATGCGTTGTTCCTGGATGTGCAGAACCTGATGTATCGTTACATGCAGGGACGTGACACCGAGATCCTTACCAACCGCCAAGCGAATGATGAAGACGCTCGGGTGGACGAGTGGTTGACGGAGGCGGGGCTTGAATGCCGCTTCCCCGAATCGCACATGTATTTGCAGAACGTGCGCCAAGCGGTCGCCGGGTAATCTTTAAAGAGTTAGTTGGATAGGAGTTGAAGCCGTCCAACTTTTTCTTTTATAAGAAAACATACAAATAAAATAATATGGCAAATTTGGCACGCTCTGCGGTGACAATTAATGGCTCGTGGAATGAAGGTGGTCCTTCTAACAAACGAGTGTCTGCTCGCAATGTAACAATGGTTTTGACTGGTCAAGGTTCGGTTGCCAACGCTATCCCGGCATCCGTCTTTGAACTCGGTGTGATTGAGCAAGCTACTGCTTTTACTGCAAGCGATAACTCGCTTGTGATTGTAGCTGCCCCTTCCGCTGACGGATCAAAACTTCTGTTGCGTGCGGCAGGGAGCAACGCTCCAGCGGACTTCAATACGATCACTCTTTCCGGGGTGGTTAAAGGTTTCGTTTAATAAGTAGTAAACTTCAAACACAAAGGAGAACTCAAGCATATGCCAATGAACATGCGTAACAAAAATCTGCGTGACATGGACATCTCTACCTCAACGGGTAAGGACGTTCGCGACACACAGCAACTCAGCGGTGAAGCCAAAGGTCCATCCATTCATGGTGGACCGAACGAAGCCACTCAGTATGAGACGGCTGGCATCGGAAGTAAGGGTGCGCTTGGTGGCAAGAACACCAATTCGTAAGTTTTAAGTTTTAATTTTTAAGGCCTAAACTGAAACGTCTACTAACACTAGACAATAATACTTCTACAAACACTATTGTGATAGTCTCCACGTTCAAATCAATTCTTGCGGCTTTCGCTAACCGTGATCAATCGCTATTCCAAGTAGGCAACCCACCGGTTGACCTGTTGTTGACGGCGATGAACAACTCGATCAAGTGGGCACAGCGAACTATTGACTTTGAACTGTGCCGAGTAAATGTAGACGTTTCAGTTGACCTTTTAAATGGTGCAGACTTATCCACAGCAGTACTTCATGGGAGCAGGGTGGACGATGGAACAGGGACAAACACCCTTACAGCTGGAACTCCTGTTTCAGTTAACAAGATTGAACGAGCGTTCCTTCCAGTTAATAATACACTCAGTTGGCAGCCTTGTGACTTTATCTCCCGTAATAGCCAAGTGCGTCAGCAACAAATGGTTAACGACCATTATACTTACAACATCAGCAGGTCAACAGAGCCGTACAACTTATCAGTCGCCTCGCCCAATCCGGCGGTAATTCGGTACGGGAATACGATCTACGTTTGGCCAGGTAACAACGGCAACGCAGGTCCCTTTGCGGGAACTAATCCAATCACAGTGGGGTTGGATGTTGTACAATGGTTACCTGACTTTGTTAATCCGACTGACACAAACTTCTTGATGGATAACTGTCAAGATTGGTTGATGTATCGTACTCTCGCAGAGTTAAACTTCTTTCTTAAAGCGTCTGACAGGTTTGCTATAACCGACAAGATGCTTGCAGATTCCTGGCAGTCAGTAGTGGATTGGAATGGTTCACTTGAAGATATGGGCGATGATGTGTCGAATCTGGATTAGTACAATACCTTAACTTAAACATAAACAAAACAACCTATGCCATCTTATCCTGCAACCAACGATCTAGCTGCGTTAGTAGTAACTAACCCAGCCGACGGTGATGTAGCCAGCTCTCTGGGAACTGCGCTGAGGGAGACTCGCGCTTGTCTTAAAGCAGTTATCGAGTCTATTCATACTTCAACTGGTGGTATGTGCATTGCAATATGGCAGAACAACCCACAACAAAGCACTTACCCATCTAACAATAACACAGCAAACGCCTGGCATGTTCGCTCTCCGTGGAGCAGGCTATGGGACAATCTCCCAATCGATCAGCTTGGTGCATCTAATAATCCTGTATTCCAACCAGTTGCCGGTACGTACTTGGTTGAAGCAGAGGTTATTGGGTTTAAGTGCGCTAGCCATGTAGCAAGGCTTGTTGTGCTGAATGGAGATGGTTCAGTCACTCCCATCAACGGCTTGAGTGGAACGGTCGGTTATAGTAATAATGGTGGGGCGTACGCTACTACAACCTCCAAGGTTATTGGATTAATTACAGCGGATGGGAACACAGTTTACCAACTTCAACAACTTTTAAAAGTCGCCAGCACAACTCAACCTGTCCAAGGAACTGGAGATACAACTTGGGCAGGAATAGGTATCACTGATACTGTTTATGGCTACATGAAGGTTGTAAAAATCGGTTAATAGAAGATAGTAAACTCCAACATGCCGACTAACACCACAGACTCGTATGTCCCAATAGTGCACGCTGACCTTGTCAAAGGTGTGCAGGCTACGACAGCACACTTAGTTACTCCCGGCAAGTGGTACGACTCTTTGAACATGCGCTTTCGGCAAGGGCGTGCGTATCAAATTCCTTTCTTAATAAACTACTTTCAACTTAGTGCGCGGGATGGGTACGATTGTCAAGCTATTGTTAATGTACTAGTTTCAGACACTGCTTCTAGCCTGTTCGCTTTCACGTCCATTCACCTTTACCAAATTACCACCGGAGCCACTCCAACCGCAACGCAGGTTGATGGGGGCGTTGGTTTTTTAAATTCAAACTCGTGGGACAGGTGGGCGTACTTTGTTAATCAATCGGGATTGTATTTTGTCAACCCATCAAACACTGTTAAGTGGTACAATTTTACGTCCATTGTAGATTTGATTGACATTACCACAACCTCCCCTAACCACGTGGGAGGGACTAAGTGGAAAGCTGCTTACATTGAAAACTTTGCCAGCCATTTAGTTCTTGCAGACGTTAACGACGGTACAGGTAATTTTTATCCCCAACGTATTGTGTGGTCTGATGTTAACGACTTCACTCAATTCACTCCTTTAGTCACTAACGAAGCAGACTTCTTCGACTTAGACAATGTTGTTGACAACAGTCCATTAGGACTGCGTATTACAGGCTTAAAGGTTTTGAATGGTGTTTGTATGGTTTATACTAGCAATAGTATTTACCAAATGCAATACGTTGGTATTGATGCTGGTGTAATGCAAATCAATCGTACAGTTGCTAATGTGGGGAATATGTTTCCTTACGGATTGGCGGCTATCGACAAGCAACACTTCTTTATTGGTGAAGATGATTTTTACGTTTACAATGGTGCATGGGTGCAGTCGTTAGGTAAAGATGTGTTTGAAAGATTCTTACTTGATTTACATCCTTTACAAGCGTACAGGAATAGGACTTGGGTATTTATCGACAAGTTCAACACTGAAATTCAATGGCATTATTGTAGTGCCTCTTCAACAGGACCCACTGACAAAGTCGTTATCTTTAATTACAAAGAAGGTTCTTTTTACTTCATAGAGTCACGTGGATGTGCTTGCGGATTTAAAAGCACTATCCAAACCTACACCAGCATTGCGCAATTGACTGGTACGATTAGTGCGTTATCGGGTTCAATCATGAACTTGAATACGGGAACTACAGCAAACTTTAATTTATTTGGTGTGGGGAACGCCACTATTGTTCGAGAAGAAATTCCTTCTGACGCTTTAAGTTCCTTACGTCCCCAATCCGATCCCTTTCTAGTTTCACCTGATTATTTTTATAACGACCTACAAGGGGTTAAAGAGGTTTCCTCTTTGTATGTTGACGCCAGTTGGACGGTTGCAACTGGGGTGGCAGTAACTCTTTCGGCAAGAAAGTATTTAAGCGAAGATGTTAAGTGGGTTACAGCTGGAACATGGACACCTTCTTTACCCGAAGGACGCTTATCTTTTCCACGTCAAGCGGGAAGGGTTTTCAGGTATCAGTTTACTGGCCAAGCTGCAAGGAATTTACAGTTCTACGCGTTCGCCGAGAATGTGTATAACGCAATGACTGAGAAATAAATATATGTCAACTCCAGTCCAATTAACTAAAGCGCAGGGTAAACAGTTGGTCAAGCCTGTTCTTGTTTATTTGGGAGAGGTTCCTAAGTTTACCAATCCCGAAGAAGTTCAAGCATACTTTATAAAACTTCACGAAGTGCTGAACGCACACGCGAGTGACTTAGCTGTGCTTAAGGCACAGATGACCAAAGCAGCTTCTGTATAAAACACACCAATACAAACCAATTCACAATGTTCAACCCCGACCAATGCCAGCAAGTCAACCTCATTCGTTTCACCACCGCTAAAGAAGTAATTGACAACTATAACTTCTTCGAATCTGGAATGGTTGCCTTGAACGACCCTAAAGGTGCGAAATCTAATTACACCAGCGAGTCATTTTTCTTGATGTTGATGAGGGTCATTAATGCTGGAGATTTGGGATTGGTCCTACTCCTTACCAGCAAGCGTAACAAGCCATTAGGGTTCGGCGTTGCTATGGCGTCCTCGGACGTTGAGGGGGTTAAATGTTTGTATATACTGGAATTCTTTTCAAATGGTAAGTTTAAGGACACTCGACAAGTGTTACTACAAGCTGCCGAACAACACGCACGTAGCCTTGGGTTGAACAAACTCAGAGCGTCTACACGACGTATCAATGGGTGCGGGTTCAGGTTGTTCGAAGGAGTGTGGGGATTTAAACGTGAGTTCGTTACATTTACTCGGGATGTAATTTAAACTTTAACAAAGTCAAACAAAGACTAACCAAAAACAATTTAAATTTATGGGTGGATACGCCTCAAGCAATCAAGGTTCAAACCAACATGGAACAGGGAGTCAAAACAATAACTCCAATTCCGTTGGTACTTCTACAACCCAGCTTCCAAGCTGGGCGACTAACTTAAACAAAAACTTCACTGGTGCTAACGCACAGGCCAGTGGTATGGGGAGAGATTTTCTAACCTCCCTACTCTCCAACCCTTATGGTAAGAGTGCAGGAGGAACTCCTTTCGGGTCGGCTATTAACAATATGTTCGACTCCCAAATCGCGAGAGCAAAGACTGGGAATGCAAGTCAAGCGGGGTTAGCTCGCCAAGGTTTCATGCAGGGTGACGCTCTCGCTCAAGCACAAAACAACTTGCTTGGAGAAGGTACGAGTGCAGCTAATTCTTTAATGTCAGGTGCTAGCCCGTACCCCGGATTGAATTACACCGCTATGACTTCTCCACACGACACAACCAGCAACGTTGCAGGCTTGATGAGTTCGATTAATAATGGGGTGACTAATACAAACGGTGGTACAAGTGGTATGGGGTTAAACTGCTGCTTCATCTTTGTGGAGGCTTACAGAAATAAACGTATGCCACAGTTTGTGCGCGACTGTCGTGATCGGTTTGTAACTCTGGACCGTGCCATTGGGTATCGCCAGATCGCTAAGTGGCTAGTCCCAGCTATGCGGACCAATAAAGCTGTACGATTGTTGGTGGACTTCGTCATGATCAAACCATTAGTAAGCTTTGGAGGTTGGTTAACTAAAGAACCAACTTATAAAGTTGGTTGGATCAACTTCCCGATTACTTATATGTGGTTTAAATTATTTAGTTTGATTGGACGTTTAACTGTTTATCGTGCTGTTCAACAACTGAACGAAACCAAAGGAGGATTGATCTAATTTTATGGACCCACAAATTCCAATGGGTGGCCCGATTGGCGGGTATTTGATGCAGTTGTTTGATCCTCAGACGCGGGCGAGGATGGCGGCGGAAACTGCACAGATTCAAGCTAACACGTCAAATCAGCAAGACATTCATAATGAATACGCTACTCACGGAATGTCCCCTACGTGGTTGCAGGCGTTGGCCGCTAGCCAACATGGTCAAGCCGCCATTAATACGTCGAACAACATGGCGCCGGTTTACAGCGCAGAGGCAAGGCATATGAACGCGGAGACTGACCAAACTATTCCGGCACAGGTTAATTTGACAAATGCCGAGGCGTATAAAGGTTGGAAGTCGCCTGACCAGTTTCAACAAGAAATGACCTTGCGGGAAAATCAGTTAAAAGAAGAAGCGCGTACGCACGAGTCTGAGGCAATTAACCACATACTCGCCGCCAGTAATCCTCAGCAAGCGATGGCGATTGCGTCAGCTGTTGCAGAAGGACGCTTTCCTGATATTAAGACAGCTGTGCAAGGTATGCAACAAAAGTCAGCGGCAAACGTGCAGGGTATTACAGATGCCATGCAACGCCCGGCAACAGCCGCACAGTCAACTACGCCATCCCAAGGTGTAGGAGCGTCTTTGGGGGACGGGTTACATTCCATACTTGGTAGCAATGGGTTAGGGGGCGTAGTGGGAAATTTAATTCCTGACTTAGGCAACGCTGCGATTGGAACAGGCGACATTATCAATCACATTTTTGGTGGTACAGGTACACTTGGAAATGTCAAGCCATGGGTAAGTGGTTCTGTAAGTCAGCCTGGTATTGGTCCAGTCACGCATCAACATCAAGGACAAGCTCAGTCACAGCATTCTCGACAAGGCACGCAGTCTTCTAAGAACGCTGGCCCAAACCCCAACGATGTACCTTTGCCTTTGCCAAGTTATCCAGGTGCTTCGTATGGCCCAAGTTTATTTGGTCCACCCAGTGCGTCTAACTCACCTACAGCAATTCCAAACAAGAACTCCAAGGGTATGAGCATGGACGATATTTGGAGTATGCTTAAGGGTAATAGTGGTGGGGCGGTTGGGATGGCTAGCAGTAACCCAAATATGAACTCATTGCTGATGTCAATGATGCAGGCTTAAGTAAACTAAACTTTAACTAACTTTAACTAAACTAAAACTATGGCTGGAATTGCAAGTCTGATGAGTAGTGGCACAGCGGGTGCTGGTGGTGCTGGTGGTTTAAGTGGCGCTATGGGTGCGCTAGGTAGTGCTGGTTCTAACCTAGCAAGGGGCTTTACTGGTGGTGCTGTTGACCAAGCTGCACCATTTGGCTCACGCCTTATGACCATGGTTGGTCAGGGATTGGGAGCAAACACTACAGCTGGGCAAGGAGCACAGGGTCCAATGCAGGCTCCTCAAGCACCACCCATTCAAGCGATGCCGATGTGGAGTCAGTTCGGATTTAAGTCACCCGGCGGGTAAGTTGTCTTACTTTGTATTAACCTAACATCACGCACATCACACCTTAATAACATGGCTGATCCAAATACCACTTCCAATCCGTTATCGTTTGCGCCTAGTCCATCACCTACCACCTTTAACGGTGGTGCGCCTTTTGCGTATTCCGATCTGTATAACCTACACAAGACTGTACAGGCCAATGCGCCAGAACAGTTCGGCAATATGTCACTGCCGGACTTTTCTAAGTTCATTAACGATAACACTGGAAGTGGTATTGCGAACGCTGGGTTAAACGATTCATTCGTTAAGCGTTTTAGTGTGGGGTTAGACAATGCCTTGAAGAGTAGTGGCGTTACAGATTATACCGGAAGCGTTGGGCAAGACGTAGGCGCGGCTTTCGGTATGCCTGGGGTTGGTCGTAAGGTTGGTGAAGGAGTGCCCCGTAACCTTCTTAACATTGCTCCAATGATTACGGCAGGGGTGTTTAGTGGTGGTGCGTTACCTGCCGTGATAGCGGGGTCTGCTGCTACGGGTGCTTTAAGCGGCGCACAAACTTACACTGATACCGGAAGCGCTGGTGCTGGTTTGGTTAGCGGTGCCGTTAACGCAGCCATGCCTAAGGTGTTTGAGATGGGCGGCCAGGCCGCACTCAAGGCGATGGGGGTTGCACCATTGGTTGATGACCTGTTTGATCAGGTTAGCGGTAAGGTTTTGGCAAGCGCTGGTGGACGGTTGGCGGAGGGATTGCCACAAAGGTTCGCACAGTTTGTTGGGGGTAACATTGGAGCACAGGCGGCCGGGGAAGTAGCTGGGCAAGCAACGTCCTTGTTGAGCGGACAAGGGTTCTTTAATCCGTTAACTAAGGAACACCTGTTTGAGACGGTTGCAGGGAACTTACCATTTGCCGCGTTAGGGGTGCCAGAGTTAATGCATGATAGTCCTGCGGTGGGGGTGAGAAGGTACATGGAGACGTCCAAAGCCGCGGAGGACGCACAAATTCAGGCGTGGATTAGTGGGCAGGATATGGGTGACGCTGGGACTAAACCTAATTTGACATCACTAGGAGTACATCCGGGTGTTAAGTCGGCGGAAGAGAGTGCGTTCTATATGAATAACCCACAAACATCTGATGATGTGTGGAAGTCTATTCGCCAGAGTTCGGTCGGGGCGGAGGACTTAAAGAACGATCTTGCCATGCGTGAGCAGGCTGGGCAGGTTGCCCAACAAGCAATGGCGCATAAATTGCAACCTGGAGAAGCTGGGTTTGAGTTGGGTGATGGGAGTGAAATTCCTGCCAAGCCGACCAGACCGAACTTTAAACTCGGTGAAGGTACTGATCCAATTTATACGGGTGATGTGCCTAAACCTACAACGGAGCCTACACAATTATTGTTAGGGTTGCCTAAAGAGTTGTGGAAGAACGGTGGAGTGCCGGAAGCTACGAGTGGTGAAGGGGAAACTACTAAGCAGGTTACACCACTCCCAACCACTCCTGAGGAGATTGCTGCTACAGTGATCAAACCCGAATCAACCATACCTGAACTTGTTAAGCAAAAGGTGATTGCTTTGGAGGAAGGGTCTACAACAGATAAGCCTACACTTGAGGATAGTAAGCAGACTCTACATGCAACAGTTGCTTTGCGTGAGTTGTTAACGAATGAGTTTGGAATGGATTTGGGTGGGTTGAATGACCATGTGTTGGATTCGTTCTTTAAAGCGTTTCAAGAAAATAATCCCAACCACCCTGATCCGGTAGCTGGTGCAGTTGAAGCGTTGCGAGCAATTACGACTCGTAAAGCTAGCAAGCAGATTGTGGAGAAGGAAGTTAGTGATAAGAGTTTGACGGATGTTGCTCAGAAAGGTATTAGCTTACTGAATGACGACGTAGCTAACTCCCGCGCTAAGACAGACAAGTCTGCTAAGTCCGATGCTCAAGTATTGTCTGAGGTAGTGCATAGCGATAAGAATGCAGCCGACCAAGGAGATCGCATTATGAACCGTGTCGCGGCAAGGTACGCTCGCTTCAGGGACAAAATGGCTGCACAGGGTAGAGCGTATACAGAGGGCGAGTTACGTGCGGTCTTGAAGAAGGCGGCGAACCTTGCTGTGTTAGAGGGGAAGCGGGGCAAGGTAACTAAAAAGCAGGTTGCCAAGGGACTAACACAAGCCGATGCTAGTAAGGAAGCGGAGCGGTTGAATAATTTAAACACTTACCAAGGTGTATTGCACGTTGTAGAAAAGCAGAATAATGGGAAGACGTATGCAGTAGTTAAGTCAACAAGGGTTGAGCAGGGAATGGTTGGCAATGAGAGTGGGACTGTGGAGGTAGGGGGTGGGGGCGGGGAAGGTACTGGGTTCTTGGGACAGGGCGATCAGTTTGCACAGTTGGATGATTTGCATTCACAGGGTGCGAGTGGTAAGGAAGGAACCCAATCAAAACCCTTGGAGTCTACTGTCAAACCCACCGGAGACTTAAACGCTGGAGCAATCACCACCAAAGACTTTTACGATCGCCTGTTTCGTGAACGCATGGGTTTCCCTAAACCTATTGCCGACGCAATGACCCAAGTCATGCTGCGTACAGTTTCAGCGTTTAAACTTGCAGATCGAGTACGTGTCACTGAACTCATTAATGATCGTTCTAGTATTAACGAACTAGGTAATTACATCAAGTCCTTCAACAATCCATTGTGGACTGGACTGGTCGGCATTGCTCCTAAGATGTACGGCGACGGTAGTCCTGAACACGTCTTGTTCATGCATCAATTAGTGTTCGCTCACGAACTTGTTCATAACAGTGAAAACTTTTATGAACTCCAAAAGAACACTGGTGCGACAATGTTACCCACCAACCTCTTTGCAGCCATGCAAAGGTTGGAAGATATTAGTTTGAGCATTAGTGCAGACGATCGTAGCAAGTTACTTGGGGAGGTTAAAGACTTACTCTCTCCCGGAAAGATGCAAGAGGTGCCAGAGTTGAATAGGTTGTTAGACTCTTCTGCACAGACTCCGACTGAATTCCGTGCCACCATGGGAGCTTTAATTGCCATGAGTAGGGTGAGGGAAGGTATGCCACAATCGGCTGCCGAGGTGGGTGGTATTAAGAAAGGGTTTATGGACATGGTTACATTCGCTCCCAAGGAGTTAATGGACTATGCCAAACAGTTTGTGAAGTATGTAGGGGACTTGGGACGTTCGCTGTATGCAAGTATCAAAGGCGATCAGATGGGTATGGGTTTGCTTGGCATGAGCGATCCGTACCATAAAGCTTTAGCTGATATGGGACGGGATTATGTAAAGCAGTTCCAGGTCTTGTTGAGAAGTACAGACGAGATTGATGGGGCAGTAGCGAACTTAAATCGGTTTGCTAGTTTGTCTCCAGAGTTGTACACTCAAGTCTTACATCAGAATTTGATTAGTCCAATCAAGACTTCTATGTTTGATTATGAAGGGCCTACGTTTGCACGGCAGGCCATGAAGGAGGTTGCGGGGGAGAATGGCATGGACCCTGATCCGGTTAAGATTAAACCTATTTTAAGGGCGCTGGGACCATTCTTGCAGGCTGCCGAGCAGTATCCAATGTTGAGGGAAATCGCTAACTTAGGTTGTGCAGGTCCTCACATGGCCGAACAAGCTATTAGTAAGTTGAATGCTATGTTGGGGACGAGGACGCTTGCGGATGGGACTGTTACTAAAGACCCTAAGATGACAGTGTTTCAACGGGTTGGAAAGAGCCCAATGTTAAGGGAAGCCTTTAATAACATCGTGGGCTTGCAGCAGGACGCAGAAACAATGGTTAACCAGCAACACCCAGAAGTTGCAAAGGTCCTAGCCAAGCTCGCCTCACCACAACAGCGTGATGATGTGTGGCATATGTTCGAAGTTAAGAATCAACAGAACATTATGACCACTGCAACTCGTTTAAAGAGTCTGCAAGA
>Ga0075014_100000360_pt1 | contig 12564 bp, 13 predicted proteins | sample AleBraG_ABR_2014_FD_71472 | JGI IMG/M metagenome (GOLD analysis project Ga0075014, IMG submission 71472) | Freshwater sediment microbial communities in response to fracking from Pennsylvania, USA - Alex Branch Run_MetaG_ABR_2014 | ecosystem: Environmental > Aquatic > Freshwater > Creek >... | reverse complement strand
GTGTGTAATTTCGCACATAATTACTATTGCTTTAAATTAATTAGCCACTATTTCGATTCATGAGTTGGAGACTTCAATGCAAATTTCAGCCGATAAAATTGTTAGCTTTCATTACAAACTTAGTGATGTGGAAGGCGATCTTTTAGAAACGTCTTATGATGCTGACCCAACCCTGTATCTTCATGGACATAGCAATATTTTAGCGAGTTTGGAAGAGGCTCTAGAGGGCAAGGCTGTCAATGATAAAATTAATGTAATACTTACGCCTGAACAGGCTTATGGTGAGCGTAAAGAAGGGGCGACTCAGCGCATTCCCATTAAACATCTACATAATCACGCTGCTTTAAAAAATAAATTGAAGCCTGGGGCGCGCGTATTAGTGAATACTCCTCATGGCCCTTGGGAGGCTATCGTATTGAAAGTAGGTAAATTTAATGTTGATATTGACAGTAATCATCCTTTAGCGGGCAAAAATTTACAATTTGAAATTGAAGTTGTAGATGTGCGTGATGCTACGGATGAAGAATTGGCTCATGGTCATGCGCATGGAGTTGGCGGTCACCATCATGATTAAAAGCGATTGAGTTTTCCAACATTTTTAATTTGGATATTTTTTTTCTGCTCAAAATAGATGTTTGAATACTTTTCATAACGGCCCTTAAATTTATTTAAGGGCCGTTTATATTTTTATGTTGCCTTGATGTGCTGTAACAGTCTGGCTTTGAGTGCAGAAGGAATATTTTTAATTGTGAGAATATCGTTTGCTTCATCGTAAACAATTTCTTTGCCTAAGCATTCGGAGGCAAAACTCATACTTAAGTTATCATTTCGACCGCTTATGCGTACATAGTTGCGTAGTTGACTGGCATCGGAAATAAATTCAGGCTTTATCTCAGGGGTTTTTTCTAAGTGGTGAATAAAGTGTTCTGGTGTATAGGTTTTTACTTCTTGTGATAAATTTTTAGATAGCTCTTCAATGATAACGGGGTTTCCCGCCTTGCTCTGTTCCAAACAATAATCGACTACTTTGGTGCGCGTAACTCTTGCTGTATTATCGTCTAGTGTATTGGCAAAGTTTTCTACTGCTTGTAAAAATTCTACGGTATCGCCTTTTATGTTATGTTTATCACTGAAGCCTAAAAGTGCGGTAAAAGCTTCAGAGATTTCTTTTTCACCGCGTGTTCGCATTAACGTCAGGTAGGTTGTTGAATCACCAGAATTCCATTCTTCCAAGTTTATTTTAGCGGCGAGTGTAAAACCGCTGACATCTAAATAATGTGATTCAGTTAGTGTCATGTTGCCGTCTAAATATAAACCGCTTATGTGCTCCAACAAATAAATGTGTAGATAATTACCCGCTTCAATTTTTTCTAGTGTAAAAAATAGGTAAGCATCTATGTAAATATCAATATGGTCTAGCGTTGATTTAAAATGCTCAACAATTTTTGTGGTAAAACTATTGAATCCCAATCGCTCTGCGCAATATTCACTGAGCCAAGCGGAAAAGGGAAACTCAGCCGTATCTTGCGCAAACCGTCCGTAGTGCTTGCCACCTTTTCGAATAAATTGAGTTTTAAGCTCATAAGCTAATTCCTCAAGAGCACCGGTCGTTGGAAAAATATCGGGACGCAATTGAGTGATCAGAGGGGAGCCTATGGTGTTGCGTTGGATCCGATGTGCGATAATTGCAGAAAAAGCCATAATGAAATCGTTCTAAAGTTTTAGTGATAAGTAACATCTATTTTAACACTTAGGAAAGTTTATGGATATTAAACGTATTAATCCCTGTGCGCGCTGGTCTGATGCAACTATTTTTAATGGCGTTGCACATTTTGTTGAAGTGCCCGTAGATACTTCGCAGAATTTCTCCGCACAAATTGCACAGGTGTTGAGTCAAGCTGATGCTAGGCTAATCAGTATTGGAAGTGATAAATCACAACTATTGTCAGCGACTATTTATGTAACATCATTTGCGTATCTGCAATATTTGAATGAAGCTTGGGAGGCATGGCTGCCAGTGGCTAAGGCTCCATCGCGCGCCTGTTTGAAAGTTGAACTAGTAGATCCACAAATGCTAGTAGAGATTGCTTTTGTAGCTGCAGTCACTCAATAGTATTCGCGACTAAATTTGTTTGATAATGAATTAGTTATTAACCGGAAAACTGTTGACGTAGCTTATCGTTGAAATGTGTAGATGTTGTCTATACTGGTCTTATTCTCAATTTATCCAATAGCTCGTTGAATAGGATTTACCGTTATGCCCACTCCCATTGATCAATACCTCAATATTCTAGCAAAAAAAGATGGCTCTGATTTATACCTTAGCACTGGAGCTCCCCCTTGCGCTAAGTTTCAAGGTGTATTAAAACCTTTAGCCCAGGAAATTTATAAGCCGGGAGAAATTGAAGCTATTGCTAATGCCATTATGGATGAGGAGCAGCGCGCTATTTTTGCCCACGAATTGGAAATGAATCTGGCAATTTCTATTCATGGGGTGGGACGTTTTCGTATCAATATTTTTAAGCAGCGCAATGAAATTTCAATCGTAGCGCGTAATATTAAAACAGATATTCCTCAGTTTGATAGTTTGGGTTTGCCGCAAATTTTGAAAGATGTAGTTATGAACAAGCGCGGTTTAGTGTTGTTTGTGGGGGGGACTGGTTCTGGGAAGTCTACTTCATTGGCGGCATTGATTGATCATCGTAATGCATCGAGCGGCGGCCATATTATTACCATTGAGGATCCTGTTGAGTTTGTGCATAAACATAAGCGTAGTGTGATTAATCAGCGCGAAGTCGGCGTGGATACACGCAGTTATAAAGCAGCCTTAAAAAATACCTTGCGCCAAGCCCCAGATGTGATTTTGATTGGTGAAATTCGCGATAGGGAAACCATGGAGCATGCATTGGAATTCGCTGAAACAGGTCATTTAGCAATTTCAACTCTACATGCCAATAATGCCAATCAGGCATTGGAACGTATTGTCAATTTGTTTCCAGAAGAGCGCCGTCCTCAATTGTTAATGGGGTTATCACAAAATATTCGTGCGTTTATTTCTCAGCGATTGCTTCCCACCGTTGACGGAAAACGTTGTGCGGCAGTTGAAGTATTGTTGGGAACTAAGACTATTCAGGAACTTATTTTAAAGGGGCGATTTACCGAAATTAAAGAGATTATGGAGAAGTCCGAAAATCTCGGCATGCAAACATTTGATGGCGCTATTTTTAAATTATATATGGCAGGTTTGGTGAGTTTTGACGATGCCATTGCCAATGCGGACTCGCCTAATAATTTGCGACTGAGAATTAAATTGGCTGCAGATAAAGTGGAGGTGCGGGAAACCGTAAAAGTACCATCGACGAATTTTAGTGGATTGAGTTTGGAAAAAATGGATGAAGATGAGGATGATTAACTGAGTAATTAATCATCCTCATATATTTACACCATTAGCGCCAAATAATGTTCAAGGTTAGCAAAAGTACCACCCCAGCCTTGATTCATGCTATCAAATGCACCCATAAAGGTGGCAATTTCCTCGGGAGAGGCATCGTGTGGTTGCCATTCTAATTGCAGTCGAGTTTTTCCATTTTCTTCTGTTAATGTCATTGTAGAGAGAGTGTAAGCTGGCCAGGTGGCACTACCTGGATGTCGACTTAATCCACCTTGTTCATCAGAAAAATGTTGAATTAATACGAGCTTTGTTGGTTCTTGAATTTCGCGAAAAATCCATTTTCCCCACATGGTAAAACCTTCGGGTGATGTCATGCTGTAATGTAAGATACCATTAGGATTTAAATTTAACTGATGAATTGTAGTGGTAAAACCTGTAGGGCTAAACCATTTCGCTAGGTGTTCCGCACTTGTCCATACTTGCCAAACTAAATTGCGTGGCGCGTTTAAGGTGCGATCAATTATAAAGGCGTTGGTGTTGCTCATAATGAGTTCCTGTAATTGCAATAGGTGTGAATATTAATAAGTTTCAAAAAATTGCATTCGCGCAAATCTACTACAAAATCTAAATCTTCACCGTAATTTGCAGCGACGTGAAGAAATGCAATGTTTATGGCTGTCTCCCTATTTTTCTCATCAATAATTTAAAAAGTACCTGCTTGGCGTGTTGATGGAATCTAGAGACCATTGAATACGGTAGGTTTAGCCGGTAGCGGTTTTATAAATTTCCATTGTGGAGATAGTGTAAAAGAAGCCACGGTATTCAACTTACCGGTGCGTTTAATTTTTCATCAAGGAGTTTGTAATTAGTGCTGAACTCTTGCATTGGTTCCTGCGTGAGTTGATCAAATTTTTCGGTATCGTAGTAACAGAGGCAAAAATATTTCACGATACTTTTCCTTTTTGCGTGTAATGAATGAGATTAATGTTAAGTAGGTGTTTGACTTTGTAGAACCTGTAGATAGGTTTCCAATTGATCTAATTGCTGTTCCCACAATTGCCGATATTGTTCAATCCAACCTGAAGCTTCTTGGAGCGGATTGGCCTCAAAATGACAGGGGCGGCGCTGGGCGTCACGACCACGGCTGATTAGGCCGGCACTTTCCAACACCTTAAGATGTTTAGTGATAGCCGGCATAGACATAGAGAAAGGTTCCGCCAGTTCAGTAACGGTCGAATCACCTTTGCTTAAACGGGCAAGAATGGCGCGTCTAGTAGGATCCGCCAAGGCGGCAAAGATAGCGTTTAAGTTATCCGCAGACATAAAAAACCATTTATTTAATTAACCTTTTGGTAAAATAATGTTGTAAGGCTGCAAAGTCAAGAAAAAGTGATCTAGTGTTGGCTTGATAGCTTGGATTTCATCACGAAATAGAGTTTTGCTGGAGCTTGGCATGGCGTCTTGAGCTACACTCGTGTTCTTGATTCCTTTTTGTATAACTGTGTCTTTTGTAAAACTGAGTAATATCGTGGTCAGAATACTATTGCTAACCCTGCTGGTGTGCGCTGTTTTGGCAACCCGTGTTGTCGCGGAGGATGTCGATACAAGTCATGGTGAGGACAAAAAGCTGGAGTCTATTGATGACTATGAAAAACAAGTGCGTGAAGTTGCAGAGAAAACTGCTGCCGACGCAAAGGCGCGCCGAGAGGCTGAGCGTTTAGCCAAGGCTAATGCTGCCGTTAGCACTAATAGTGGTGAGGCTTTCAAAGTCTTCAAATACAAAAAAGGCGATTCCACCGTTTTTGCCGATAGCGCGCCTTATAAAATTCATTATGACGTCATCATCTACAACAGTTGTTATGCATGCAGTATTACTTCAAAAATTGATTGGTTTAACACACGTCTACACCTCACCGAATTTAGCGATACCATAGAGGCTGCGGCCAAACAGTACAAAATTGATTCAGCGTTTGTTCGTGCGGTAATTCATGCGGAATCGGCGTTTAACCCTTTGGCACAATCGCGGAAAGGTGCGATGGGTTTGATGCAACTCATGCCTCAAACCGCTAAAGAGATGGGCGTAGTAGATTGCACGAATCCTGAGCAAAATATCAAAGGTGGCGTGAAATATTTGGCTAGCCTTCTGCAAATTTTTAACGGTAATGAAACCCTCGCCGCGGCTGCCTATAATGCTGGCCCCAATGCTGTCACTAAACATGGAGGTATTCCTCCGTACGAGGAAACCCAGACTTACGTAAAGCGGGTTAATATATTGTGGACTCGTTACAAGAGCCAAAAAGTCTTGGCGGGGAATCTTTAAACTCTATAGCTACTGGTTGTCATGGCTTTAGATACCAGTGTCATTAATCCTTTCACCGGCGCAGGAAAGTTATAACCACCGGCATTAATTGCCATTTCTGCATGGCGTGCTTCGTCATCGAGCATTTGACTTACGACGGCGCGGCTTTTTTCATCTTCTTCGGGAAGTAATTCCAAATGCTGTTGCAAATGCTGGCATACTCGGTCTTCCGTTGCGGCAACAAACCCCAAACTGATTTTATCGCTCACCAAACCCGCGCTTGCGCCTATGGCAAATGAGAGTCCATACCATAGTGGATTTAAAAGGCTCGTATGCCCATTCAGCTCATGAATACGCTCTTGGCACCACACAAGATGATCTACCTCTTCACTCGCAGCCTGCTCCATCTCGGCTCTAACCTGCGGCAATTTGGCGGTTAGTGCTTGACCTTGGTAAAGCGCTTGGGCGCAAACTTCCCCTGCATGATTTACGCGCATTAAGCCTGCTGCATGTCGTTTGGCTTCTTCTGAGAGTTCTGTGTTGCGCTTATTGTATGCGGGCGATGGACGCGTTGTTGCCTGTTGAGTATTGCTAAGGGTACGCAGTGCGCGATCTGCTTGGGTAATAAATTGATCTATTAGGGTAAGGTGGCGTTTGGATGAGGTCATAGTGCGCTCCACAAAATATAATGACTAGCCCTCATTGTAACCAAAATGCGAGCAGGGAGCTTGTTCAAAATCAGTAATGTGAGGAAGTATCTGCGAATTGTTTAAATACGCTTGACTGAATTACACTTGATTGCGTTGCTAAAATATCATGTTTACCCACAGTGAAATTTCTTATTTTGTCTGATGATGGAGTTGTTTAAGTGCAGGATGTTGACGAATTAAAATTACTCTTGGATTCGCGCATTCCTTTGGTGGTTATTGAAACCTTCGAAGAAAAGAAAGCGTTGGATGTACTTATGCGCGTGGCAGATAGTCACGGACGCGATCTATATCGTTGGTCGGTTACCGATGGCTTAACGCGCATCAATTTTGGTCCGCAATTGGTGCCCAAAGGCGCAGATTTAAATCAAGTGGAAGACGTGCTCAAGCACATCAAAGCTCAAACTCAACCGGCCGTTTATGCACTGTGTGATCTGCATCCTTTTTTGGAGAACCAACCGCAGGTGGTGCGCTTGTTAAAAGATATTGCACTGAACCATTTTGCAATGCCTCATACGCTGGTGTTATTGAGTTATCAATTACGTTTGCCACCGGAGTTGTCACGCTACAGTTCCGCTTATAGTTTATCCCTGCCCAGCGACGAAAAAATTATGGAAGTTATTCGTGAGGAAGCGAAGGACTGGTCGGATAGGCATGGCGGTGCGCGCGTAAAAACGGACAATCTGACTCTTAAAAAATTGATGAATAATTTACAAGGGTTAAGTGTAAGTGATGTGCGCCGTTTAATTCGCCTTGCTATCTGGAATGATGGAGAATTATCGGAGTTGGATGTGCATGCTATCAACAAAGCTAAATTCGCGCTCTTAGATATGGAGGGTGTGATGACCTTTGAAAATGCCTCGCAGGATTTTTCGCAGGTTGGAGGGCTGCATAATTTAAAACGATGGTTGGTAACGCGACGGGACGCATTTATTAGTGAAGAAAGTGAGCTGGATAAACCCAAAGGCATTTTGCTATTGGGGGTACAGGGCGGCGGTAAAAGTTTGGCCGCGAAAGCGGTGGCAAGTTTGTGGGGGTTGGCCTTGTTACGTTTAGATATAGGTGCGCTCTACAACAAATTTCATGGAGAAACTGAACGCAATTTACGCGAAGCGTTGAAGTTGGCAGATGCTATGTCGCCCTGCGTGATTTGGTTGGATGAAATTGAAAAAGGCATGGCTCAAGATGGTAATGATAATGGTGTATCCCAACGTTTATTGGGCACGCTATTAACATGGATGTCTGAACGTAAAACAAAAGTTTTTATTGTCGCCACCAGTAATGATATTTCCAAATTGCCGCCCGAATTAATCCGTAAAGGCCGGTTGGATGAAATTTTCTTTGTGGATCTACCCGATACTGTTGTACGTAAAGATATTTTTGCCATCCACATCAACAAGCGTCATCTATTGGCGACAGAGTTTGAGTTGGAAAAATTAGCCAATGCGACTCATGGATTTTCCGGCTCAGAAATTGAGCAGGTGATTGTTGCCGCCATGTATTCAGCTGCGGCTCAAGGCACTAAATTAAGTACAGCGATTTTGCTGCAGGAGATACTGGGTACTAGTCCGTTATCCGTGGTAATGGCGGAACAGATTGCTGGCTTAAGACAATGGGCAGCAGATCGAACTATCCCTGCATAATGTTTTGCTCATGGAAATGTCGGGCTGAAAGGAGTGCGCATGGGGGGGGCGCATTTACGCTAAGTTTATTCTGGCTAATAGAAATACTAACTTGGCTTTAAGCTTGCACACTTGGAATGAGTTGCTGCCCAAGCGCCTAAATACCCTTAATTGTCTCGTTCTTCATGTGCATAACGAGCCTTAAGTGTTCTATTTTGGTGCAATATTGGGCGGCGGTATATTTTTCGATGATATTAAATGGGTTCTACTTTGGTGATCTGCGCCTCATTTTGTGGTCAATCGGCTAGAAACTGCTAGAATTGAGGCATGTAACTGGTTGCAGTGCAAAGTGTTCACATTTGCTTGGTTTCTATGTGAGCAATCCGATCAAAAGGAATGAATTACTCTGTGGGAAGGTTGGGATTATGGCTATTATGGACAAAAATGCAGGAAAATTTATGCAAAATTTAGGGTCTTTTGGCGCCGATGCCAATAAGCGCTCTGGGCATGGTTTAGCGCCAATGTCCGAGCAGATAGTTATTCAACATCTCAAACATTGTCGCGATTTAACGCGTGGCTTTGCATACCGGGTTTTCCCTAATTTCTGGCGCCATTGGTGTAAGGCAATTTTGGAACATGCTGAACAAGCGAAATCCAATAAGGATCAATTGGCATTATTTGAGATGCAAAATTTAATCGCCGCCGTACAACAACCCGCCGAACAAGAGTTTTGTCAGCACCTCGGCAATGGTTTTGTTAAATTCAAAAATAAGACGTTGAATACCTTAACGGGTGAAGAGCGCTTTACGGGTGATATGTTGTCGTTGGTTGAGCATTCAGATCTTGAAGAAACTATTGCAATTACCTCCATTACTCATCGTGCTGAAAGTTTTTACGCGGAGCAATTGTGGTCATTGCAGCAGCGATTGGCGCTATTAAATGATGGCGAAAAACTTGATGAAAGAAGTAACCCCTCCAGTCCTGTGCAATTTTGTGAAGCCTTGCGCAAGGTGCTCTCTAGTCTCGATATTGATGCCAAAACAAAAATTATTGGCTACAAAATTTTTGATCAAGAAGTGATTGGTCAATTGGATGCTCTCTACGATGAGATCAATCAATATCTCGTTCTACAAAACTTATTGCCTAACCTGCGTTTTGTCCCTAGTGCGGAAGGAAGCAATGCGGGTAGCGCGCCGGTTGCTGATGAGCAAGTTGCAGATGATCCTTTGGATATCAACCCATTGGCGGAGTTGCCAGAGTCATCTCCGCTTGATCCTATGCATCGGCGTGCCAGTGATCGCTTATTAAGCGGAACCTTGAATCCTTCCGATGTGCAGTACCAAAGCAGTTTGTTGAATGCCATTAAACTCTTGCAGACTCATATTAGTCATGTTGCTGGTAGCGGTGCTGCTCTTGCACAGCCTGCAGCGATTATGGCGTCAAACTATGTGCCTCGTGCTAATGGTTTGGCAAGTGGACAACCTGTTTTTTCGAGCGCTGGCGGCTATGTTGATAGTCCTGTCGCTGCGCATGCTGGTACTGGTGTCGCACCGCAGAATCTAAGCGTTTATAACAGCGACCAGCTCGTAAATGTATTAAGCAATATTCAAACGGCTACGCTGGGTGTTACGCAGCAGGCGTTTGAAAATGCTCCTGCCGGTGTAGTTGCAATCACTCCCCAAAGTGTTCAGGAAGTTAGTCAGCGGATGATGGCGCAAATCGCCAAGGAAAACGAAAATGGTGCGGTTCAGGCAGGGGATATGCAAACCATTGATTTGGTGGGCATGTTGTTTGAGTACATGCTCTCAGATGAGCACTTACCCGATTCTGTAAAAGCCTTATTGAGTTATCTGCACACTCCCTTTCTTAAAATTGCGTTTCTTGATAAAGACTTTTTTGAGCAGCCAGAACATCCGGCCCGTGTATTGTTGAATAGTTTGGCAGAAGCAGGTGTTCGTTGGGTTGGTAATGACGGTAGTGATCAGTTTGAAATTTTTAATAAAATTAAAGTCACTGTATTTCGTTTGTTGGAAGAGTTTAAGAATGATGTGCGCTTGTTTGCGGAATTGCTGATCGAGTTTAACGCATATACCCACAATGTGGCTCGTCGTCAGGAGTTGATGGAGCGTCGTGCGCTGGAAAAGGCACAAGGCGAAGAAAAACTGCGCGAAGCAAAATTGCAAGTCAATACCGCCGTACGTGGTCGTACAGATGGTCGCGAAATGCCATCGGCAATTTTGCTGTTATTGTTGCAGCCTTGGTCAGATTATTTGTCATTTGTACTTTTGCGCTATGGTGAGAATTCGGATTCATGGTTGCGTGCGGTAAACGTTATCGATGATTTATTGTGGAGCCTTGAGCCAAAAACGTTGCAGGCTGATAAGGTCAAGCAAATAGAAAAGCAAGAGGCGCTTATTGCGGCACTTGAGCACGGTTTTGAAACGATTGGTTACGAGCAAGCCAAAGGCCGTAAATTATTGGATGCAGTAGTGGCTTTGCAGCGCTTGGCGTTACAAAGCCGTAAAGCCGAGCCAGCACCCGCACCTATGCGTTCCAAATTGGAAAGTATGGCGGCCGAAAAAGCGGGTCAAGCCTTAGAGGAGCAGCCGCAAACTTCCGATGAGACTAAAATTGTTGATAGTTTGAAAATGATTGAGTTTGGTACGTGGTTCGAATTTGAAGGCGGCAAGCGTTTGAAGGTGGCCTGGTTTAATCAAAAAACGAATCACTATATGTTGGTTGATCAGCAGGGGAGAAAGGTGTCACTGATTGCTGGGCTGCAATTAGCTCGCGAGATGATTGCTGGTAAAGCTCGTGTGATTGCTGGCAGTACAAAACCTTTCTTTGAGCGGGCATTGGAAAACATCTATCGTACATTGAATGAGCGTGCGAGCAATTTAACCGCAGAAGTGGCGTTAGAAGGTGAGTAGGCTATGAGCGATTTATCTGCTTACAGTAATGATCGCAGTTTACACCGGCATGTCATTAATGGTGATGTGGATGTGTACGATAGTTTGCGCGATGTTTATTTAGGGCGATTGGTCAATATCCATACACAAGGGCTAATGATTGTGGGCGATATTGCCGTGGAGGAAGATCGTCTTTACGAGTTAGACATGCATTTACCTGGCCCACCAGATCGAGCCGTTTTTCGCATAGGCGTGGATTGTTTATGGACGCGCGCCGCAGATCAAAATGGCAAGCGTTGGACGGGCTTTAGTATTATTGATGCAACCCCTCAAGCTGTTGAAGAAATACGTAAACTAATAGAGTCTTGGGGGGAGTTTTAGACTGCTATCTTTAACTGGCCGATGCCAGCCAGTTTTCAATTTCACTGTTGTGCCAGTGTTCAATTAATGCTGTACCTTCGTCCACAATGTGTAGGTACATATCGATAATGTCGGTGGCAATATCAAATAGTCGATGACTGTCTGCGGTAATATCACCTTCTTTTAGAATGTCTTGTTCAACCATATTTAATAAAAAAGTCAGTTTAATTTCATAGCTTTTGAGTTGGTTGAGGAGCGGACTATCTTTTTCCAGAATACCCTCCATACGTTTTGCTTGATTGCGAAGTTTCTCGTTATTTACCTTTGTACATTGGATAACATAGCGCAACTTGCTCGCGTAATCTGCATCGCAATAACCGAGTGCCGCTGTATAGGTGGAAAGTGCACGTATGCGCCCAATTTGCTCCGCTACTGCTGGCATAAGGCGAGTAGAAAAATGCAGTACCTCAAGTTGCTTAAATCGATTGGGATAAACGGTTCCCGTAGCGTGAACCAGTGTGGGTTCATTATTTGCTGCCAGCAAAGCTGCTATAGGCTGTTCTAACTGCTTGGCAAGGGAGGCTAACAGCGCCAATAATTGTTCGATTAAATGACAGTGCAATTCGTAGTTGTCGATGACTGAATCATGCTGCCAGTCATTGCTGATGGTAATCCAAGCGCTTTGCAGGTTTTCTTGTTCGCGTAAAGGCAGTAGTTGCGGCGTTTTTGCCGCAAAAGCGATGAATAATTCAAGGCGCTTATCAATCACCTGCTGTTGATGAATAAACTCTTCGCGAAATTGCGCATCGCCGCCTAATAATCCCATGCTCATACCGCGGTGGCGCTGTACCGCTTTAATCATCTGAATAAGCTGCTTAATCAGTACCAATGCATCCAATCGCTGATGAAATAAACGAGTGAAAGCGTCAAGGGTAGATTTATCCTTGCTAGTTACTGGTGCGCCAGAACGGTCATTGTGTCTTATTGTAGTGCCAATACTCTTCATTTTATGTCCTAAATGAGGTCGTATCCGCCAAAACAAGCGGCATATGAAATCGTTGGAAGGGTATAGCTTAAGTAAGCAATGCTTATGCCAGTCGTTTTATTCTGTTTTTACTCTATTAATAATACTTATTTGATATTTTTATGTTTTTGTATAGTAAGAGACCTTTGCACGAACCAAACAAGTAATCGTCAACACAATGAGGTTGTGAGAAAATAGCGCATCGCATAAGAGCAATCAATCATGGCCTGGAAAAACACAAAACAATTAAGC
>Ga0075014_100000356_pt1 | contig 12663 bp, 12 predicted proteins | sample AleBraG_ABR_2014_FD_71472 | JGI IMG/M metagenome (GOLD analysis project Ga0075014, IMG submission 71472) | Freshwater sediment microbial communities in response to fracking from Pennsylvania, USA - Alex Branch Run_MetaG_ABR_2014 | ecosystem: Environmental > Aquatic > Freshwater > Creek >... | reverse complement strand
ACGGCGGAAACTGCTAGAATCGCGAGGAGAAACGAAAGTGCGACGGTCGTTTGATTGACCGTTAAAGCATGGCGATAAAGGAAGGTAATGCTGGAGAGGATGGCGAGCGCAAATACAAGTCCGAAGGGTCTCCCGGCAAGCACTCTTTGCATCGCGTCATTCTAGCGCAGGCCATAGCCGCAGTGGGGTAAATAGCCCTTTGCCGAAAAAACCCGAAGATTGGCTGAAGATCGCTTCGCCTCCGCAGAAGGCCAGGGGGACTTTCAAATTATTCCTGGGCTATGCGCCGGGCGTCGGCAAAACTTACAGCATGCTGAGCGAAGCTCTTCGCCGGCATGCTCGCGGCGAAGACATCGTAATCGGAGTCGTCGAATCGCACGGGCGCAAAGCGATTGAAGAGCTTCTTGGCCAGCTGGAAACCGTCCCAAGAAGGAAAATCGAGTACAAAGGAACGATTTTCGAGGAAATGGATGCTGACGCGATCTTGGCTAGGCGACCTGAGGTTGCGTTGGTGGACGAACTAGCCCATACGAATATTCCTGGCAGCAAGCACCGAAAGCGCTATGAAGATGTGCAGGAACTGCTCGCCGCAAAAATCGACGTCATCTCTACGCTGAATATTCAACACATCGAGAGCATCGCTCCGGTGGTGCGGTCCATTACCGGAATCATCGTGCGAGAGACCGTGCCAGATTGGGTTCCGTTAACCGCCTCTGAAACCGTGATGGTTGATCTGACTCCGGAGGCGCTGGTGAACCGGATGAAGCGCGGTGACGTGTATAGCGCAGAAAAGGTCGAGCGTTCGTTGAAGAATTTCTTTCGCCGCGGAAATCTGATCGCCCTTCGAGAGCTCGCGTTGCGGCAGGTCGCCGAGCAAGTCGATCGCAGCCTGGAATCCTACATGGAGGCGCAGGACATCCGGAAAAACTGGGGTGTGCGCGAGCGCATGGCCGTGTGCATCTCCTCCAACTCTACCGGACAGCACCTCATCGCGCGCGCGGCGCGCATGGCCCGCCGCATGGACGCGGAGCTCTATGTAGTCCACGTGGACCGCGAGTTCGGCCCCAAGGATTCCAATCCAAACGCGCTCGCAGCGAATCTGCGATTTGCGGAAAGCCTTGGCGCGCAAGTCGTGCGCCTAAAAGGAAACAGCGTGGCGGACGCGGTGGCGGATTTCGTGCGCACCAAGCATATTACTCAAGTCATTTTCGGACGCGCGCCTGTTCGCGACTGGCGGAAATACTTGTACCTGTCTGCCGTGCATCGTTTCTTGCGCGATTCTCCCGCCGTCGACGTTCACATCGTCACGCAGGAGACAGAGGATTGAAGCCGTACTACCTTTCTAACCCATCCAATGGAAAGAAGAAGGGGCGCTGGGCGCTGTTTCAGATGCCCATTCTTTTTTTGGCGTGAGCAGAAAGTAGGATGCCCGCTCAAAATGGCTAATCTTGGCTAGTCTCGAACTTTGTTTGTGTCTCCCCCAGAAGAACGTGAAAGCCGCCCGGCGTCGGCTCGAGGGACCAGGGCGCCTAGAATGATCCGCACAGGTCCGAGCGAGGGAATGGGGATCGGAGTTTTTGCGTTTGGAAAATCGACGGCCGGCCCGCGGAGTGTAACGGGGGTTAGTCCCGCCATGGCGAGTGGACCCCGGCCCATGACGGTTCCGTCCGGCCGGATGGCGAGGCCGACATGGGCGAGGTCACGAGGCGTTTCTCGGTACGAATCTCGCTCAGCAATGGGGCTACGCGCCGATCTTGAAGATCACACAAATTTGTGGCATGTTTAGTGCCCAGTGTCTTGATTTCCTCCGCGTTGTTCGTCGTTGTGGATGTACGATCATCCTTCTCTTAGAAACAGCCGGAAAGTGGATAATAAAGTTTGTAGCGACCGAGCGCGGAAGGAATCGAACCTCCAACCCACTGACTTTCGACTTGGCGGACGACTGGATCAGGCTGAAGTCGCGATCTAAGGAAAGAATTGGTACGTGATCGCAGTCACGCTCATCAGCTTTCCGTCCCCTTCGTACTCAGAGTGTTCAACGGCGAGGCCACGGTTATCTACCTTGTAAACGTCACGCCGTGTCAGCTTACCTGCGCCGGTGTATTCCTTTTGCTGAACAAGCGCATCAAGGCTGTTGCGCTCGTAGGTGATGCGTCCGGCAAGGAGGCCGTCGGGACCGAAGGTCTTCGTCTCGTCTACGTACGGCTTGGTGGCCGAGTAAGTGTGGACCTGACGAGAAACCAGACTGCGATTGGCATCGTACTCTGCGGACTCGATGAGGTTGCCTAGCCTGTCGTACTTGTAGGTCCGACGCGCGCCCGCTGTTCCATCCGCGCTATATGACTGGACTTCGTCGCACGTCCCGTTTGCATTCCAGCTAAGAACATGGCGGGCCTTGAGTGCGCCCTTATCGTCCATGACTCTCGATTCGACTACCTTTCCTGCCTGATTGTAGACGTATGAAACTGTCTGTTTTCCGCTGCCCCTCGTCGCTTCGATGGGGTTGTTGTGCGAGTCGTACTTATAGACTGACGAAAGCTCAGCTTCAGGTAACCCATCGCTGCCGTACGCCATTTCGATCAGCAGGTTTCCGTGCTGGTCATACTGCCTAGTGAACTTAAAGGTGAGCAACACCTTGCCGTCTGCGCCGTACTGTGATTCGGTCAACGCGACTTGGAGAATACGGTTCGACTTGAAGAATGCCTTATCAGCGTCGGTCTGCTCCTGCGCCACCACTGTCCCGCAGATCGATGCCGTGAGAGCAAGAATCGCTAAGCGACGAATCATATCCGTTCTCCTCAATGCGGATCGCCAAACAGAATGAACGGTGCCCATGAGTCGGGATTTGGCCAGCCCAATCGTCGAATCGCCGACTTCGCCCGAAACAGCGCCATCGCGGAATCGCCCGAGACCGTGTACTCCTCGTAGAACTTCTCCATGAGCGCGGGCGTCGCCTGATTCGCCAGCCACAATGATGCCAGAACGGATTTCGAGCCGGCAATCATGAACATCTTGGCGAGGCTTTCGATGCCCTCTCCGGCCAGCGGATCCACCTTCTTACCCAGAGCACTTTGACAGGCCGACAGCGTCACGAGCGTAGCTCTGAATTTCAACCGTGGTATGTCCTCAAAGCGGAGCAAGCCGTACGGGGAATCAAATGTGGGATGTAGAAGCAGGCTCGGCGGGGGCTCGATACTCTGAGCAAACGCGTGCGTGTCGAAATGAACGACCGTGTACGGCGTCACGTCGTTTGCCAACAGACGGGCTACTGTGGCATCAGCACCCTCGAGTGTATCGGTGCGATAATGTTCTCTCGTCAGCACCGCGACGATGCGCCGCCCTTCGTCGGGCGGCAGCGGTTCGTAGGTCGCTGTTCCGCCAGCCATTGGGATGCGAGTCTCCTGTTCCTGCACATGGGTTATAACGAGGGCAGTCTTAGCGGCCGTTCGATCCACCCACGTCGATTGGACGAGAGCCGTCAATGACGGAGCATAAGACGTAATAAACACGTCGCCGACGTAGACGCCGCGTGCGGTGCGCAGCGGTTCCCACGCCACGCGATGTAGTACATCGTCCGGTACGATGACAACGCGCGGTACGCCTGACGTGCGGCTTGAAGCAAGCTCCTCGATGCGCTCGAACTGGTCCCGAACGATGCTGCCAGCGAGAGGCGCCGTTTTCTTGTCGTCGTCGACCCATTGAGTAAACTGTGTTACTTGGACGACCAATGCCGATCGATCTATGGCGGTACGCTCGAACGCCAGAATCTCGTTGTTGAAGATGATCCACCAATATGTGGCGACGTCCGTTACTTCGTACACAAGAAGATAGCGATCGTCGAGAGCTCGCGGCAATCGCGGTGGGGTAATCGGACGAGGAAATATCAGCGCGGCCGCGTCAGTGTATCGGGACGCGAGCTCCTGGATGAAGTCGTCGTATTCTCGTGAGGTAGCCTGACTCCGACGGCGGGCACCGACAAGATCGTGGGTCGCGAACAGATCGAGAGCACTCGACGCGCTTGCCATCGACTCGCGGAGCTGCAGCTCGCGATCGTGATCTGCAGTCGACAGCTGCGCGCGCGTGAGGAACGCGCTTCTCAATGCCGGGCCGTACTGTTCGTCAAACCGTCTGGCATGCGCCGCTTCGGCGAAATAGAGGGCGGCCTCCGCATAGGAGTGGCCGAATTTGCCGAGCGTCGCGCTGTCGAACGGAATGTTTGATGCCCGTTGCGTGTAGAGCGCGGATACGAGGTCCTCGTAAATGCGCACGTGCGGCGCGAAGAATAGCGCGAGAGCGTCCGTCCCCTTCGCCTGCAGCCGCGACTGCTCAATCAGGTCGATCGCTGCGAGATCGTGTTCGATACGGCCAGCCCCACTTCCAGCGGCGCCGAGCGCCGATGCCAGAATCGCGTGCAGATGAATCTGTTCAGCGGGCGTCGCTGTGGGAAGCAGATGCGGAAGTTCTAGTCGCAGTTCCGCGAGTTCGCCAGTATTCAGGTCTCGGCCAGTTCTCATCATCCATCCCCCGACGAGATCGCCCGCCTGCTTGAGATCCGCCTGCGCCAGTCGCCTCGCCTCAGGTGTTCCGCCGCGTAACTGCACCTGGATGAGGTTGCGCATCCGTTCGACGCCGAAGACTTGCACATCCAGAATCTCGAAACCGTCAGCGGTCATATACTGTGCGGCTTTCGCGATTGTTCGACTGGAGTCGGCCGTCCGATTCAGCAACAGCTGCGCTCTGGCTTCCTGAACTAGAAACTTCACAAGGTCGTGATGCGCCGCCAGCAGCGAACCCGAATCGCCCGCGGCGGCGCTGAGGATGGTGGGCGTCAGAGCGTCCCCTTCAGCGAGGACGCGCATGGCCTGATCCGGATCGCCCAGTTCCAGATGCACTGCCGCGAGCGTGGACAGTGTCTGTAACGACAACGAAGACGTCTGCACACCAGGAACACGCGACATCAGCCGATGCGCATCCTCGGCCAGCGACAGTGCGGCCTGGTATTCGCCGACCTGCAGGCGAACAGACGATGCAAATGTCTCCTTCAGCATCGTCCACGCCATTAACGGTTCGCCGGTAAGCACGGCATCGAGCGCCCGCTCGTACGCGTGCCGTTTCGGAGCGTCGTCTTGCATGAGGGCGGCGATGAAGTTCTGCTTCAGCAGGGAACCGACAGGTCCGGAGTCGATGCCGTACTTGGATAGCAACCTACCAAGGTCGATTGCGACGCGATTGGCGCGATCAAACTGGCCAGTTTCTATCAACAGCGATAGTTGATTCGGCAAGCAGCCCGATAGCGATGACACACGCTGCTCACTGTCCTCGATCGCGGCGGCGTACTCACACGCACCTGCTAAGTGCCGGGCAGCCTCGTCCAATTTGGCCATGTTGCTATAGACATTGGCCACCGTAATCTCAGCATAAAAGAGAGACAGCGGATCGCAGCCCGAACGCCGCATCCGGTTTCCTGCGTCAGCCAGCTTCTCCTTCGTGCTCTGGTCGCTTTGAATCTGCGGTAGACGATCGGCGGTGGCCAGCGAGTCGAAGACCGCCTGCGCCGCCGAACTGCGACAGTTGGTATCGGCGTTAGCAGCAGCGCTGCAAGTCGCAGCGCCGACCATAACCGTCCACAGGAACAGGAGGCGCATCATTTCAAAGCACCTTGCGAACATCGTGGGCGGAGAGTAACATGTCTGCTTATGTTATATAAGACTTTTTTAATGCTTTTCGCGGTATTGCTACAGGCAACCGAACTTCCGCCGAACACTGTAACGCGCCTGCATTTTTGCACCGAGTTGTCCACGCCCCCAAAGGGTGCAGCGCCGACTGCGTGCCTGTGGAAAAAGACCGTCTTGACTGTTCGGTTTCTCGAGGGCGACCCCGTGGTACAGAACAAGGTGCGGCAGACAGCACTCGAGTGGAACAATTACACGGCCGTTCAACTTGTCTTCACCAAGTCGCCCGACGCCGACATTCGTATCGGGTTTAGACCTGACGGCGGATCCAACTCGTACGTAGGCACATGCCGTCCGGCACTCGGTCCGTCCGACGAGACGATGAATCTCGGATGGCTTGAGCCGAAAACGAGCGATGACGAATACAAGCGCGTTGTGCTGCACGAGTTCGGCCATGCTCTTGGTCTCATTCACGAGCATCAGAGTCCGGCGTCGCCCATCCAATGGGACAAGCAGGCGGCCTACGAGTATTACGCGAGAACGAATCACTGGGACGCCGCGACGGTCGATCACAACCTGTTTCAAAAGTACGCCGCGGCAGAAACCCAGTACAGCGCCTTCGATCCATCGTCGATCATGGCATATTACATTCCGAAAGAACTGACCAAGAATGACGTAGCGATTGGGACCTGGAACAGCGAGCTGTCGGCGACCGACAAGGCCTTCATCGCGCAAGTGTATCCCCGTTGACGCCCGGCCTTACGGCGAGTTCGCGCTCACTTCGTGCTCTGAACGCTGAGGAAAGGAAAATTCGGAGCCGTCACCGAGCGAAAATCGGCTAGGCTACGTCAGCACATTCAGACTCACGACAAGAAAACAGACCTGCTGTTTGTGAATAAGCAGGGCCGGCCATTCTCAGCCAACAAGCTACGGGAAAAGGTTTTGCATCCGTTGCTTGAGAAGTTGGGAATACCGCGAGGTGGTTTCCATTCCACGCGTCACGGTGCAGACAGTGCCCTGCTCGCAGACGGTGCAACACCGGCTGTCGTACAGAAGCAACTGCGTCACAGTGACCCACGCATCACGCTGGGAGTTTACGGGCCGTTATCGGAAACCAGCAGCGCGACGCGGTTGAGAACCGTTCTGCACGTATCGAACAGTTCGCAGTGAATTAACCCTGCAGCGAGGCAGGAATGACCTCTATGCTGAAATGGAATGCGGCAAAAGTAAAAAATTTCACGGGTACTGAAATCTGGCTGTTCATCATTGCCCGTATGTTGCTAGGGTTTGGCCTTGGAGTGCTGGCCGTCCGTTACTTTCCGCAAGTGGCTAATCCACTTGGAATCCCCGCGTTCATAGTGGGCATGATTCTATTCTTGATTGCAGCCAAGGGCTTTTTCCGGTCATCGAAGGATACCGCGAATTAGTTCAATTGGTGTCAAACGCTTTATTGGTGTCAAACGCTTCAATAAGGCTTTGCGAATGATGGAGTTTGGTAGGGGCGGTGGGGATCGAAGTAACATACTTTCTTCAAATCGCCAGTGTCATGCGGCGTTGCAGCCCCGTACGCTCCTGCCAATCAGTAGGTTTTAGTAGGGTCCCGCTCCTTGCATCCTATCAACGAGTACTGCGCCAGCCAGTACGATTTTCCTCCTTGTCTCACTGACGAATTCTTGGCGACGGTCGGGCTAGAAGGTTTCACCCTATGGCTCACAAGCACACGCAGAAAGAAATCGATGAAGTGATTAACAAATGGCGCGGGAAGCACTCCGTGGAAAGGATGATCGCGGAATACGATGGCAGCAAAACAGAGAGCCTTCGAGGAAGATCTCCATGTAAAGAGGCTAGCCCGCCCGCCAATCGCGAGTTGACTTCCGCACAATGTGAGGAGTAGGTTTGCTGTTCGATGGCAAACTCTGAACAGTCGAACGCACAGTCAACGTGGATAAGTGAAGGCCTATTAATCGCGTTTGCTCCAGTTACCGCCTACATTCTGACTTTGTCTTACCTCGGAGGCTATGTCGGTTTCTTCCAAATTCCGGCAGAGTTCATTTCGCTAAATCTCAGCACTATGTTTTCGGTTGCGGGGAATATCTTGTTAGTTCCGATGTTTATCTCTCTCCTGTTCCTCATGGTCTTTTTTCTTTGGCCGCATAGTGACAGTCCAGTTCTCAATAGGGCGTTGCGACTCTTCCCGTTCGGCGCCCTCTTGTTTATTCAACTCTTGTTCTTCCAGAAGCGTTGGCACGACTGGATCACCACGCTTTACCTCTTCGCGTATCTCTTATTGCAATTCTTTGTAGTTCCCTTGGTCGGACGAACCAAGGGCTTATCTTACGTAGAAAAGCTAAGGGAGTTTGATAGACGAGAATCCACCCGGCCAACCACGGTAGCGACTAACCTAATCAACAGCCCACTTGGGCGGCGACTAGGTACGGTCCTGCTTTGGACCTGGTTTTCACTTGTGGCAGCGAGTGACACTGGCCGGTTCTCCGCCATGTGGAAACGAGAATTCCTTGTTCCGGCTTCGTCTCCCGACAGCGTCGTTTTGATTTCATTTGGTGAAAACATGATCGTTGCCCCATTTGATCGAAAAACAAAGGTAGTCGAACGCGGCTTTTCAATAATCAAGAAAGGTGAAGACCCCAAGCTCTTGCTCCGCTGGGAAGTCGTAGGTCCGTTACAGCTGAAGGGTAAATGACCCATTCAGTTTGTCCCGGCCGCGTGGGCCCCGCGGGTAGTGGCCCAACGGAAGGAAATCGAAACTAGAACTTATCTCATAAATAGCCTACGGGCGCCCCAAACCCTTGAAAAGACTGCGTTTCGGGGAGGGCCAAACCATTTATGAGATGGCTTCTAGAAATCAGAAACTAGAAATGTGAAACCGGAAAGCGTAGAGAGATTCCTCAGACCTGAAGGCCTGAGCTACAGTCGGGATGAGGCGGTCGTGTCCAGCAAGGAAAACTAGAAAGTAGAAGGCAGAAACAAGGACTAGAAATGACAAACAAATGGGGAATTCCGTCCCGGATCCTGAGGAATGCGACGAGGTACGAGATTCCGGACCGAGTTGCGAGACATGTAGCGCGGAGAGACAAGTCCTGTGTGTACTGTAAACTAAGATTTAGGATTGGAGCGCGGAGCCGAAACAATCTGGCGAGTTGGGAGCATATGGACGGTTACTCGGTGAAGCATCCAAAAGTGTGGAACATCGCCCTGTGTTGCGGCCGCTGCAATACCAGCAGAGGGCCTAAAGGGCTAGCGGATTGGTTCGATTCCGCATACTGCAGGAAGAATAATATCAGCAGGCAGACCGTTGCCCCAGTTGTACGAAGGTATCTAGGAAGAGGGTTACGAGGTCTTTGACGGCGGGTGGTCGCGTCTTAGTTCCGACAGGCCCAGATAGAAAAGCGCAACCTGGGGCACCTGGCCGACGCCGTCATCTAATCAGTCCTGAAGAGATGCGTTTGAGATAGAATGCCGCCGATTCGTCTTGACCCAAATAAACACAAAGCAACTCACTATTTTCGGAACGCGTCACTACACTGAGAGGCGCATACCGTCTGAGATTCGAGTGGCGATGGAGCTGATCCTGGATAAAAGCTCGGCGACGATTGGCCTGGAAGAATGGTCTATAAGGCAAGTGGAGCGATCGGGGTTCGACGTTATCTGCGAGTCGAAGAAGATTCTATGGGTGAGCATTGGCACGCCTCCCACAGATCAACTGAGGACGTATGACCACACCTATGCACTTGATTTCCCGATGGGCGCGAACATTCAGCGGCATGGACCATTCGGAGTTCAGGAACAACGTGAGCGGTTGATGTGCGCGAACATTGTGGGTGCGATGTCAAGCCACGAGTCTGCCGTTCTCGTTATCGGGATAGCTCACCTTCAATCCATGTGCCTCAAGCTGGAGAATAATTTCCAAACTCGCGCCTACGCGTTTGGCCCCGAACTTCTTTGAACCAGAGCCACCCGCCTCTAGCTACATTACATCATATACACTATGTGTTAATATGCTGACAAAACAGAGGCGATATGACTTCTCAAAAGCTCTATGCAACACTTAAGTTTCTCGAGGCCCTAGATTCTAAACATGGTCTTCAAAAAAGTCTGGAAGCTATCGTCCAAGCTCTAACCAACCTCGTGAGCTCGCCAGCCCAGCCGCAGTATCAAAGTACGCTGGCAAGTGCGCTCTCATCCTTTGAGACGGCTGCAAGCAAATTGGGTGAATCGATCACACCATCGCAATACTCGGCAATTAAGGACATGGGTGGGGAAGAATTCTTTGACCCACTAATCGCGGACAAAGTTAAAGTGTCTGTACAGACGAACGCGATGACCCCGTCAGTTGCGAAGGATTTTGTTCAGCAACTCTCGTCGAAGCGGTCAACTTTTCTCTCAACTGTTCGGGAAGCGCGTCAAAACCTTGAAACGCTAGGAATCCGTGAAGCAGAAATGGAGGCCGATTCGGCTGATATCGCGTTTCTTATTCCGCGCGACATCTTTGATAATCAGCTCGGTTCTTTAGCCAAAGAACTGATTTTCATCAGCCGTCTAATGCAGGACTTTAGTGAGGGGGTGACAGGCCAGGCGGAACAAGTTAAGTTGGAGCAGTTATCTTCGTCTATCCCCACTGTTGCCTTGCTAGCTGGCGTGGGAGTAATAGGGGCGGTTGCAACGGTCGTAAACAAATTCTTGGAAGCTTGGGAAAAGATTGAAAGAATTAGGCGAATGCGAGCAGAGCTAGCCGAAATGGGGTTGAAAGGAACTGCGCTTGAAGAATTGACTGAACAAATCACTACAACCGTGGAGGAAGTGGTCGAAGAATCCACCCAAATAGTGCTCGTGAACTACAAGGGTGATGAAGGCAGGAAGCAGGAATTAGGAAACGCAGTTAGAAAACATGCGCGCAGATTGTTTGGCCAGATCGAGCGCGGACTGACCATTGAGGTGCGTGTCGGAGCAAGAACTGACAAGGACGCCGAAAGCCAGAAAGCGCTGAAAACGATAGACAATCTTGGCAAAACAATGCAGTTCCCGCTTATCGCGAAAGAACCCATACTCCTAGGGAACGGCGAAATCCTTGAAGGTGAAATCAAGACCACAAAATCTTCTAAGAAAACAACGACTCATAAGACAAGCACTTCCAACAAGGAGATCCAGAAAGACGGCAAGCAAGAAACAAAATAGAGATTGGCTGATTAGATGAGAGTGGCGCACCCTACGGCTTTCCATCTGCGGTTTTCCAACGGATTTCATCACGGAAACAGGGCGGGTGGCCCCGCCTCATCAGCGGCGCAGGGGGAAGTTCGGGGACTTCGGCGAGGACTGTCTTGCCGAGGCATCTCCGAAGTACGGAACGGCATCTAAATTTATAATCGGGACTCACCCCATCGTGAGCGCGGCTCAGCAGGATTGCCTCACAAATCTGGTGAAAGTCTTCCGCCAATAAAACCCCGCGCTGTACCAGAAAATCTCAAGACGGGCAGGTGGCAAATGAAAATTGCGATCCTCGGGTGGGGGTCTCTTCTATGGGAAGGTGGGCCTGAATTCGATAGGTGGCACACCGACTGGATGCTAGACGGACCCACCCTAAAACTAGAATTCTCTAGAATCTCCGACACGCGCCTCGGAGCTCTTACCCTCGTAATCGACGACGAAAATGGAACCTCCAGCAACGTTGCGTGGTGCCTGAGCAAGAGAACCAACCTCCCAGATGCCTTGTGCGACCTTCGAGCTCGCGAGGGAACTGCACTAGATAAAATTAGGCAGTTAGTGCTTTCTCCTGAGGCCACAGCACCACCCCAACCGGAGCTTATCGCGGCCTGGGCCCGGGCAAGAAAGCTGGACGCAGTGGTCTGGACCGCCCTTGAGAGCAACTTCAAAAAGAGAAGAAAACACGCGTTTTCTGTAACCGCCGCTACCGCATATTTGCAATCTTTGCCAGCGGATGCAAAAGCCAAGGCCGCCGAATACGTCTGGCGCGCCCCGGACTTTGTAAAGACCCCGCTGCGGACGGCCATGCAAGTACCACCATGGTTCCTCCAACCTCCGGCTGATTAGATGATGGCGGGTGCCCCGCGCCGCCCTTGCGTGTGGGGATTTTTGGACCTTCCTCAGGGCGCGTAGATCCGCCAGAGGTGGAAACGGAAAACACGGGACGAAGTACAAGGTTCGGATTGGTGCTTCTCGGCGGTTCACTTTGGTGATTCGACGCTGAGGAAATTCAGTAAGGTTCGCTGAAATTCCCGAATTCATCCATACCATCCACTGAAGATTGTAGGCGAGCTTCCATCACGTCAGCGGACTCCACGGGTGGCTCGTTTCCGCCCGGATAAAGATAGCATCGCTTGTTGTTCGCTTGAATCTCTGCGTCAGCCCATCGGCAATTCGTTGGCTCGTAGTGACCTTGCGGGTCGATGCGGTCCAGAGATGTGCCTTCCGGACGAGGCCCCATGTCCGCAAGGAAATTCTGAAAGCCCGCGCCGTCTTGTCCCGACATCCAGCGTTCGCAGACTTTGATACCTCGACCGCCATACTGTTCGTACGCGCTATTGTTCTTCCGGTGGCATCGCTCCAGCATAGCCAAGTAGGAATTAAACTCACCTGTCCGGAGATACTTATAATTTCCCTTCCGGTTCTTGTAAATGCGCGAGTGGGCTGTGTTGTCCCTGTTCATAGCCCATTTGCCTTCCTCTTGGACGCACTTCCGGCAATTCAAGTAGATCCTAGCGACAAGCTGTGAGCGCCACAGCGTGATTTCCATCCCGCAGGAACACAGGCACAGATACACGTCGAGACTGATCTCTTTCTTAACCGTCAGATTTCCAAACTCTCTGCCGCGTAGTGACACAAAGTATCCTCTGTTCGAGCGTCCGATGTAACGCCCCCGCAATGAAAAAGGCTCGGCGGCAGCGGACAAGGTGTTCGCTTCATCCGAGCCTTTTTCAGTTCTCAATTACGAATGATTCTGGATCATCACGAACGG
>Ga0075014_100000354_pt1 | contig 12751 bp, 5 predicted proteins | sample AleBraG_ABR_2014_FD_71472 | JGI IMG/M metagenome (GOLD analysis project Ga0075014, IMG submission 71472) | Freshwater sediment microbial communities in response to fracking from Pennsylvania, USA - Alex Branch Run_MetaG_ABR_2014 | ecosystem: Environmental > Aquatic > Freshwater > Creek >... | reverse complement strand
GCCAAGCACGCTCCAAAGGCAGGGAGATTTCACTGAGTTTCTGGGCCCAGCTCTAAAGGATTCCAACGGTAATAACGTTGTTGACGCTCTCGGTCGCCAGCTCTACAAGGGAGAGATTTTCAATCCTGCCACCACACGTCTGGTCAACAATGTGCCTGTTCGTGACGGCTACGGCTTTAATTCTGCCCCCCTCACCGGCCAGCCGATTGCCGGCCAGGCAAACATCATTCCGGCCAATGATCCGCTACGAACTTCCTTGGCAGCCGCTGTCATTCCGAATATTCCCGCGCTCGATCAGAACACGTTATTCCTGAATGGTTTCGGCGGAAACTCGGACGACAACAACAAAATTAACGTCAGAACGTGGTTGTTCCGATTCGACCATAATTTCAACGATAAGTTCTCGATCAACAATACCTACTATGAGAACGTACGCCCCCGAATTGCTCACTGTGGCGGACCGGGGGGCTGCACCACAGTGAACAACGGAGAGACCGCTTCGGCAAAAAACGACACCTATATCGGGCAGGGATTCTATCAACGCATTACCAATCACTTCGAACACCTGCAGATGAACTGGATCATTAAACCCAACCTGTTCAACCACACCACCGTGGCTTACGACCGGTGGCAGATGCTCGGACATCAGTTGTCCGGAGGCGTGGGCTGGAACCAGAAGCTGGGACTAGGCCTCCCCAATGAACCGATATTCAATAATGCCGGTTTCCCCCAACTCAACTTCAACGGTGCTGTTGGCTACACGCACTTTGGAACCCCGTGGGCGAGTCAGGGTGCGGATATCAACAATCGCTACCAGTTCCTCGATGACGTTTCCTGGGTGGTGGGCAAGCACACGATCAAGACCGGATTTGAATTCCGCTATATGACGTTCCCCCAGACCGGTTGGGCTATCAACACTGGCGGAAACTTCAACTTTAACGACGGCTCGACTGCCGGCTACACGTCGGCCGGAACACTCTTGAACGGTGGACCCACGGGGAATGAGTTTGCTTCTTTCATTTTGGGTCAAGTGGACAGCGCCAATTTTTCGGTGCCGTTCCGCTACACGCCAATCAATAAGTACTTCGCCCCCTGGGTCAACGACGATATCAAGGTTACCCATAATCTGAACATAAGTTTGGGGTTGCGCTTCGACTGGCAATCCGGTCTTCATGAGGAGCACGGCCGCTTCTCGACTTTCGACCCCACCGCCGCGAATCCTGTCGGCGTCCCCGGGGCGACAGTGTTTAATGCGTCCCAGGCGACCGGCCAGAGTACTTGGAGCGTCGGACCACGCATCGGATTTGCCTATTCGCCCAACAGCAAGAATGTGATTCGAGGCGGATATGGCATGTACTATGCCGGCGTCGCCGCCGATTCCTGGGATCCATACCCGGTGGATGGTTATCAAACCAATCCGGTTGCGCCGAACACATCCAACGATCAGTTCCCGGCGTTCTACTTCAACGGAACTGGCGCTTGCCCGACCGCCTCTCTCCCGGCAAGAGTCGGCTGCGGCTGGCCGACTGGCACGATTGTGCTTCCCTCCGCCCAAACATTGGTACCCGGTATAGAGAACGGCGGAAATCCGGTGGGCGTTACTCCCAAGAATTACCTCCCGCCCCGATACCAGAACTGGTCGGTATCGTTCCAGCGACAGCTCAGTCAGAATATGGGAATCGACATTGCATACGTGGGAAGCCACGGAACGCGACTGTTTGACGGCCGAAGCTCGGGTGGTCCTTATGACAACATGAATCCCGCGAGTGTTCTGCAGTATGGCACTGCTCTGACGAATGGGGCGTTCGCCTGTCCTACTGGCCAGACTTGTTCAGCCAGCAACCCTACCCAGCCGAATGCGGCCGCTCTAGCGGCGGGATTCACAAAACCGCCGTACCCGACGTTCACGGGCGACTTGGCTCAAGCATTGCGACCTTGGCCCCAGTACCAGATTATCAACTGGCGCTTCTTCTCATACGGTAGCAGCCACTACAATGCGCTCCAGGTTGCCTTTGACCGGCGCATGGCCGCTGGCCTGCAACTCAAGGTCTCCTACACCTATTCCAGGCTGATAAACAACGGCGCGGAACAGGGTTTGGGATCTGGAGGACCTCCGGTGCAGAATCCCAGCAATATGAGTAACCTTACCAGCGTCAGTTCTGACGACGTACCGCATATTTTGTCGCTGGGCTATGTCTATAAGCTGCCCTTCGGTAAAGGCAAGCCTTTCTTAGGGAGCGCTTCGGGTTTTGTGGACAAGTTCGTTGGGGGTTGGCAGATTTCCGGCATCCAGAGTTATTCATCCGGAAGGCCACTGTCTATCACCATGCCCAACAATCTCGGTGGCTATCTCTTTAATGCCGCCAGGTTCCCCAACAAGGTCGGAAACGGGTTATCGGGACACTTCAGCAATCCTCGGACCGATTCGTACTTGAACCCCGCTGGATGGGCTGACCCGGGCTTAGCTGCCAACGGTGTTCCTAACTTCGGTAACGCACTGAGGGAAGATGCCAGCGTTCGCGGTTTCAGGTACTTCAACGAGGACATCTCCCTCACTAAGGACACCTACTTCGGCGAGGAAAAATACGTTCGCTTCCACGCTGATGCTGGTAACGCCCTCAACCGGGTGTTCTATTGCCCTGTGGGTACAACCTTTACGGGAGGTGGGTTCGGGACCACAGGCAGCCAGTGCAACATCCCCAGGCGAATGCAGTTAGCCCTGGAAGTTTTCTTCTAGCTACCCAACTTCGGACATGCCGTGGATGGTTTCGCGCCTGCGAGCCATTCACGGCTGTTTCTCTTAGGCGAATCGAAAGCCGCGAAGCGGCGGCATAATATAGCCCCGGACGTAAGTCCGGGGTGGCTCGGAGACAAGGTAAAGAGTCCCGTAGGAGTCTGTGTCATTGCTCGATGTCGCGGGAAAAAGTGGAGCACGGGATCCGTCCTAAGCCGCGAAGCGGCGCAAGAATAAAGCCCACGGCGTAAGCCGTGGGGGTGAAAAGTGGAAAATGAATAAGCCCCGGAGGGGCGAAAGAAAGGCTACGGCAGAGACACCGTAGGAACGGCACGCGCTCTCCCGCCCCCTGCCGCACGAAACAAACCTCTATACTGCTTTGCTGCGCCGGGTGCCGCCAGCGAATTGCAGCCGTCTCCCCCGCGCATGAAATCCACACCCCTTTGTGACATCCAACCTTGACCCCAAAGCCCGTTTCGTCCCATCATAGCCCAGTGCGAGCTCCCAGCAGGTCCTGGCTAAAGGTGCAGATGCGAACTCCCTTATTTCCAAGATTTTGCCCGCAACCTCCTGAACCCCAAGATGTTGCGGACGATTTTCCCCTAACTCAATGATTCCAATAGACCAGGGGGAGAGGGGGGAGGGGATAACCCAAAGACCAACTTTCCCAGACCGGAACGCCAAAACGTTCCTCGAAACTCTTACTTCTTTCCTAACTTCTCTCGCCTAATTATGCCGTGACCTTCTTGCAGCACGATCAGTTGATTGGCGTCCACATTCTTGAACGATTCCCCCAGCCCCAAGGGCCAGCGAACCTCAACCAGATCCACTTGTTTGGCTTGCCCGAGGCCAAAATGCAGCCGAAGGTCATTTTGCGAGATGTAACTTGATCCGCTCATAACCTCGTTCATTTGAGAATGCTTGCCCGTAACCACCCGCACGCGTGCGCCGATGGCGCTGCGATTCGACTTGGTGCCAATGCACTTGATCTTCAGCCAGTTGTTTTTCGCCGGGCAATCATTACGCAAAAGCGTGGGAGCCTCGTTCATATTAATGATGACCACGTCCACGTCCCCGTCGTTGTCGAAGTCGCCGAACGCGGCGCCTCGGCTGCTGTGCGGTTGCGTGACGGCCAGGCCAGTGCTGGACGTGACATCGGCGAAGCGTCCATTGCCCAGATTCTTATATACAATCTTCCGCTGCTTGAAAGTGAAGTGTAGTTTCTTCGTGTCGACTTCGGGAAAGACGTGCCCGTTGGACATGAAGATGTCCGCCCAGCCGTCATTGTCAAAATCGAACAGGCCAACTCCCCACCCCAAATACTTGGTATTTCCCCCTAGACCTGCCCGATAGACAGCGTCGTAAAAAGTGCCGTCGCCATTGTTGTGGTAGAGATTCGCGGTTTGGTCGGAATAGTTCGTCTTGACGATGTCGAGCCAGCCATCGCAGTCGTAGTCGCCAACTGCAATGCCCATACCGCCTTGAGGTGTACCGTTCTCATTGACCGCGCAGCCGATCTCGCGCCCGACCTCCTCGAATGTTCCGTTTCCTTTGTTGTGATAGAAGCGGCTGGGCACGGAGTCACAGGCAACGTAAATGTCGGGCCAGCCGTCGTTGTCAAAGTCAGCGGCAGAAACTCCTAACCCGTAAGAGCCCACCGGAATCCATTGATCGGTAACGAATGTTGGGGCTGCCGGACCTCGGGGAACCGCAATGCCGGATGCCACGGAGACGTCCTCGAAGGTCCCGTCGCCGCGATTGTGATACAGGATGTTCGTCCCACCACCCATACCTTGCGGTCCGCAGCCGACAGACAGGCCAAAATAGTTGCAGTACTTGTTGCTGCCGGGTTCAGGAGTCGCGTGCAGATCGAAGTTCACATAGTTGGCAACAAACAGGTCGAGGTGACCGTCGCGATCGTAGTCGACAAAACAGCAGCCGGTGTTCCATCGCGGCTGCGGGTCTTTTTGCTCCAGGCCTGCCTTTCGCGTGACATCGGTGAAGGTGCCGTCACCGTTGTTGTGATAAAGGACGATTCCACCCCAATAGGTAACGACCAGGTCGTCGTAACCGTCATTGTCATAGTCTCCGATGCAGCATCCCTGACCCCACCCGGATCGAGCCAGTCCAGCTTTTTCTGTGACGTCGGTAAAGGTTCCATCGCGATTGTTGTGGAACAAGAAATTGGTCGGCTGCCGTTGCCCAGAGATTCCCTCCATTCTCGTTCCGTTTACCATGAAGATATCGAGCCAACCGTCGTTGTCGTAGTCGAACAGAGCCACACCGCAACCCGTTTCCTCGAGAATGTATTGTTTGCGGGCGACGTTGCCAAAAACATTCACCGCTCCGGCCAGACCAGCCTGGGCAGCAATGTCCGTGAATGAGAAACCCGCCGCCGGAGCCGGGCTAGTTTCGGATTTCTTACTCGCAGGCGAGACCGTCGACTTTTGAGGAGCCCGAATCCCGGTTAATCGTGACGGTAGCCCGAACGCAGGCGCCAGGACGCCGAGGCGCCCTAAATTACGCAGAAAATCACGGCGAGATTGTTGGCTCGGCGCCGCTGAATTGCATGAACCTTCAGGGTTGAAAAAGGAGTCCGGCATTTGTGTGATTAGTCGGGCAACAGAAGACGCAGCCGCACTTTCTTTTGCTCGCGCTGCTCCGTTTCAAGCTTGTGGGACTCCGCTAGCTGGCTTTCTGCATCCGCGGTCTTGCCCAGTCGACGAAGCAACAGTCCGAGCTGATAGTGCGCTTCTACCGAGCCCGGATCGAGCGCAACTGCGCGTTCCAGGTCCTGTCGGGCTTCTTCGTACTGATGCTCTCTGAAGAGGATGCCTCCCAGTTTGACGTACGATGGCGCGTGCTGAGGGTGGCCCTTAAGCAGGTCCCGGAATACCGGGACAGCCTGATCGTCGTCGCCAATCGCATCATAAGTCAGAGCCAGGTAGTACGCAGCCGCAACTTGGTCCGGCTGGGCTGCCAGGCTTTGTTTAAGCGAAGATTCGGCTTCAGGGTATTTGGCCTGTAGGTAATACACGGCGCCGACCGCGTAATTCAAAATTGCATCATGCGGTTTCTTCTGCAGAAGTTCGGTGAAAAGCGATAGAGCCTTCGAAAGATCACCTCGGGCAACGTTCGCAGAACCCAAAAAATAAACATAGGAATCCTGATCAGGTTTCAGAGCGACTGCTTTCTCCAGAGCAGGCAAAGCATCGTCGAGCAGATTCCGTTCCAGGCACACCTTGCCGAACTCGAAAAGAACTTCCGGGTTCTCGGGTTCCCGTTTCTTGGCGGCGACCAGGTACGACAACGCCTTCTCGCTATTCTGCTGCTGTTCGGCAATCTGCGCGAGAGTCTGATCGCAGGCCGTGCAGTCCGGAGCCAGGGATAGCGCCAGTTCAGAGTTCTTCTCCGCGTGGTCGAGCATCCCCAAGGATAAGTAACTATTTCCGAGCTTCAGAGCGAGAGCGGGAGTGGGGTGGGCAGCGATCCGCGTTTCCTCTACCTCGAAAACCATTTTCGCCTCGGTCTCCAACCCAGATGCAAGCAGGATGTCTCCGAACTCCAGTGCAGATTCGTCCGATGGTTCGGATACCCGCTGCCAAGAGGACAGCAGCCCCTTCAGCTCTACCTTTTTGCCCAGCGCTCCGTAGTCGGTAGCCAGAACGAGAATACTTTCATCGGACTTGACCAGTTCCGACATGATCGGCCGGGCGATGTCCAGAGATTGCTGAAAATTGCGCTGTGACGCTTCGAGTTTGACCAGGTCCAAGCGGGCGTTAAAATTATGCGGATCGAGTTTCAGGACTTCCCGAAAGCACTTCTCGGCTAGGCCAGATTTACCTTGAAGTAGATAGGCGTCCCCCAGACTTGTTCGAGCGCCTGCTAAGTCGGGATTCAGCGCCAGAGCTTGCTTTAGAAAATCCGCGCTCTCCTCATATTGCCCCTGTTGCAGTCGAATGGTTCCCAGCATCGACAGCGCCAAGGCACGCGTTGTGGTGTTGGTGAGAGCCAGCCGAGCTTCGGCTTCCGCTTGAGCTGTCTGTCCCTGGTTCAAAAGGCGAACTGCCGCCTCCAGATGGTTGACCTGGGACAATGCGCCCCCCCGAAATGCCATGAATAGGAGTAACAGTAATGGAAGGCAAAACCTGTTCCAGATGGTTGTCCCACGAATCCGCCGAGCGCAGGGCCGAACCGATTCGGTGCGCTGGCCAAACCTACGCATGTTCGCGGATTTTAGCACACAGGCCGATTCTAGGATCATCCTCCTTATTATTGGAAACATGATCCCAATTATTGGAAACATGATCCCACGCCTCCCTACGATCTCTCCACGACTGAGACCCACCCGATTACGCGGCCCATTGAATAACACTATAGGACTTTGCAGGCACCTCGAATTCGGTACGCCCGCCTGCGACCGAAGGTTTCTCTAATTTCTGTGGAATAACCCGCTGCGACGCTTCAAAGCTGTTAAAGGCTTTCAGGTCGCTGCCGGTCAGCGTCGTGGCGCTCACGACTTGGCTTGGAGCCCTATCTTGCCAATTGATCTCAATTGCATGAGCCTTGTTCAGATCCCGATTCAAGATGAATAGCGAGACCTTCCCGTCCTCCGGGTTCAAGGTTCCGGCCGCATCTAGAAATGGAACTTGGCCCATCTGCGCAACTTCGTAAGTAGGTGACTCCACCAATAAATTCAGCACCGTGCCGCGAGCGAATTGCAGCGCGAAACTGTAGGGATAGAAAATCGTCTGACGAAGTGTGCCCTTTGCGTTCGTCATGAGAGGAGCAATGACATTGATGAGCTGTGCCAGACAGGCGATTTTCACCCGATCGGCATTGCGCATCAGTGTGTTCAGGATCCCGCCTACCAGCAGGGCATCTTCGAGGTTATAGACCTCCTCCAGCAGATGCGGAGCCTCGTGCTCATGACCATTCGCGAATTCGCCACCGCGGGCGCGGTACCAAACGTTCCATTCATCGAACGATAGCCAGAGCTTCTTGGGCGACCGTTTGTGTCCCCGGACCAAATCGCACACCGCGAGCGTTTCCGCAATCTGGCTCTCCATGCTCAGGTTCATCGCGAGGTACTTCGCGCTGTCGCCGCCTGTCGCTTGCTCGGTATTGCCGAGGTAGCGATGCAGTGACAGCCCGTCGACGTGCTCGTAGCATTGTTCCAATACCTCACGGTCCCACTCGAGGTAGGTAGGCATCCTGGGATGACTCGATCCACAAGCGATGAGTTTCAGTGACGGATCCACATAGTGCATCTGGCGAGCCGCGTCTTGCGCTTTCATGCCGTACTCGGTCGCTGTCATGTGTCCGATTTGCCATGGGCCGTCCATTTCGTTGCCCAGACACCAGTGCTCCACTTTGTACGGTTGTTCAATGCCGTGGCTGCGCCGCAGGTCGCTCCACTTCGTCCCTTTCTCCACGTTGCAGTATTCCACCAGGGCGGCGGCTCTCTCTGGCGTTCCCGTTCCAAGATTGAGCCCCATCAGAGGCTTGGCTCCCACCAGCTTGCACCACGCCATGAATTCGTTCGTGCCGAACTGGTTGGTATCGATTGTGTTCCAGGCCTTGTCGAGAATGCGCGGACGGTCTTGCTTTGGCCCGACACCGTCGAGCCAGTTGTAGCCCGACACGAAGTTGCCGCCCGGGTAGCGAATGATCGGAACTCCGAGTTGGCGCACCTCGTCCATCACGTCCTTGCGAAATCCGTTTGCGTCCGACAAGCTCGAACCCGGATCGTAGATGCCTTCGTAGATAGCTCGCCCCAGATGCTCGAGGAATGAGCCAAACACGTTTGGGTCGAGAGGCGAGATCGTGCGCCGTGAATCTAGATGAATATGCGTGACCTCGCCAGAATTGGCTGTTGACGTTTGAGCGGATGAGAAACGCCCAAGGAGGAGGTTTGTAGAACAAGCCACCCCAGCGGCGACGAGTTGCTGCAAGAAGTGTCGTCTCTTCTCGGAAAACATGTTTGCATTCTCCTGTAGGCTCACGGTCGAGCTGGCAAACGTTTGCTAAAGAAGTTTTCGGCGAATTGGCTGACAGACCCGCATGGCATTATCTACAGAAGGGGTGATTTTGTAAACGATTACAGGTATAGTGTCCCTGCTAACCGATCCGAGGGGTCCCTGACATGGCACCGAGAAGCGCGCATCTATGTCTCTGGCTGTTGCTCGCCGGACTTCCTGTGCGCCCTCTTTTCGCTCAGAACACGACTGCAGCCCCTGCCGAGACCACAATCCAGATTGACGCCTCAAAGACCGCCAGCTACAGGATTCCCCGCTCCATTTTCGGATCCTTCCTCGAGCCAATCGGCAACTCTACTTACAATGGACTGTGGGCAGAGATCCTGCAGAATCCCAGCTTCGAGGATGGTCTTTGGGATGCGAAAAAAGTTTCTGCCATGCTTGTCGAGGAGCCGTCGCTCGCCCGTTCCTCCGAGCTGTCCCTGCCCCTACCCTGGGAGCCCCTCGACTACGCTCAGGGCGCAAGGTACGCACCGCAGTGGGGCGACGCGGCCAATTCCTATCGCTCTCTGCTGCTGATGGCTCTTCCCGGAAAGCAGAGCGGGGTCCGCCAGAAAGTTTACCTGCCCGTTCACCGGACTCTGCGCTATGCCGGCAGCGTTTACCTCAAACACATCAGCGGACCCCAGGAAGTCGAAATCTCTCTTCGTGAACGCAATCGTGCGGACCAGGTCATTGCCGCTCAGAAAATATCGCTGCAGGGTTTGGGCTGGAGAAAATACGTGTTCGCTTTCGACCTCGAACTCCACCGCTTGCAGCCGTTGCAGGCGGCGGACTTCGTAATTGCGGCAAGCAACGAAACGCGGGTTCTCATAGACCTGGCTTCCTTCCTACCCGGAGACGCGATCGACGGCATGGACCCGGATATGGTGGCGATGGTACGTGCCCTCAAAAGCCCCATCGTGCGCTTTGGCGGGAACTTCACCTCGGCCTACCATTGGCGCGATGGGATTGGTCCTCGCGACCAGCGCGTTAGCATGTTGAATATCGCGTGGGGCATTCCCGAATACAACCAGTTCGGCACCGATGAGTTCCTCAGGTTCTGCGAGTTGATTGGCGCCGAACCACAGATCGCTCTCAATCTGGGCACCGGAACCCCGGCCGAAGCGGCTGAGTGGGTGCAATACGTCAATGAACATTGGGCCAACAAATCCGGCGGCTTGCTTTGGGAACTGGGCAATGAACTGTGGGGGGACTTTCAGGTGGGATACCCCACACTGCAGAAAGTCGCCGAAAGAACAAAATCCTTCAGCGATGCGGTCAGGAAAGTCGACCCGAAAGCTCGACTGATCGCCACTGGCGGCGATCCCGATCATTTTGCCGAGTGGAATGCGGCTCAGTTGACGAATGCTCCACAGGCCTTCAACTATCTTTCCACGCACTTTGTGGTGACGACCGACTCCGTGGCGACGCGCAATCCTTCGCCTGACTTCATTGCGCAATCCACGTTCGCCTTGCCCGTCGCGCTGGAGAGCAGGCTGCGTGACATGCACCAACAGTTCCAGGGTTCGCCTGGAGGTCATCAGATCTTAACCGCATTTACGGAGTGGCTCTTCTGGGCCGAGAATGACACCTTTCCGCGCTACGACAACATGGCCGGCGCCATTGGGACCGCTGGTCTCTTGAACATGCTATTGCGGAACGCGGACATTGTGCCGATCGCTGATATGACGGGCAACATCGAGTTTGGGGGCATCTGGAAGAAACGTGGACGCGTCTACGGAGTGCCTGCCTACTGGGCTTTCCGAACCTACTCCAATGCCGACGCGACCCGTCCTGTCCAAATCGTCACGACTGGTGAGACCTACAACGTGGAGAACGGGTCGACCAGGCTTCCCAACATTAAGGACGTTCCCTATCTCGACGTTGTTGCGGCGCTCAACGACGCAGGCAACAAGTTGACGCTATTTTGCGTGAACCGCGACCTGACACGCGACCTATCAACTCGCATCTCGATTCACGGGTTTCGCCCGAAGTCCGGCATTGCACACTCTCTTTACGCAGGCAGCATCTACGAAAAGAACGATGAGATGGAGACCGAACACATCCATCCGCAGGACAGCACGCTGGACGTTCGCCTCCCTGAGCTTACCCATACGTTTCCGCACGAGAGCGTTACCGTGATCGAGCTATCGAGAGAATAAACGGCGAATCCCGCCGGGGATATGCTCACAGGGCTTGGATCAGAATCCTTTCGCCAAGTGGTAGTACATGTCGTTCCACCTGAGTTCTTTTACGAAGTCTGCAATCTTTGTCTCGCGGTCGATCAGTAAGCATTCCATACCCGTCATCTCCGCGAAATTTTCCAGATGCTCGAAGGTCAATGCGCGACTGAGAGCGGTATGGTGTGCGCCGCCCGCGTGAATCCAGGCCGTTGCAGCCACTTTAAGGTCAGGCTCGGGTATCCAAACCGCCCTTGCGACCGGCAGTTTGGGGAGAGGATGCTCCGGGTCGATCAGGTTCACTTGATTCACGATGAGACGGAAGCGGTTCCCCATGTCGACCACGGAAGCATTCACCGCCCTTCCCGTCGAAGCCGTAAACACTAAGCGGACGGGATCCTCCTTGCCGCCAATAGAAAGGGAATGGATTTCAGCCGACGGAGTACCGGCTGCAATCGACGGACATACCTCCAGCATGTGCGCGCCCAACACCTGGCCGCCATTCCTCAGGTGATAGGTGTAGTCCTCCATGAATGAAACTCCGCCCTTGAGGCCATGGCTCATGACTTTCATGGCCCGCACCAGCGCTGCTGTTTTCCAGTCGCCCTCAGCGCCAAATCCGTATCCATTCGCCATTAGCCGCTGAACCGCGATCCCGGGAAGTTGTGCCAGGCCGTGCAAGTCCTCAAATGTGTCGGTGAAGGCATGCGAGCCGGTCTCCTCAAGAAAATGCTGTAGTCCGAGTTCAATTCTGGCAGCCTCACGCAAGGATTGGCGCTTACAGCCGCCTTTGCGCAGTGGCTCCGCAACCGCGTAGGCTTCATCGTAGTCGGCGGTGAGCACATCGACTTCTGCGTCCGTCACTTGCTGAATGCGCTGCACCAAATCGCTGACGCCATACCCATTCACTGCATAGCCCAGCTTGATCTCCGCAGTGACCTTGTTTCCTTCGGTCACGGCAACATTCCGCATGTTGTCGCCGAAGCGGGCGACCTTGAGTTGCTGAGCATCGTGGCAGGCGCAGGCCGCACGTAGCCATGCGCCCATCTGCGCGTGGACGTCCGTATCCTCCCAGTGGCCGACAACGATCTTCCGCCGGAGCCGCATGCGGGCTCCAATAAATCCGAACTCGCGGTCGCCATGGGCCGCCTGGTTGAGATTCATGAAGTCCATATCGATAGTTGACCAAGGCAATTCCTGATTGAATTGCGTGTGCAAATGCATCAACGGCTTGGTGAGCGATCCCAGGCCGGCGATCCACATGCGAGCAGGCGAGAAGGTATGCATCCATGTGATCAGACCGACGCAGTTCTTTGAACTGCTCGCGTCCTGGCACAAATGGTGAATCGACTCGCTGCTGGTCATCACTGGCTTTGCGACGATCCTCACGGGCATCTCCGGGGAAGCCCCCAACGCACGCGCAATGCTGGTGGCGTGCTGCTCCACTTGTTTCAGCGTTTCGGGCCCGTAGAGATGCTGGCTTCCGGTGACGAACCAAGCTTCCAGATGGGATAGATCAATCATTGAGACCCTCATACCGGGCAGGGTGAGTAAACGTTTGCTAGAATTATACTCTGGGGTACATCCTCTGCACCACGAAAGACTGTCCTGCCTTATGAACCCTCGCCTCGCTCTTTGCTGCTGGTTGCTGACCGGTCTTTCGTTTAGCCCAATTCAGGCTCAGCAATCATCCCCTCCGCCGCGGGCTCTGGAAACGCACGGCGACACTCAATATGTGCACGATCCTGCCATCATTCGCGAGGGCGCGATTTGGTATCTGTTCAGCACCGGCGCCGGCCCCGAACGCAACGGCGAGA
>Ga0075014_100000353_pt1 | contig 12844 bp, 10 predicted proteins | sample AleBraG_ABR_2014_FD_71472 | JGI IMG/M metagenome (GOLD analysis project Ga0075014, IMG submission 71472) | Freshwater sediment microbial communities in response to fracking from Pennsylvania, USA - Alex Branch Run_MetaG_ABR_2014 | ecosystem: Environmental > Aquatic > Freshwater > Creek >... | reverse complement strand
TTAAAGTATACAACCTGGTCAAAGTTCTTCATGACCCTCAGGGCTTTGGGGCGCTTTATATCATAGTTTAAGAAAGCATGGTCGTCCTTGGTACAAAACTGGTATGCTTGTAGCCACTGATCCTTTTTCATACCCATTGGATACTCTTCCATAATAGTCTTGATCTCACCATCACTGAATATCTCGAATAGGATCATGACTGTAAAGTTTGTACGGACCTAGCATGTTAGTACAGTTTACTGTCTTTGGTATCTCGGTAAATGCCTGACTGATCATCCACAAGCTGGCACTGAGATGTCTATGGTTAGTATTGAGCATCTTGAATGGACTCTGGCGTGCATTGCTGAATAGACTGGATCCAACCAGATCGTCAAATATAATGAGCAGTCTGTGGGCAACATGCTTGCTGTATCCATGTTCCTTGAGGAAAGAAATGGTCTTGTTTTGCTCATCCACTATCTCTCTCAAATCATCTTCATTGTACTCGTGCATAAAGCAGTGTTCTGGGATCTTGGGGTCAAACTTTCTAGGTGCTCGTTCACTAATACTGTGGTCAACCATCTCGTCAAACTGTTTAGGTGCTTTACCCACTACTGGATTGTCCTGATGATTCTTGTCCTTTTTCTTTTTTATCTCTGCCAGGGCCTTGTCAAGTCTTTTGTTCTCAGCCAGTAGTGGCTGCTCCTTGACCCAGTCCCACTTATCGTCATTCTTGACTGTGGGTGAAAAGATGAGGATCATGTGAAAGTACCCCTTGTAAAACTGTAGCAGGTTGCAGAGCAGGGTGGTCTTGCCTGAGCCTTTTGGCGCTATGATTCCAAATGTGGCTTCATGTTCTGGAAGTAGATTATGAGGCACCTATGTTAGTTTCATGATACCGGCTCGTGCTTGTTTGCCAATGGTACGGGTACTGCTTTTACTACAAGCCTCTTTTCTTTTTTCATATTAGACGCGACATACAATATGAATTCTTTCCCTCATATGCCTAAACCGATCCACCAGCTTCTACCACCAACTGTATCAATCCCGCTCAAAGTGGCTCGTCAATGGGCACGAACACTACTTGTACTTATGGATAATGCACACTATAGATCCGACAATGGCCATCCGTTTGAACATGACAACTGCTCAGAGTGTGACTTTGTAGAGGAAGATGTGTGTATGGTTGCAGTTGCAGAGATCTATGATGATTTATTGAAATATATCTAGTATTTGCGCATCTGCCTTGATCTACCGGTTTTGCCCAATTTAGAGAATTTGGATCGTCCATACTTTTTGCGTCCTATCCATGCAGCTAGTGCCTCGGGATTACTGGCGTGCTTTTTGGTGAGGTCCTTTACTAGTTTACGGAATCTCTGACCTGAACCTAAACGCTCCATATCATGATCATCATACTTTATTAACCCAACCTCCTTCCTGGGAAGATTGCACTATACATCTTGTGAGCCGTCGAGTTTTGTATATCTGTGAGTCTACCCCTAACCAGCGGGTCCTGCCACTTCTTTTCTACTTCTTGCTTGATTTCTTCTCTGAGCTGTTTTTTGCTCTTATCTCCAGCAACCTCATTCTTTAGTTCCGATATGGCCGACTTGAACCATGCTGGTGGTGCATTTTCATCCTTTGGTGCTTTTTGGCGCTTTGGTTTATCTTGTCTCTCCATATCCACAGATCCAGATTCCAGTTTAGCCAGCTTTCTCTTTTCCTTTGCGGCTTCACGTTTGGCTCTTTTAGCCTCTTCCTTTTCCTGCTTGATACGATCGGCTTCCTCAGCCTTGGACTTGAGCTCAGCCATCTCGGCATCTTTCTGTTCCTTCTTGAGTCTTCGAGCCTCTTTGGCACGCTCAAGAGCTGCAATCTGTTTCTCAGTTCGTGGTTTCTTTTCTTTTACTGGAACGGCTGCTACTTCTGCAGGTGTATCTTGGACTTGTTCAACTGGTGTAGGTTCTTCAACAGTCTTTATTTCTTCTTCAACCTCTTTGGTCTTCTTGGTGCGTTTAGGTTTTTGCACACTTTTTTCAACAGGTTTTCCTTCACTTAGTAAATCAGCAGTATAGAGTCTTGCAACCATCTTTATTTAAGAAACACACAATATTAAGATGTCTGCATTACCAAAGTCATACGACACTGGTTTTCACCAAAACCACCGTATGGGTACAGCGTTGTGTTTGGTGAGTACTGTTGAAAAGCAATCGTATCAGTTGTATTCATGTATACCGTAGCAGTAATTGTACCAATTTGCTGCCAACTAAAACCCAAAAGATCTGGTGAGGTTGCAGCATTTCCTGGGTCGTAAGCAACGCCATTTTTGGATATAAAGAATACAAGATTGTTTGTGTTGCCACCAACCCAACTGTAACTGAACGTGTAAATACCACTAACAGGCATCTGTCTAGCACCAGTACCAGATGTAATCGGTGTTAAAGATCCATAATTAGTCTGAGTTGAGCCTGTAAAAAGACTATTTTGGTATCCACCAGCAAAACCACCAACGCTACTAAAGTTTGTATATACAGTCATAAGACTAGAGCTTTGTATAAGTGGACAATTTATAACAAGCGAATTTGCTGATATAAAGGCCCTGTTTCTATCTTGGGTTGCACCCACAGTAGATCCACCAACACCAAATTCTGCTAGACTTGAGGTATCATTATAAAACTGTATACTGTTGTATGTGTTTGCGTTGTTGCAGGTAACATTTATGGAGTTGCTACTACCTGTATTGTTTATAGATAAACAGTTGGTAGGATTGCCTGATGGTGAATCACCAAGTGACACATGTGATTTTATAACTAGACCTTTTGCAGAAGGGGCTATCACTGTCTGATCTGTATATGGTGCTGTATTAGTGGATCCTCCTTGTATAAAGTATGACGAGTTTCCTAGATCATTAGTAAGCTTCATAGAGGCTTGCTTGGCTGTATTTGATGATGTCACCTGTATACTATCTACAGAGGCATTTGTATTAATTACTAATGAGCCAACATTAGTAGTTGTGGTTATTGTTTCGCTACCAGTCAGAGTTGGAGATGCACTTAGTACTACAGATCCAGAACCTGTACTAGTGGTAGTTCCCGTTCCACCACTAGTTACAGCCAGTGGTGTACTTAGGGTTAAGGCTGCAGCTGCAATAGTACCTGTAAATGTTGGGGATGCACTCAATACATTAGATCCAGTTCCAGTACTAGTTGTAACACCAGTACCACCACTAGTTACAGCCAGTGGTGTACTTAGAGTCATTGCTGCAGCCGCGATAGTTCCAGTAAATGTAGGTGATGCACTTAGCACTACAGATCCAGTACCGGTGCTTGTAGTGACACCAGTTCCCCCATTAGCAACTGGTAGAGTTCCACTAACACCGCTAGTTAAACTTATAGTTGGTATATCACCGGCAACTAGAGCTCTCCAAGTCGGTGCTCCAGATCCACTGGTGGGGCCAATGAATGCAAAGTTTTGCGATGTGGATGATAGACCTGTACCACCATATGCTACACCAAGAGAATTGAGGAGTTTAAGTGTACCATTAATAAACAAGCCATTAGCCGATGGTACTATAACAGTTTGATTTGTATATGGTGCCAAATTAGTGCTGCCGCCCTGCAACCAGTATGAAGAGTTTCCAAGATCATTTGTAAGTTTTAGAGAGGCTTGTGTTGCAGTATTAGAGCTTGTAACTTGTATAGTATCCACAACTGCATTTGTAGTTATTGACAAAGACGGAACATTAGTGGTAGTAGTAATAGTTTCACTACCGGTCAAAGATGGCGATGCACTCAATACATTAGATCCAGTTCCAGTACTAGTTGTAGTTCCAGTACCACCATTAGCTACCGCTAGAGTACCACTTACAGCAGCACTCTGGTTAAGAGCCAAAGCTTGGAAAGTTGGTGCACCTGTAGCATTTGCAATCATTGATTGGTACTGTGATCCTGCAGTAGTAGATGCTACACTTGTAGAGTTGACTGCATAAATCACACCATTAGCAGTCAAACCAGAAAAGCTTGGTGATGATCCACCGGCAATATCGGCATAAGTCAATTGTCGCCATGTCGGTGCTCCACTAGTTGCTACCGGTCCAGCAAGAACAAAGCTTTGGGAAGTTGTGGTTAGTCCTGTTCCTCCACTGCTAATTGCTAATGGTATGCTTAGAGTCAAAGCTGCAGCTGCAATAGTTCCTGTAAAAGTTGGTGATGCACTTAGAACATTTGAACCTGTACCTGTACTGGTAGTCACACCCGTTCCACCGCTTGTTACAGGTAGGGCTGTTGTTAAAGCCAAAGCGGTAGCATTTATAGTTATTGGCATTTGAACAGACCCTGTACTAGTAGTAATAAACGCTTGACTAGGGAATGTTGAGTGTCCAGTAGAACCAACTCCAATAGTTAGTGTCTGTGTAGAATTGTTCTGGTATACACAAGCTCCAGCAGCAGCCGATACTGTACCTGTATTTTGCACATACATGACATTGTTTGCTGTAAAATTATAGATATGCAGAGGGTTTACAAGATTTATAAATGGTTGACCACCATTAGTCATTGTTGATCCATAAACCCCTATATCAAATGTTTTGCCAGTATCGTTTGTGAATGATATGGAGGCTGGACCTGCACTATTTGTATTTGTTATATTCACGGGGTCAGTTGAGTTTGTGCTTGTAATTGCTAATGCTGTACTAGCACCACCTGTGACAGTAACTGTACCTGTAAGTGTTGGAGATGCACTTAGCACCACAGATCCAGTTCCAGTACTAGTTGTTGTACCTGTTCCACCGTATGCTACACCGAGAGCATTGAGGATCTTGAGTGTGCCATTAATAAACAAACCATTAGCCGATGGCACTATTACTGATTGGTTTGTATACGGTGCACCATTTGTACTACCACCCTGGATTATAAACATGGAGTTTCCTAGATCATTTTTGAGCTGTATTGACGCCTGCTTGGCTGTATTGGTGGATGTAACCTGTATAGTATCTACAGATGCATTTGTATTGATTACTAATGATGCAACATTTGTACTAGTTGTGATTGTCTGACTTCCGGTCAAAGATGGTGATGCACTAAGAACTGTTGAACCAGTTCCAGTACTGGTTGTGGTTCCAGTTCCACCATTAGATACAGCTAGAGTACCACTAACTGCTGCACTCTGGTTAAGAGCCAAAGCTTGGAAAGTTGGTGCACCTGATGAATTAGCAATCATTGCTTGGTACTGTGATCCAGCACTTGTGGATGCAACACTTGTGGAGTTTACTGCATAAATCACACCATTAGCAGTCAACCCCGAAAAGCTGGGTGAAGACCCACCAGAAATATCGGCATAGGTGAGCTGGCGCCAGGTGGGTGCTCCACTACCTGAAACAGGTCCTACTAGAGTATAGCTCTGTGAGGTGGATGATAGACCTGTACCACCACTACTAATACCTAGAGGTGTAGTAATAGTAACAGGTGCATCAATGTACATTTGTGGAGCTAGTACGAAAAACTTTTGGCGGTACCTACTACCAGAAGAGTTACCACCAATACCCATTGTAACATTAATACTTGAGGGATAGTTTACACTTGTATTGTTGGCCATATAAAGATGAGATTCATATCCATCATAGGCTGTACCAGACTGTGGATATATATTTATGGTTGGAGGAATACCACCAAGTAGTGAATCATTAGTTACAAGCAAAGAATCAGTTATAGTTGGTGCACGTTGTTTTACAATCTTGCCTGACCCAGTCTGGTCACCGAGCTGGCCGTAAATGTCAATAAGGTCTGCCTGAGTGGTTACTTGAAATGCATTTAAGATAGTAAGGTTTGCATTTATACTGACTATTTCACCTTCAATGACTCCAACAGATGTAGTTAGACCTGCAACAGAAGTAGTTAGACCTCCAACAGTTGTAGTCAGACCTGCAACAGAAGTATCTAGAGATACAACATCAGCATCTAGAGCTGTAACATCCCCCTGCAAAGTTGTTACATCGGCCTGTAAAGCCGTCACATCGGTTTGTAGAGTTGTTACATCTGTAACAGTAGTTTCGTATGGTGGGGTAAGATTGGCTCCAATTATATCTGCACCAACAGTACCCATAGTTGTGGCTATATGCTCGGCACCGATGGTGCTCATATTGTTACCAATTATATCAGCGCCCGGTTGGCCCATTGTTTCAGCAATAGCATCAGCACCTACAGATGTAATGTTTCCAGCTATTATATTGGCACCAGTTCCAGCCATAGTTTCAGCAATAGCATCGGCACCAACAGATGTTATTTTGCCTGCTATAGAGTTGGCGCCAGTACTAGTCATTACTCCTGCAATCTCATCAGCACCTGTACTAGGTATATTACCAGCAATAGTAGATGCTCCAGCAACCCCCATAGTTGAAGCAATAGTCGCTGCTCCAGTTGCCGACATTCTAAATGCGATATTGTCTGCACTGGCACTAGCATTCACTTTGGCTACTATATAGTCTGCTGCTGCTGAATCCATTTCTAGACCTATTTCGCTAGCAATGTCCTTTACATCATTGATAGTGATGGCCCTAAATGTTGCGGGGCCTGGGTTTGATATAAAAGGTACATTTTCAGGGCCACAGAAAAAGTATGACTGTGTGATATTGGTAGCATCTACAGCTGTACCACCATTAGCAAGAGGTAGCTGGCTGGATACTGCACCTGATGTGCTCAAGTTTATAGTTGGTAAATCAGTCTGTTGAAGAGTTCTAAATGTTGGTAGCATGTTTGATCCTGATACAGGCCCAGCAAATACTGTTTTAGCTGTACTTGTGTTTGTTCCAGTTCCACCCTGCGCTTGTCCAAGTATGCCTGATAATCCTGCAGGTTGATCTAGTGATATTGGTTGAAATGTTGGTGCTGTTGATGTACCATTTGATACTAGAGAAGTATATTGAGCTCCAGGTAATGTACTGGCAATAGTGTCTGTGCTGTTTGCATACATGGCCCCATTAACACTAAAACCGCCAAATATAGGTGTCCCTCCTGGTAGATCTGCAGCCATTATCTTTCTGAATGTTGGTTGCTGTGGACTGCCTTCTATCGGTCCAGCATAAAACGTATTTGCATCCTCAACCGGTATAGTTGCAGTTAGTGGTAGACCATCATTAGTTTTATAAGGAGCGGCAAATGGATCACTCATGTCATATTTGACACACTTTATTGTTTCTCCGCTGACTCATCAAAGACCTTTTCAAAGTCTGAAAGTGAATGAGATCCTTTAACAACTACAGGCTTGACTGCGTTTGTATTGTAAGAAATGTAATCCTGGTTGGTCCTGTAAACTTTTGCATTACCAACATTCAGCTTTCTTGTTGGGCTTGATCCTGGATTGAAAACCACCGCTTGACCTCCATATATCTTGCTGGTTTCTATTGCCTTGGTTCCACCTAGTGAGTGGCCTGTATATAGAACATTTTTGTACTTTTTACTGGCTCTCTCACCTACTGCTTTTGCGGTCCAAAAGGCATCATGCATATTGTGTATACCACCAGCAATAGCGACATCTGCAGAAAGGTCCTCAGGATCAGAAACGGTACCCCTGTAGGCGACAATTGCATTCTCTCCATTAGCGTATATTTTTGTGTTGTGGGTTGAGAGGTCATTGTCAATATCGTATCCATGCAATTTTAGCTGCTGATAGTGCTCATAAGATCCATATGCAGCCTGAGACGCATTATATGCATGCTTTTCATCATTGGTGTACTTTGGTTTGTCAGCCGTCTTTTTAAATGTGGATAGGGCAAACCCAGCTATATTGCTTCTAAAGCTATCATATGATGGTGATAGTGCTAGTTTTCTCATACATTATATATCACACAATAATGTGTGGTTACGATACTAATGGCGGCTCATTATAAATGGTATCCATCATCAGAGGAGACTGTTGTGCCATTTAATGCACAATACTCATTCCCTTCCCAAGCAAACAAGTGTGTAAAAACTACTCCAAGGATCCCACCAAAGTCTGGATCAAACTTTCTACCTGGTAATGTCATTAGAGTAGAATTCCCAGCTCAAGGATACGTAAATGCCCTAAACACTACTCTTGAATTTGATGTGACTCTATCCAAGCCCGGCGCTACTGATGTGGCCCGTTTCCAAAACAACATCCAATCCATTTTCCAGCGTGCTAGAGTACTTTATGGATCTACACCCCTGGAAGATATTCCTGGATACAACATTGTTGTTAGAGCTCTGACAGAATGGACATCCACCAACCAGAACGGAACTATGGACCAGTCTACAATTGCCGAAGGTATTGGTGGTACCGTTACTGGTGTGCTTGGTGACGGATCCGTTCCAGGAAACTCTGTTGTAAACACTAGACAAGCTATTATTCAGGGATATGACGGTACAGCTACCACCGGTATTGGTCTAGTACCAAACGCCCAAACATCTGGCTCCGGATTTGCTGCTGGATGTACCAGACGTTACCAAATCAACTTTGCCTTTGGATTGATGACTCAGGAAAAGCTGATCCCAACCAAGTGGATGGCATCTCAGCTCGCTTTTGAATTAACTCTAGCTCCAGCACAGTCATGTATCTTCCAACCTGTACTAAGCACCGCATCAACATATGCCGTATCAAACGTCAACCTTATTCCCGAAATCCTAGAGTTTGATGCCAGCTATGATCAGCTGTTTTTACAGGGACTTCGTGATGGTGGTGTACCAATCAAGTTTTCATCTTGGCATCAATATACATTTGGAACTGCTGGTTCCAGCAACATGAACTTGTTGATCCAGGAAAGATCAAGATCTGTTAAAGCCATATTCGCTGTACAGCGTCGTGCACCAGATATTCAAACTACTGATAGTGGTGCCATGCTATACGAATCATCCACTGGTGGTGGAACACTAAACACTTATCAATTCAGAATTGGTGGACGCTACTTCCCCGCTGCACCTGTTCAGTGTGGATCAAACTTTGGAACTGGTGTAAGTAATGGTGGAGCTGAAGCATTCTTGGAGCTTCAAAAGGCTTTGAACTGTGTTGGAGACTATAGACTATCCTCTTCAAACAACACCCTAAGATGGGGTATGCCTTGTGCTACACCTTCATCAGCACAACCATCCTCATCGGTCTTCCAAATTGGTGAGCTTGATTATGATCCTATAATTAAGCAATGGAGCTCTACTGGTGTACCAACATACAACGTATCAACAAGTGCTGCTGGTGGTAACGTTGGATCCACAGCATTTGCAATGTCAACTTCTTTGGAAACATCTAATGGTATTGAGATCTCTGGATTGAATGCTGAAGAGCAATCAGATATCTCTCTTCTTGTAAACTATTCTGGTGCACAACAAGCCGGTTATGCTATTGAAGTTTATGTGCTTTACGATGCCATGCTGGTTCTAAGAGAAAACAATGTTTTGGGTAATATGCTAGCTAATTGTAGAACTGATCCAATAGATACAGATTACCAAAATATAATAAAGTATGATATATACACAAATGTCTGGAAACAACTTTGGTCTAAATGACTCTCTCAGATATTTTGAAATTGAGCTTGATTCTCTTGATAATAGTGGGACCTTCAATTCTAACTATGCTTCAACCGATTGGCCTACTTTTCGTCTGCTTTTACCTCTCAATGACATTGCTGCTATGAAGATAATTGAAGTGCAAATACCATTCAGCTACTATGTCATAAATGGAGTCAACAATACATTTGTACTTCAAGAGTCTGTAGGGATGGTGAATACCACTGTTACACTTCCTGTAGGAAACTATGATGCCAATTCTCTAGTTACAGCCCTACAAGTTGCCTTGACTGCTGCTAGTGCAAATTCATACACTTATACTGTCACTTATGCAACTAGTAGTGGAAAACTCACCATCGTATCTTCGGGTGCAAATGCATTTACTTTGACATTTGGACTACCAACAAACTCTGGTAACGTTAACCCTAGACTCTTTATTGGATTCCCTGGTGGATCTACAACATCTGGTGTTGGTGGTGTACTTGTAAGCCCAAACTCTATACAGATAACAGGACCCGACTACCTGTATGTAAACTCGCAGACAATTGGCTCAGACTGCAAAACTTACCTACCTGTAGGTGCTGTTAATATTGCACAAGGTGGTCAAGGGCCACAAATGGCTAAAGTACCAGTCAACTGCAATCCCGGTTCAACCATATTTTGGCAGGGTACATATATACTAAATAGATCCTGATCCACTAAAGTGGTTTGACCTTGATGACAGGAACAATTTCCCAATCATTGATTTTTATCTAACCATGGGTAACACAAACTACCCACTACAGCTCAATGGTCTTGGATTCTCACTCAAGCTTGGTATCCTTACAAACAGTCGCGACCATACTGCAGATATTACAGATGGAAACCCTGTAACAGGACGCATGAATGTAACAACAGTTAATCCACGTAAACGTAGAAAATAAAGTATGGTTTAAACTTTATGACTGAGGCAATTATACAAAACCGACCTCCTGGTCGACAATGGCTAAACAATTATATTGCTCCAGGTCCAATAGGCTCAGTAGGTGATGTAAACATGCAGCCTAGATTCAAGCACTCAACACCAAATATGCCAATAAGATGGGATCCACTATTTTCACATTCTAACGAGAAACGTCTTGGATCGAATGTAACTGATGGATCACACACAAACTACGATTCTGGGGGTGGACCTGCTCGACTACTTGATACAAACTGGTTTGGTAGACGCGATTTCAAAACATCTAATGGTTGGTACTACCAGAACATTACAAATGTTGACCGAACAATAATGCCTACTGATGGTGAGACACCAGATTACTCGTGGCACAACAAGATTGCTACAAATTACGAAGCACGACATACTGGTGATCTTTTCCTACCACTTCCAGGACCATACGCACTTGGTGAAGGTCAAGTTCCTGTTGGTGGAAATGGTCCAGTAATCACAAATGTGGTTCGGCCTCTTGGTTATCCCACAGATGTTCCTATAGTATCCGGTGGTGAGTATATTGACAATAATGTCTATGACCGTGATGTAGTTCAGGGTCGACAATTTGCTGAAATAACTGAGCGTCAAAACTATCTTAATGGCGCAGCCCGACAGAGAGTTCAGTTTAGACCCCGATTTAAATAAATAATGTGTGAACACCAAATTATGTCTGTAGCATGGGGATTAACAGTCCAAAGAGGACCTTGGCATGAGACACCAAGAGATATACGCAACCTGCGTAGAAAGCCTGATCCTAGAGTTGGTGGTGGCACCTTTATCGGTGGAACTGTAGATCCACGCGGACTACGAGTAATGAATCCAAATACAATGGCGCCTACTATTACACCTATCGGTATATTACCACCTAGCAATTACGCCTTGCGCAAAATTGTAAAATCATCTATACACAATCCTATAATACAACCAATTACTGGACGTGGACGGTTGCAAAGACAGAAATCTGGTATTAGAGCAATGGATACATTTTCAGGATTCCGGCAACCACCTCAGAATGATGTTTACATGAATACAATGATGCCGGAATATGGATACAGAGACTATGGTGCTGGATCTATTGTAACCACTGAAGCTAGAATGAAATCTGAACCTGATACCTCAATGATGTCTCAAAATGATATGTTTGAAACACCTTCAGAAGTAGAACTTGCAGACCAGATGAGTGCTATGGAAGGGCGTCTAGTTAGTGAACCTGAAGGTCTAACAGCTATGACACTTGGTTTGACTAATGACGAACGTCCTTCAGTAACAGGTCGTCGCTACACTCCACAAATAGGTGCTGTTGCTGCAGAAACTGTATCGGCACCACATGCAGAAGTAGACACTGATCTACCTAGTTTTGAGCTGCGTCAAGCTGAAGAAAATGCTGCTAAAGAGCCTGTTACCGGTGGTGTTGTTCAAAAGAAAAAAGGTAGATTCTATATATCTGGAGATACATTGAATATTGGACCAAACCAATCACCAGGTGAACAGGAAAGATCAGCCCTTAATAAGCAAAAGAATATCTTTGCACCAACTATTGGTAAAAAGCCTCATATTGCTAGATCGCTTGGAAAGTCTGGTCGCAGCACTTTGGCAAAAGAAAAGGTTCCTGATGTAATGGGTTCACTAGAAAAAACAGTACATAAAATCGGAAAGGAGGCTCGTAAAGAGATAAAGATGTCTAGTGTACATCGTAGACCTAGCTCTACAAATATGGATATGGATTATGATCCAAACAAGTCTGTAAGGACTAAACCGCCCGCTGTTAGAAAACCAAAGAAGCACTAATAAAATCTTTACTTTGTAATGGACAATTGGGCTGATCTACTAGCAGAAATAGGTATTGATATATCAGACGAATACAAGAATGAAGTGGTTGTAGAGGAGCACACTATTCTACCTTCAAAACCTCTATATATTGAAAACGGTGTTGCTGTATTCTCTACAGATCAAATAGCTTTTGGTGATCCTACAACATTTGGGTACAATGGCCCATTTGTTGTGGTTGAAGGCATGCCCAACTACCATACAGACTACTCTTATGAGCGTGAGATTGATAACCTGAAAAAGATCCACAGGTACTCAAGAAAGGAAAGGTTCAGGTTTATCCTTGGACAGATCTGTGGATTCTCTGGACGTGTACCAAGCAAAGTATTGAGTGCACTAAAGATAAACAACAAGCAGGACAGTATACACAATGCCACCAACCGTGGCATACTTGCAAAGATAACTTATGGTGGATTCAAGTTGTGTATAAAACGCAATGTATTTGTGGACAAGCTTGATCTAGAAGCTGTTTCACGCGAACAGGTATGGGATATGATCCACAAAAAGCTCAAACATCTAAAGCTTGCAAAGTACTACAACAGGATCCCATCCATAC
>Ga0075014_100000352_pt1 | contig 12886 bp, 5 predicted proteins | sample AleBraG_ABR_2014_FD_71472 | JGI IMG/M metagenome (GOLD analysis project Ga0075014, IMG submission 71472) | Freshwater sediment microbial communities in response to fracking from Pennsylvania, USA - Alex Branch Run_MetaG_ABR_2014 | ecosystem: Environmental > Aquatic > Freshwater > Creek >... | reverse complement strand
AACCTGTTCCGGTATAGAGATCGGCGACCCAAAGGTATTGCGCCAAATCAGGCATGGGGCCGAAGTTTTTTCCGATCTCCTGATGAGTGGCATAATATAACCTGTCGGTGGCATCGTGAAAACCGAAGGTTTTATTCAGCGGAAAATCCAGCTCGTTCGATTGATTCCAATCAGGAATAGCCTTGGCCACGGAGTTCATCGGCATTGGGCTGGCCAAGCCGATCTCATTCTTACAAGCATTGCCGTGGTCATAGAGCGAGAAATATTTTTTGATTGGAACCAATCCGTAGGGGCCACTCGACTGCATATGGGTGATTGGCCCCCAAGGGACACTGTTATCGCTGCTCGGAACCCATGGCCGGGTTCCATCCATCGCCGGCAGGATAAAATTCTGCATCGGTCTGGCCCAGTTTGCTTTGGGAGGGCTTTCGTTTTCCCCCTCCCAGAGCATCAGGCTGGGGTGACTTCGCATGCGATCAATCACATCAATCATGTTCGCAAGCATTATCTGGGGGTCTCCATGAAAACCGGCGATAGAGGTGCTGGCAAAATCCTCCCAGACCAGCAGGCCGTTGCGGTCGCAGGCGTCGAAAAATGCTTCGGGCGGCATGATGCCGCAGCCATTGATACGAACAACCGTATGGTTTCCTTCCGCCATCAGACGCACTTCGTCACGATAACGCTGGGCGCTCCAGCTCAACATCGTGTCCGGTATCCATGCGCCGCCGGTGAGCCGGATGGTGCGGCCATTGCAAAGAAACGCCCGGCCGCCGCTCGGCAGGATGTAGGTGCCAACCTTGCGCACTCCGAGCAAGGAGGAGGCCGTGCCCGAGATTTTCCCGTCCACCGTGGAAGTGACCGTCAGTTTGTAAAGCGGATGTTCGCCATAAGTGACCGGCCACCAGACATGCGGGTTCACAATCACCAGTTCGTGATGTTCCGAAGGCCGGAGGATGAATTCATTCCTTCCGGGGGCCGCATTGATAGTTGTTTCAAAATCGATGGCAGAAGCCTCAAAGCCTATCGGCTCGATGCGGACATTGACCTTGGTTGAAACGGGCGCGGTTGAAGCGTTATCGAGATAACCCCGCACAGTGATGGGAGCATCGGCGTTGGGTTCCCATTGCGAATCCACAAAGCCCGCTGGGTCGCGCACGGTGACGGTACCGGTCGCTTCGACCCAGACATGCTGCCAGAGGCCGATGTTGCGGTCGCGCACGGCGGGCGTCCAATCCCAGCCCACTGTCTGATACATCGTGACATTCCGTAAAATTTCACCGTCGCCACTGTTCGGACCAAACGACCCACCCACGCCGTCGAGTTGCTCATAACGCGGATCGCCCGGAACATCCAGAGGATGAATACGGACGGCCAGTGTGTTCTGACCTCCCGCATTCGCCACTTTCGAGATGTCAAATCGGAAGCGCTTAAACATTCCCACCACCTCATCGCGCGATGCGATTTGTTTGCCGTTAAGCCAGACATCGGCCCGGTAGTTGATGCCGTCGAGATGGAGCCAGATGACTTTGCCCTTGTCGTCGGCGGGAAGTTGAAACGACGTGCGGAACCAGTACGGCCGGTCGAACGGATTGGAATGATCGGGCAGATGACTGTATTTGAGCAGATCGTAGCGTTTGTTCTCGACCTCGTTGACATCGGGAATCTTCATCATGTTCATCCCGATGATCGGATCGGGATAAACGCCATTGCGCACCAGGGTCGCGAGAGCCGTGGTGGGAACCGCCGCTGGATACCAATCCGCTGCCTTAAAATCAGGAGACGAAAACTGATCCCCGTGATTGCCGACGATGGCTTCCTCCTTCATTTGCCATTTGTCATGCAGGATCAGGGCATTGGCGGAGACGGCGCAAAGCGGCTCGGCATCCACCGGTGGAAAACAAACTGCTGGCGGTGTGGCGTCGGTGGAATTCGCCAGTAGGGGATTTTCGCTAACACCGAAAAGCGACGAGGTCGCGATAATGCACAGAAGTTTGGGAATATGATTTTTCATACGATGGTAGTCTCTTGAATTCTTCAAAGTTTTATGCGGGTTAAGGTCATTTCTCTTCACGACGTATTTCCAACGTCAGGGTAAAACGCGAACTGACGTAATGAACCTCGGCAAATTCCAGCGGTCGGTCGCCGGTGTCGAAGACAGTGTGGCGGCGCAGCAGCAGCGGCTCGCCGGTTTTTACCTGGAGAAGCTTCGCCATGCGCGCCGTCGCTGGCGCTGCCATGAATTCTTCGTAGGCGTGTCCCACCTCCGCGCCGGTTTCGCCAGCCAGCACTTCGTAAAGCGGTTGAGCGAAAGTTTCCCTGCCGGTCAAGCCGAGCCGGGGATGAAACCATGAGCGCGAATGCAGCACGGGAAGTCCGTCCCATCCGCGCACCCGGTCCAACCGATGCACGCAGATGCCTGACTTGATTTGAAGAGCGAGGACGGCATCCGGGCTGGCCTTCACTAGCGCGTAATCCTGCCGGAAATTTTCCACCACGATGCCTTTCCCGGCCATTTCGCGGGAGAAACTTCGCCACGCGCCGATGCCCGATTCGACGGGACGATTCCGGCTCACGCGCGTGCCGACGCCGGCTTTGCGTTCCAGCAATTGTTCCTGAACCAGTCGCGTCAACGCCACGCGCACCGTTCCCCGGCTGACGCCAAACCGGTTGGCCAGCGTCAATTCATCGGGAAACAATGCGCCATTCTGAAATTCCGGCAGGGCAATCATCCGCCTCAATTCACGCTCGATTTGCGCGTGGAGCGGGGCGGGATCGGCGGCGTTCATTTTGCCGAAAGCCCCGGTGGCCGGTCGGCGGTGGGCAGTTTTGTGCATATGTTTATACAAAGTGCTTGCCTTGCTTTGCGGAGGCAAGTAAAAATTGGAAACCATGAATTCACATTTGCGAAAACACTGTTGTTTCGTCCCCGTGTTTCCGGCTGTTCTATTGTCATTGTTCGTGGCAATCTCCGGAAGCGCCGCCGAATCTTCAGCAATCATCCTTGGCGAAAACTGGCGGGTGATTTCCTCCGCTGACCTGACAGACGCCGGTGAAAAAATTTCATCACCGGATTTTGCGCCGGATAATAAATGGCTGCCAGCCATCGTGCCGGGAACGGTTCTCGATTCCTATGTCAAGGCGGGCCGCTATCCCGATCCGCTTTTCGGGATCAACAACAAAGTCTATTTTGACAAAGGCGGCGCCATCGCGCGTGGGCAGATTCCTGATGCGAGCATTCCCGGCAGCGCCTTTACCGTGCCGTTTTGGTATCGCACCACATTTGCGGCGCCGCCGGACTTTGCCGGTAAAACGGTTTGGTTGAAATTCTCCGGAATCAATTGGAGAGCCACGCTTTTTCTCAATGGCAAAAATCTGGGAAGCATCACCGGCGCGTTTCAGCGCGGACACTTCAACATCACGGACTGCATTCGTCCCGGTGACAACGCGCTGGCGGTTCGGATTGATCCGCCAGTGGTTCCAGGAACTCCGAAGAATTGGGGTTGCGGCGGGGACGGGATCAATTTCCCCTCCATCGGTCTGACTCCGGCCACGATTTACCAGACCATCGGCTGGAACTTTACTCTCGTCGATGGGGTCCGTGACCGCAACATGGGGATCATCCGTGATGTGAGTTTGTATGCCACGGGGCCGGTGGACATCCGCGATTCCATGATCAGCACGGAAGGTGTGCCAACGAACGAGCAGGCGAATCTGAATTTTAAAACGGTTCTCGTCAACGATTCGGGCAAGGAACAGACGGGCGCTCTCGCGGTTGCCTTTGCCGATCAGAAGGCATCGCTGAGTGTCACGCTTGCTCCTCATGAAACCCGCGAGGTCTCCATGGGGTGGCAGAAGTTTCCCCAATTTGCGCTCAAAAATCCCAAGCTCTGGTGGCCGGCGGGCCGGGGAGAGCAATTTCTCTATCCCATGAAAGTCAGCTTCAAGACATCGGACGGTGCTGTTACCGAGACCGCCCGGAATTTTGGAGTGCGTTCCATCGTAAACAAGCCGGAATTGGGGCAATCGGTCTATTGGGTGAACGGGCATAAGATGTTCCTGGCGGGCGGCAACTGGGTGCAGGACATCATGCAGCGGCAGACGCCGGCGCGCGAGGAGGCGCAGATTCGCATGATCCGCGACGCGGGTTTCACCTGGCTGCGGCTCTGGAGCGGCAGCGGGCCGGTGGACGACGCGTTTTTTGATCTGTGCGACCAATACGGCATCATGGTCTGGGTGGAATCCGGCCTTTGCTCGCAGGTGAGAATGTTAAGAAACGATCCTGTCTGGTGCCAGACCACGCTCGATAACTGGGCGGATTACGTTCTGCGGGTGCGTTCGCATCCGTGTGTTTTTAACTACGTCGGTTGCAACGAAGGCGGCGACATTCCGCGCATGGATGAAGTGGCGAAAAAACACGACGGCACGCGCGGTTACAGCGCATCCTCCCAGGATCTTGGCCAGCGAGGCGACACCTACTGCTGGGAAAATATCGACGGTTATTACGACTATTCAAACATTTACAATCACGGAACCGGGCCACTGGGACTCTTCGGTGGATTCTGCAACGAATCGGGTGCTCCCTGTATTCCCGTGGCGGAATCCATCAAAGAATTGCTGCCCAAGGATAAACGCTTTCCGATTGATCAGGAGTATTGCAATTACCTCGACGGCGGGGGATTGCATCGCGTCTATCGGATGATCAATGAGGGATGCTCCGAATTTGGAGACCTTTCCAAGCCCGATTTGGCAGGCCGCACGGGAGTCGACAACTACGCATTCAAGGGCCAGCTTCTCAACGCCATGGAATACCGCGCCTTTGGCGAACTGTGGCAGAGGGATAAGTTCGATAAGAACGGTCGCTTTACCACCGGTTGGGGACTCTGGACGGTGAATAATGCGCATCCCGAACTTTTCGCCCGCATCTTCGACTATTCTCTGGAGGCCACCGCCGGGCTGTTCTATATGGCGCGCGCCAACAAACCGCTTTCCCTGCAATATAACTATCGCCAGAACGATGTGACGGCGGTCAATAACTCCTTCAAACCTGTCACCCAACGGCATACGGTTCGTGCGGAAATTCGGAATCTCGATTGGAGCCTGCAATGGGCGAAGCAAACCTACATCGCCACCGATGTTCTTCCCATCCCGGCGGAAAGTTCGAAGACCGGTGTTCTGTTCATCCCGAATAAAGATCAGGCCAAATTTGATGATGTTCACTTCATTCACCTGCAATTGCTCGGCGACAAAAACAAAGTGGTGGATGACACGATCTATTGGCGATCCAAGGCCGGCGTGCTTTACGGCGCGGAAGGCGACTTCTCGGCGTTGAACAAAATGCCGGTCACGCAAATCACGGCGACTACCCAATCCGAAATGAAGGACGGCAAACGGTTTGTCACCGTCACATTGGAAAACAGTTCCAAACAAATCGCCTTCTTCCTGCGGGTGAAAGTGCTGGATGCCGCCGCCAAAAAGCTGGTGCGTCCGTCTTATTACAGCGACAACTATTTCTCCGTGCCGCCGGGCGAGAAAAAGGAAATCACCATCGAATGTCCGCCAACCCTGGGTGACAAGGAGCCGGTCATCGGCGTCGAAGGCTGGAACATCGGAACCTTGGAACTTGCCGTGCCTGACTCAAAACGGACTCCAGAAATTCGTCGTTAATGAAAACACCCTCCATCAAAAAACATCGCGCCATCAGCGCCGATCTCGTGGCGGTCGCGTTGTCGCTGTTCACAATCATCCCCGTTAAAGCCGCTGATACTCCGACGAGCACCGGAACGGCGGTCAGCGCTCCAATCGTTGCCCATCTTCACATTGTCGAGCCACCCAAGGGCGTGGATGACAAAACGGAGGCGGCGGGAGTTCCTTCCTGGGGAATCGGGCCGTTCGTCCGATGCCCGGAAAATCCGCTCATATCGCCGCGTTCGGACACAAAATTCTTCTGCCCCCTTGAGAAAAAAGATGTCGCCTGGGAGTCGAAAGACATCGTAGGTGCCGCTGCTGCCGTCAAGGATGACAAGGTCTATTGGCTCTATCGCGCGGAACCGCAAGTCATGGGGCACTCGCGCGTCGGCCTTGCCATCAGCGAGGATGGCATCCATTTCAAGCGGAATCCCACCCCGGTTATTTATCCGGACGAGGATGCGTTCAAACAATATGAATGGCCCGGCGGCACGGAGGATGGCCGGATCGTGATGCGCGAGGACGGACTCTATCTTTACTTCTATCCAGCTTATAATGGGAAAGGTCATGCCTGGCAATCCGTGGCCACCAGCCGGGATTTGGTGCATTGGACCAAACAAGGGCCAATTTATGCCTTGGATCCCAAAACCGGCTTTTCCGCAGTGCCGACGGCTTCACTGGAGAAAGGTCTCACCGTGGTGAGCCGTTACTACGATGACGGACGGGTGGTTGCGGAGAAGATCAATGGAAAATACTGGGGGTATCTTTTCGGTTACAAAGTGGCCAATTCCGACGACTGCATTCATTGGACGCCGGTCGTGGACGCCAAGGGCAAGGCCATCACGGTGTTGCCGCCTCGCAGCGGTGGCGGCAAGTTTGACTGCAAAATGACTGAGCCCGGTCCGCCTCCAATCGTCACTCCGAAGGGCATTCTCGTCATCTACCACGGCGGAGAAAATGATCCTAAAGTGGGCGATCCGAATCTTCCCAGGCGAGCCTATTCCGGCGGTCAGGCGCTCTTTGATCTGAATGATCCGACAAAAATGATCGCCCGCTGCGATAATTATTTCCTGACGCCGCGCATGCCTTACGAACTCAACAACTCCGCCGGTGCTCCGGTCTGTTTCATAGAGGGACTCGTGCGCCTCAAGGGCAAATGGCTTCTTTACTACGAGGCCGGAGATTATGTCGGCTGCATGGCCTCCTGCGACCAGCCGGGCTTTGAAGCGCCACAAGCCAAGTAGAGCGCAGAAACCCCGCTTCATCTGCCATGAAATCGGAGACCATCATCACGTTTGCTCTACTTCTTGGCTCCACGTCGGCCCTCATCGCGGCACCTGAAGCGGTGCCTGCACCGATCTATGCGGCTGATCATCCCCGCTGGGACAAACAGGATATGATAGTCTCCAGCCTGACGACTCTTGTTTCTGCCCAAAGAAACGGTCGCGTGAGGGAGATTTGGTCGGGGATGGATGATATTAAGCGCAGAACACCCATCTTCGTGGAATTTTCCGGGGCGGGGCAGATTGAGAAAAACGGGAGTTGGCTCGATCTGACCACCCTCCATTACAGGGACACGGGATCGCGACCGGGGCTGATCCATTTGCAGTCGGACGACGGTTCCGTCACCTGCGAAATCTCGGCGAGAAAGACCGCGCCGCAAAGCCCGATCTTCATTAAATACAGTTTCAAGGAAGCGGTGAATTTTCGTTACGACATCCAGTTGAAGCAGTCTGAGAAGGTGCGTCTCGAACACAGCGACGAGACCAACGGAGTGAGTGAATTTGCGGTCACCTGGGGCTGCTGGCGCTTTGTCAGATTCCAGCCTGACGGCAGTTATGGCCCGCCTTTAAAGGTTGCGACCTGCCCTTCCGGCAAGTCCATCCCTGGTGATGCCGGACACTTCATCCGTGAGATTTCCTCCGCGCGGGAAATTGTCGTCTGCCTGGATGCCACAGGCAGGCAGATGCCCGGGCAGGGCAATTATGTCGAGGCCTGGAAATCTCTGCTGGGCGGTTATCGGGACAGTGATCAGGAACGGAATGCAGATCGCCTCCAGATCACAACGGGTAACCAACTCATCGACGCACTCTTCTCGGATTCCATCGACGCTGTCGAGTCGCTCCAGTTTTCCAACGGGGTGATCGAAGCGGATCCCTTTAATTATCGGGACGCCTGGGTGCGTGACGGGGGCTATACGGTGATGGGGCTCGTCCTGACGGGCAATTTTGAAGAAGGAGACGCCTTTTTTGATTTCTGGGCCGCCCAACCGGGCTTCGGATGGGTCGGCGGAGAGGACGAAGCCCAGCAGGGTGAGATCGGAGTGATGGCACTCTGGTATTATTCACGCCTGCGACCTGATGGAGATGCTCTCCTGAAAAAGCACTGGGATTATGTGCAAAAGGTGTCCAACTACATGCAGAAGTGTGTCGAGAAAGAAGGGATGCTTGATCTGGCCGACGAGTGGATCTGTTCCAATCCACGCAAGGCGACCTGGCCCAATGCCGAAGTCTATGCCGGTCTTATCGCCAGTGCCAAAATTGCAGATCGGCTGGGCTGTTCCGATCAAGCCACTGGCTGGCGGAAAGTCGCAACACGGCTCAAGGAACAATTTGAAGCCACGGCCTACGACACCACGTTGCAAAGGTTCATTCCGTTTGCTCCCGGAAAAACAAAGGATGGCAGAGAGAGCGTGGTGGATACCCGTGTCGATAGCGGAATGTTCAATCTGGCCCGACTAGAAACTTTCGGCAAGGGTCAGGGAATTGTTGCGGCTGGTGATCCGCGTTTTATTTCAACCCAAACCGCCATCGGGAATGTTCTTGAAAACAAAGAGCATCTAATCGGGCGCTTTGACGCTTTGCCAGGAAGCTCTTCCTTTCCGAAGGGGCAGGCCAAGGATATCTGGCCCATCGGTTCGAGTTGGGCAGCACAAACCGCATGGTTGCAAGGCAAGCCGGATCTGGGATGGAGTTATCTTAACTCGCTCGCCGGGAAGCGTGCTTTGTGTTTACAGAACAGCAGCTATTTGCCGGAGTTTTGGCAGAATGATGGAAGACCGAATATTCCAATTCTTGCCTGGTCGCACGGGGAGTATCTGACCGCCATGGTCTTGCTGACGCTGGGGGTGAATCTTGAGCCTGCCAATGCCGATCTCGGGCTTGCCCCGAGCCTGCCCCCGGGCAGCAACCATGCCACCGTCAAAAACTTCCGTTTCCGCGACTGGAGACTTGATTTCGATCTCACCCGCGAAGACAACCACGTCAGGGTCAATGTTACCCCTCACTTTCAAGGAGCCGCGAAAAAAACTTTACTCATTGAACTGCCCGGACAAAAACAGCTCTCGCTGAAATCCGATGTTGAGCAGACATTTCTGGTCACTCCTAAAAAATAAGTCCATTTTTCAACGGAACCAATACGCCATAATTCACTGATTCTATCTTCATATATGTCAAAATCATCACAACCAACCTCATCCAAATTCGTGCTCGCGTTGAGCGCCATCGTCGCGGCGCTCGGCTCGCTGCTGTTCGGTTTCGACACCGCCGTGATCTCCGGCACCACGGAAGCGTTGCGCTCGGTGTTTGCGCTCAATGAGAACCTGCTGGGGTTCACCGTCACCAGCGCGTTGTTCGGCACCATGTTGGGCGCCTTCGGCACCGGTCGGCCCGCCGACTGGTGGGGGCGGCGGCCCGTGTTGACGGTGCTGGCGGTAATGTTTCTCATTTCCGCCGTCGGCTGCGCCCTGGCGTGGAACTGGTATGCGCTGCTGTTTTTCCGGTTTCTCGGCGGGGTGGCGGTGGGCGCGGCTTCCGTGGTTTGCCCGATGTATATCACCGAAATCGCGCCGCCCAAACACCGGGGCCTGCTCGTGGGCGTGAGCCAGTTGAACATCGTGGTCGGCATTCTGCTGGCGTATTTTTCAAATTACGCGGTCGTCCATTTTCTCGGCGCGGACAATCCCGTTGCGTGGCGCTGGATGTTTGGCGTGATGGCGCTGCCCGCGCTGGCGTTTCTGCTGACGGTGCTGTTCATTCCGGAAAGCCCGCGCTGGCTGGTGAAGAAAGGCCGGCTGGCCGAGGCGGAAGCGTCGCTGATCCGGTTTGGCCATGAAGACCCGGCGCGGGAAAACCGTGAAATCCAAGAGTCACTTGCCGCCGACACGACCGGCACGGGCGACCGGCTTTTCCAGCGCAAATACCTCAAGCCGCTGTTGCTCGTCTGCATGATCGCCGCGTTCAACCAGCTTGATGGCATCAACGCCGTCCTTTACTACACGGCTGACATCTTCCGCATGGCCGGCGCGGACAAAACCAGCGCGCTCCTGCAATCGGTGATTGTCGGTTTCACCAATCTGGTGATGACGCTTGTCGGTATGGCGCTCATTGACCGCCTGGGACGCAAGGCGCTGTTGTTGATCGGTTCGGTGACGTTTGTGATTTCGCACGCTTTGGCGGCGTGGGTTTTTGCCACGCACGCCCAAGGCTGGCTGGTGATGGCGGCGATGATGGGCGTGGTGGGTTCGCACGCCTATTCGCAGGGCGCGGTGGTGTGGGTGATCATCAACGAACTGCTGCCGAACGCCGTCCGCGCCTCGGGCGCGGCGGTGGCCTGCACCTTGATCTGGGTGTTGTGCGGGGCAATTGGCTGGGTTTTCCCGGTCATCGCCAAGACTTCGGGCGCGATGACGTTCGGATTTTTCGCGGCGATGATGGTGCTGCAATTCGTGCTGGTCGCCAAGTTCCTGCCGGAGACCAAGGGCGTCAGCCTAGAGGAATTGCAAAGGCGGCTTGGCTTCAACGCTCACATTTGAAACTCTGTTCAAAAACATGAAACAAACATTTTTTTTCGTTCTTGTTCTTCTGGTTGGCACCCGATCACTCAAGGCGGCGGATGCGGTCACGCTGGACAAATGGCAGGTGGTTTCCTCCGCTGACGTTCCGGTCGCCGGTGAAAAAATTTCGTCGCCGGATTTTGCGCCGGATAAAAAATGGCTGCCGGCGGTTGTGCCGGGAACGGTTTTGGCTTCCTGCGTGAAGGCGGGGCTTTATCCCGAACCTTTCGTGGGACTGAACAATTTGATTACTCCCGATGAACAGGGAATTTTTCACGGCAAAATTCCCGACGCCAGTATGCCGGGCAGCGCCTTCACCGTGCCGTGGTGGTATCGGACGGAGTTTGAAGCGCCCGCCGATTTTCCGGGCAAAACCGTCTGGCTGAAACTGGCCGGCGTCAATTGGCGGGCCGGCGTTTTTCTCAACGGACAGAATTTAGGAACCATCACCGGCGCTTACCAACGCGGGATTTTTAACATCACGAAAGCAGTTCGCACCGGGGAAAACGTGTTGGCGGTCAGAATTGATCCACCGCTCAATCCGGGAAATCCGCCACCGCACTTTTATGGCTGCGGCGGGGACGGAAACATCGGATTTACTCCGGCCACGATTTACCAGACGGTGGGCATGGATTTCTCGTTTATTGACGGCATTCGGGATCGGAACATGGGACTCATCCGCGAGGTCACGGTCTATGCTTCCGGGCCGGTGGACGTGCGCGATCCGTTTATGAGCACCGAGGGCGTGCCGACGAAAGACGCGGCGAATCTCAATTTCAAAACCGTGCTGGTCAACAGCACCGACAAGGCGCAAACCGGCAAACTGAAAATCAGGTTCGCCCGCCAGGAAGTTTCGCAGGAGGTGACGCTGACCCCGGACGAAACCCGCGAGGTGGCGCTGGGCTGGGATAAATTTCCGCAGTTCACTTTGAAGAATCCAAAACTCTGGTGGCCGGCGGGCCGGGGCGAACAGGCGCTTTATCCGATGCAGGTGAGTTTCAACAATGCCGATGGCATGACGGAGGTCGAACGAAATTTCGGCGTCCGTTCCATCGAAAACAAACCGGAATTGGGCCAGTCCGTTTATTGGGTCAACGGCAAGAAAATGTTTCTCGCTGGCGGCAACTGGGTGCAGGACATCATGCAGCGGCAGACACCGGCGCGTGAGGAAGCACAGGTTCGCATGATCCGCAACGCGGGTTTCACCTGGCTGCGGCTCTGGAGCGGCAGCGGGCCGATGGACGACGCCCTTTTTGATCTCTGCGACAAATACGGCATCATGGCCTGGGTGGAATCCGGGCTGATCCAGCAGGTGAAAAAACCGCAGACGAATTCAGTCTGGTGCCAGACCATTCTCGACAACTGGGCGGATTATGTTTTGCGAGTGCGATCGCATCCGTGCGTCTTCAACTATGTCGCCTGCAACGAAGGCCCGGACATTCCACACATGGATGAAGTGGTGAAAAAATATGACGGCACACGCGGCTACAGCGGTTCGTCACAGGATTTGGGCCAGCGCGGCTGTCCGTATCGTTGGGAGGATGGGGTGGATGGCTATTACGATTACACCAGCACGCACTCGCACGGCACCGGCGCGCTCGGTCTGTTCGGCGGATTTTGCAACGAATCCGGCGCACCCTGCCTGCCGGTGGCGGAAGTGATCAAGGAAATGATTCCGCCGGACAAGCAGTCGCCGCTCAACAGGGATTTGGCCAATTACCTCGACGGTGGCGCATTCCACCGGATTTATCAATTTGTGACGGAAGGCTGCGCGCAATTCGGCGACCTGAGCAAACCCGATTTGGCGGGACGCACCGGTGTGGACAACTACGCCTTCAAAGGCCAAATGCTCAATGCGATGGTGTATCGTGCGCTCGGCGAACTGTGGCAGCGCGAAAAATTCGACAAGAACGGACGCTTCAGCACGGGCTGGGGCTTGTGGACGGTCAACAACACGCATCCGCAGCTCTGCGCGCGGATTTACGATTACACCCTGGAGCCGACGGCCGGGCTTTACTACCTGGCGCACGCAAACAAGCCGTTTTCACTTCAGTTCAATTACCGGGACAATTCCGTTACGGCGGTGAATAATACGTTTAAGATTCCCAAGGGAATGAATGTGACGGCGGAGATACGTGGCTTGGATTGGAGCTTGGAATGGTCCAAGCAACACGTCATCGCCCCTGACCTTCCGTTTTTGCCGGAAAGTTCGCGGATGGGAATTCTTTATCTCCCGAATAAGGATCAGAAAAAACTGGACGATGTGCATTTCATCCATCTGCAACTTTCCTCCGGGAAGGAAATTCTGGACGACACGATTTACTGGCGGACCAAGGACGGAATGCTCTACGGCGCGGACGGCGATTT
>Ga0075014_100000350_pt1 | contig 12895 bp, 12 predicted proteins | sample AleBraG_ABR_2014_FD_71472 | JGI IMG/M metagenome (GOLD analysis project Ga0075014, IMG submission 71472) | Freshwater sediment microbial communities in response to fracking from Pennsylvania, USA - Alex Branch Run_MetaG_ABR_2014 | ecosystem: Environmental > Aquatic > Freshwater > Creek >... | reverse complement strand
CCAGGCCATGATTGATTGCTCTTATGCGATGCGCTATTTTCTCACAACCTCATTGTGTTGACGATTACTTGTTTGGTTCGTGCAAAGGTCTCTACTTAATGATTCAGCGATATTTTGACTGGGCATTTTGCCCATATCATCTGCAAATACAGTTTCAGAAAAACCAACAGAATCTTTTTTAGCCGCTGTTGAGTTTTGCAGTGCCGCTCTATAGCCAGTCACTACAATTTCTTCTGAGTCTGCAGGTTTGTTGGCTACCGTCTCTGCTGCTTGGGCCATTACCGAGGCTATACTCAGGCTCAAGAGGCTGAGGTGAAATAGTGGAAATGAAGTTTTATTTTTCATGCTAACTCCCGTCTTTTATTGTTTGTCTTTGAATGAGCTTAAAAGCTCAACGAGTATCACTTGATTCAATCTTGCCAAAGCACCCAAACCACCAGCAAACCTTGGGCACTTGTATACATGAAGACAAGTAGACCGATACTACTCTCGAGATGATTGAGTGTCAAATAGACCATAAGTCACCTCAGTGTTTTTTATACCCTTCCTTGAACCTTATTCCACGCTAACCACTAATCACCCATAAACACCCAATTCGACTTTTTTCAGATATAAAAAAAGGCCGCAAACGCGGCCTTAGTCTTAAAACAATATCCATTCAATACATCATAGGGTTTTCAGATACTCTATGAGCGCCTTAGCGCCCTCTTTATCGTTTGTCCAATCTAACTTGAAGGTCTTTCCATCCTGTTGAATATCCTTATCATGCCCCTTGTTACTCAAAGCTGGTGCCAAACGCGTATCCAGCAGATAGCCTTCAGCACCCACGGTTTTTTCGTTAGGATCCCACGAGAAACCCACTAACTGCGGGTCATAACTCAGGCGGCTTTTCACGAACACGGCCGGACGCTCACTGGGCACCAGCAGATGATAAAGTGTCGGGACAGAACCGTTGTGCAAGTAAGGCGCTTGCGCCCATAAGCCCACCAACGGCAAAGCATTATAGCCATCGTGTTGCTTGGTCGGTGTCATGGCCAATTTTTGCTTTCCTTCCAGAGAAACACCTTTGTATTGCGCGCAGGGTTTGGCATCTTTGCCGTACATTTGCACCACTGTAGTTGCACCACATACATCGGTAAAACCACTAATAGCCCCCAAGGTCACAAACAACCCCGCAATATTTGCACGCCCCATATCCGTTCCCAGATTACGATATACCTTACCATTATGTGGCTGATGGCAGGCGGCGCAATTTTCCGCAAACAAAACTTGCCCTTTTTTGGCTAAGCTCACATCCACATCAAAGGGGTACACAGCTGCGGGCAACTTATCCAGCAACTCTTCAGAAAACGATGACACACGCACATCCACATTTTCATAGCCAATCGTTAACTGCGCGGCGATATTTTTGTAGATGGGCAATGGGATATGTCCAGTCCATTGTCCACCACCGTCAATCACATCGGTTTTAGCATCATTCCACAGTGGATCGTGCAGGTTTTGCTCCCACACTGCCATTATGTCCGTCACGCCATGGCTAGGCGGCAAAGCCAACGAAGCAAAGGGTCTAGTGAGAGGGTTTTTCTTGAGATTGGCATTCGCTTTCACCGTATTGAAGCCAATCGCATCTTCAGTGCCAGGCATCCCCGCCAACAATAAGTCTTCAGCACCGCGATAATATTTAGCGACAAACTTTTTCCAGCCGTCATATTCATTGACATGGTGGGTGATAAATTGCGCAATAATTTTATCGGCATTAGCTTTAAACAAATCGATTTGTGTTTGCTCATACGCAGCATCGAAAGTGCGGTTTTCGTAAGTGAAATTCTTATAAAAATAAGTAGGGCTTTCAGCGTGAACCTTATCCAAGGCCGCGAATAAGGTAGCGCGAATGGCTTGCACTTGCTTGGCAGGATCAGTTTCGCCCGCAGCCATTTTCTCAATGGACTCCACTAAACGCTTGCGATAACCGACCACGTTAAATTCGGCGTTAATACCGCCGTCAAGATAATAAATTTTATTATCCGGCAAGCGCAGTCGGCCAATATGGCAAGCTCCACACGCAAAGGAGGCATAATCAATATTGCCTTTAGGATCAACGCGCGACAGCCCACTAAATCCCATACCGCGAGGTACAGGTGCGCCGAGTAAACGCTCATCGTAAAACAACCCCATCACGCTTAAAAAATTATCACCTTCACCCCAATACTCAGGAGCCACTACCGGCAATAATTTTAAAATAATGTAGGGAATGCCATCAGTTTCACTTTCAGCAAAATCGGCAAAACGATTAAAGGCCACTTGATGTTGCGCGATGTGCGTATCGTGTGCCGCCATTTTATTTTGCTTATAGCTTTCCCAATCATCAGGCACAGCTTTTACAACAGGCACACCCTTGGGGGCCTCCAACTCTTTTGCAAAACCACCATAGGCTGCATAAAGAAAAATCGCGGCGGCAACTACCACGACTACACCAAGGCCGAGTAAAAATTTTTTCATATTGACTCTCTCATCCGTGATTGACGTTATTAATCAATCGACTTGTTAGACTCACACTTTTTGAAAACGAACTGGACACCATCATCCGAGCGATAACACTTAGCCCCACACCAATGAATAGGCTTCAGGGAAAGGTCCATTTTTATAATCGATAGGCGATGCCGGTTTTAAATTGGGCAGGCGAATAATTTGGCGCACCATTTCAGGAATCATTTCCATGCCCACATATTTCCCTAAGCAATCATGCGGACCAAAACCAAAATTAAAGTTGTGATAAAAACTGCGGTTGGGATTGAACTCATCAGGATTGGCATTGGCGAAAGTGTCAAACATAGCCGACTGTGTTAGCACCAACACATTGGTTCGCGCCGGAATCAAGGTTTCATAACTCGTGCCCTTAGCCAATACATAATCCTCGGACGTTTGGCGAAACATATAGGGGCTAATGGGCACATAGCGAAGTGCCTCCCACACTAAATTATCAAAGGCTTTGGTATCCGAAGAATCGGCAGCTAGTTTTGCTTGCGCTAATAATTCCGGTTGTTTTAAGAAAAACTCAATCACCTGCGTGACAGCTTGCGCGGTCGTTTCAATCGAACCAATTAATAAACCACCGGCATTCGTACCTACGCGTACCAAATCAAACTCTACTTGATCGGCAAAAGTGCTGCGCAACATGCGCATAACCACATCATCTTGCTCAAGCGAAGATTTTTTACCTTGAATCGCATTGACAATGCCCTTAATAATTCGCCAACCAATCAAAAAGAAATTTTTGGTTTGCTCCAACTTCACCATCGCTAATTTACGTACCATGGTTTTTTTTATGTAGTCGGCCAGCAATAACGTAACGCGGCTGTGATTATCACTGATATATTTAGTCTGTTCCGCTGAGTTCAAATCAAACGGCTGATTGTGGAATACATCGTATTGATTCCAAAACGACCACTCGATCAAATCTTTTTTATCCACATCATCCAGCCCAAAATATTCTTGCACCAACGTAGCTGGTACCATACGGCTGTAATTGAAAACGATATCCAGATTGCCCTTAGCATTTTGCAAAATATCCTGCGCCGTTTTAGCGATAAGTGCACGAATTCGCGGTAAATCATTGCGATTAAGCAAGCCTTGCATGATGGATTTTTCGCGATAATGAATCGCATCATCATCATGAGCCATTAAATATCCAGGTTCAGTCGCCGTCACGCCCATTTTGGGTTTGTACAAATCGACGGTGAAAATTTTGGGCATTTGCAGCAGATCGATGACATCCGCATATTTGCTCACCAACACACATTCGGGTGTCACTAAAATAGGGCGCTGTTCACGCAGCTGCTTAAAAAATGGCAAGGGTTCAGTCATCATCCAGCGACGCACGAGCGGGTACTTATCGGCGGGGGCAGCACTGTCGTATTCGGCTAGGTAATCTTTATCGTTGTTCGTTTGAATAAAGCTCATAAGTCCTTCTCCTTTAAATGTGGATGTTATGGGTTAGTCCCTACTTATCCTAAGTGGGCAGTCCTAATGGATAAAAACTCAAATGAAGATTTATGCGACAAAAATCTGACGTTTTTAGTTTTTATGCAACCCTATCATATAGATACGTCAAACCATAGCTCCTCATGGCCTCGCTCTGCTCAACAAGGTAGAATGGCGGCCTGAAATCCCGATTGATGATGTAGACATGATCCCACGCATTGACCAGACCTCCCCCACTCAAGCTATGTACTTGTCGTTTATTGCACAGTTGCGTAGCAATGGCTTTAGCGGTGACTTAAACGCCGATTACGCCAACCGCACAGTATTGGCCACAGACAACTCCATTTATCAGGTATTGCCTCAAGGTGTGGTTTACCCGAAAGACACCGCAGATTTAGTACTGATTGCAAAACTGAGCCAAAAACCAGAGTTCACCGGCATAATACTCAGCCCTCGCGGTGGTGGCACGGGTACCAACGGCCAATCGCTCACTGATGGTTTAGTGGTAGATACCTCCAAGTACATGAATCGAATTCTGGAGATTAATGTTCAAGAGCGCTGGGTGCGCGTGCAATGCGGTGTGGTAAAAGATCAGCTCAATGCGGCTATTAAACCCCACGGTTTATTTTTTGCACCAGAGCTTTCCACCAGTAACCGCGCCACTATTGGGGGTATGATCAATACTGATGCTTCCGGCCAAGGCTCTTGCCGCTACGGTAAAACTCGCGATCACGTGTTGGAATTGAAAACCGTTTTGCTGGATGGCAGCGAGTGGACATCACGTGTAATTAACGATACCGAATTGGAAGCCATCAGCGCGCGCGCAGATCGTGTGGGCGAGATTCATCGTTTAGTCAACACCATTCAACACGAACACGCTGACGCCATAGCCGCGAAATTCCCCAAACTCAACCGCTGCTTAACCGGCTACGATTTAGCGCATATTCGCGATGAGCAGGGGCACTTCAATCTCAACAATATTTTGTGCGGCAGCGAAGGTACCCTCGGCTTTATTGTGGAAGCCAAAATTAATTTATTGGTGATTCCCAAATACTCAGCGTTGATTAATGTTAACTACCGCGATTTTAATGCGGCGCTGCGCGATGCCACTCAGCTAATGAAAGCTGAGCCTACCTCTATCGAAACCGTGGATTCCAAAGTCTTGAATCTGGCGATGAAAGATATTGTGTGGCACAGCGTGGCAGAGTTTTTTCCAGAACCCGCAAGCGGCGAAAAAATTCAGGGCATCAATCTTGTGGAGTACACCGCCCACGATGAAACTGAATTAAACGCAGCGGTGAAAAAATTTACCGCTCAATTGGATGCTGATGCCCAAAACGACAACAATATTCGCATCTCCTACTCCACTGCATGGGGCAATGAATCGGTTAATAAAATTTGGGGTATGCGCAAAAAAGCGGTGGGTTTGCTCGGCAATGCTGCGGGTGAAGCGCGCCCCATTCCGTTTGTAGAAGACACCGCTGTTCCACCGGAAAACCTTGCGGATTTTATTGTAGAATTCCGCCAGCTTTTAGATGAAAACAACTTGGCCTACGGCATGTTTGGCCATGTGGATGCCGGCGTGTTGCACGTGCGCCCTGCTATCGATATGAAAGACCCTGAGCAGGAAAAATTAGTGCGCGTGATTAGCGATAAAGTCGCGGCGCTCACCCACAAATACCACGGCTTGCTCTGGGGCGAACACGGCAAAGGCGTGCGCTCAGAATATGCGCCTACATTCTTCGGCGATTTATACCCGCAATTACAACGCATCAAAGCGGGGTTTGATCCACACAATCAATTAAACCCAGGCAAAATCGCCACACCCGCAGCACAGATTGAATTATTAAAAATTGATGGCGTTGCCACTCGTGGACAAGCGGATAGAAAAATTCCCGTGCAAGTCTGGGAAGGTTACAGCGAAGGCATGCACTGCAACGGCAATGGCCTGTGCTACAGCTGGAACCCCAACGACGCCATGTGCCCTTCGTGGAAAGGCACTCGCGACCGCGTGCAATCCCCCAAAGGGCGAGCATCTTTAATGCGCGAATGGCTAAAGCAAATGAGCGAGCGCGGTGTGAATGCACTTGATGAAACGCGCAAGGTCAGGACGTCATCGTTCGTAAGAACACTACCAGCGCGCATTACCAACAGCCTAAGGAAACGCCGCGGCGAATATGATTTTTCGCACGAGGTTCACAGCGCCATGATGGGCTGCCTCGCATGCAAATCCTGTGTAGGCCAGTGTCCAATTAAAGTGGATGTGCCAGAATTTCGCAGCAAATTTTTAGAGCTTTATTACAGCCGCTACCTGCGCCCACTCAAAGATTATTTTATCGGTGGCTTAGAATTCATGATCCCCGCGCTTGCACAAGCCCCTTGGCTTTACAATGCCATTATGAAGCCGCGCCTTATGAAAAGTCTTATGGCAAAAGTTGCTGGCATGGTAGATAGCCCATTAATGAGCGGAATTAATCTAGCCCACACACTTAAACAACTGAACATCCCCTTCGCTACACTGGAGACGATTGCGCAATTAACTCCAGCACAAAAGCAAACTGCTGTGATTTTGGTGCAAGATGCGTTTACCAGCTACTTTGAAACGCCTGTAGTACTCGACGCATTAAAATTGTTGCAACAGCTTGGATTCACACCACTGGTCGCCCCATTCAAACCCAATGGCAAACCACTGCAAGTACACGGCTTTTTAAAAGCCTTTGCTAAAGCGGCTGATGTCAATGCCACTCAACTTAATGGTTTGGCCTCTTCCGGTATTCCATTGATTGGCTTAGACCCCGCCATGACGCTCACCTATCGCAGTGAATACAAAAAAGTCTTAGGTGAAAATGCACCCAAAGTACAATTGGTACAAGAGTGGTTGGCGACACAACAAGAAACACTTGCCAAGCAAGCTGATAAGCTGACCAAAGGTGAGTTTGCACTTCTTGCGCACTGTACCGAAAAAACCAATGCGGTCAGTTCCGTGAAAGATTGGCAAACAATTTATAGCCTGCTAGGTTTAACACTGAACGTCATTGAAGCAGGCTGCTGCGGCATGTCAGGCACGTTCGGACATGAAGCGATAAATGTAGATACTTCCAAAAAAATATACCAATTGTCATGGGCAGAAATTGTCAACAACCCCGCCAATGCAGGCAAGCTAACAGCAACCGGTTATTCCTGCCGCAGCCAAACTCAACGTATAGACAATGTGGCACTCCCACATCCATTGCAGATTTTACTGCGCCACTACCAATAACAGGCATAAAAAAGCCCCAGTGATGGGGCTAAAAATAAAAGGCGGAAAGACCTCATTACAAATTGGGGTGTAGCAGGTAAAAAACTTCTTCTTGAATACTAGTCAGCAAATATTTATTTCGCCAAATAGTTTACTTAACTTAACCAAATTGCCTTAATGCTCAAGAACACCCTGAAACACATTACATGTTTTGACAGCGCTCAAGGGTTGCAATTTATGTGTGCAGGAGGGACAAAAAAGCTAGCGAAGAAACTTCGCTAGCAAAGGGCCAAACACACCGGCTAGGAGCAATGGGCATTTACTCAACTCACCCATAACTCATAATGGGGCTACTCCACGTAACCGCTCTCGCAAGGCTACGATGAGTAAGATCAGAAACCGAAAAAACATGCAGAGTACAATTGCAATCTCACGATTTGGCCTCATAATAATTCTTGTATACTAGTGCGTCAATATTTAAGTGGAAGAAATGGTATTTGTGAATATAAGGTTTTAAATACAAATAGTTTTTTACTTGCAAACTTAATTTACATAGAATGCCATAGGTTTAATGAACTATTAATGCGCCAAGCAGTCCGAGCACCGTTAAGCAACGCCCTGCACGGCATACTTGTATTGACCTCTGACCTAGGGTTAATAGGAACCTAGCTCAACCACATTACGTTTGGAGACAACTTACATGGCCAAGCAGCCACTCATCACCTTGCGCCCTGATGCCAAAGGTCTGTCGTTTGACCGCCCTACTGCGATCCAGATTTTTGGCTTTGTGCGTGATGCCATCATTAGTATGGATCTGCTTCCTGGTCAAATGATCTCTGAAACTGCCTTAGCAAACCAATTTGGCGTAAGCCGCACACCGGTGCGTGAAGCGCTCATTCAACTTTCCAATATTGGTTTTGTGGAGGTTTTGCCTCAACGCGGAACCTACGTCAGTAAATTCAGCATGGAGAAAATTTTGGAGTCGCGCTTTATTCGCGAGGCGATTGAAGTGTCTGTAGTGTCTTATTTAGCCGAGCACGTAACAGATGACATTATCAATGAAGGCGATAAGATTATTGCAGAGCAAAAAGAAGCAGCGGATGATAATGACCCACTGGCATTTCAAAAACTGGATGACAAATTTCACCAAACTTTGGCCAATAACACCCACTATACCCGCGTTGCCCAACTGATCGAAGCTGAAAAAGCCCACATGGATCGCGTGCGCTGCTTGAGCTTACAAGAACAGGATCAATACAAGCGTGTACTCGCTCAACACACAGCCATTATCAAAGCAATTAAGTCTGGCGCACCGGAAAAAGCAGCTAAAGCCATGAGCGTGCACTTAAAAGATGTTTACAATGTTCTAAAAGTGATTCCACAGCAGCACCCAGAGTATTTTGTGTAAAGCGAACTAGAAATAAAAATAGCAGCTCATTGCTGCTATTTTTATTAAACCGAAAATAAGTACAGCGGAATCATCGCGAACGCTTTAAAGACGCAACAACAACACCCATTTGATTTTGAGCAAAACTCACCAGCTCCCAACCCTCACGCCCCAGACGATTTAACTCATCTTCAAGACTCTCAACATCAACAGTACCCGAAAAGAAATTGCGCTTGCTGAATTTAATTACCTTGTATTCCCAACGCATACAGTTCTCCAAATTTATTCATTCTGCGGTTCATCAACAGGATCCAATAACTCCACATCGGTCACCATTTTTTGCACCAACTTCACTCTGCCATTCTTGACTAAGGCATCGCGCAATAGATATTCAATTTGTGCATTCAAACTGCGTAAGTCATCATCGGCCCAACGCTGTAAGGCAGCGAGCACTTGTTCATTAATTCTGAGTGGATAGGCTTTTTTAGACACGCGGACTGCCCTTCAATAGCGAAAATTAATAAAGACTGCCCGCATTGATCACTGGCTTAGCTTGATGATCGCCGCACAATACCACCAACAAATTACCCACCATCGCCGCTTTACGCTCTTCGTCCAAAGCAACAGTCCCCTGTTCAACTAATTGATTTAAGGCATCTGAGACCATACCAACTGCCCCTTGCACAATAATTTTTCGCGCCGCTAAAACGGCATTCGCTTGCTGACGCTGCAACATGGCCTGAGCAATTTCAGGCGAATAAGCCAAATGACTTAAACGCGCCTCCAATACGTCAACACCGGCTTTCTGTAAGCGATCTTGAACCTCTTTACACAATTTTTTGGCAATCGCATTTGCATCGCTCCGCAGCGATAAACGCTCGTCATCTTTATCGTGTTCATAGGGATAACTGGTCGCCAGATTGCGCAAAGCAGCCTCACTTTGAATGGTGACGTAATTTTCGTAATTATCGACTTCAAACACGGCTTCCGCTGTATCCACCACGCGCCACACAATAACGGCTGCTATCTCTATGGGATTGCCATTGGCGTCGTTCACTTTTAAACGGCCGCTTTCAAAATTACGCACTCGTAAACTGACAGATTGCTTGTTGTAGAAAGGATTGGCCCAGCGCAACCCCGTATTACGGTCAGTACCCACATAGCGACCAAACAACTGTAACACTGCACCCTGATTGGGATTAACCAAATAAAATCCCCACCAGCCTACAAATATCAGCACCCCCAAAAGAATAGCTACGGCTTTTAGTAGCGGGGGCAATACAACTGCACCCGCTATAGTCCCCACTTGCAGCACAAACAATACAAACAGCATCGAATAGCCAGAACTGCTACTTACTTCTACTTCTTGATTCATAGACAACTCCCTTAAACAGACATATTGATATCACAATGATATCAATATGATTAAATATAGTGCAAATAAGCCAGATCGTCAAACAGAACAGAGGCATCATCAACTGAAAATGTTAGCGCGACGGAAAAATAAAAAAGGCAGCAAATTTGTCAGGTAAATATTCACGCGAAAAACAACGGCACCATAAAAGATGCCTAGTGTTTAGTCTTGGTATCCAAATAGCCCATCATGAACGCAGAAACCACAAAGGTCATGTGAATAACAACATACCAAACTAATTTATCATTAGGCGTTTGATCAACATTCATAAACATTTTGAGCAAATGAATTGATGATATAGCCACTATGCTAGCAGCGATTTTGGCTTTTAATGACGATGAGTCCATAGTGCCAAGCCAGCCCAGCTTTTCCTCATCCTCATCTACATTTAGTGCAGACACGAAGTTCTCATAACCACTCATCATCACCATAACCAACAAGCCACCCACCATAGATATATCAATGAGCGAGAGTATCGAAAGCACTAGCTTTGCTTCACCCGTTAATACCTTAGGGTCATCAATGACCGAAGGAAAAAATAAATCCACAAATAGGTGATAAACCTCTTTAAAAAACATGATGCCCAACGCAATTACAGCCAAACTCAAGCCTAAGTAAATTGGCGCAAGCAACCAACGCGAACGATAAAGCAACTTTTCAACAAACGACTCCATAACACCCTCAAGTAAAGATCAAAAACAGTAATAATAAGCCGCAGATTTTTACTGTTTTTAGAGGAAAAGTTAACGGTTATCGGCAGCCGCTTTTCAACACCAGACTGACAATTGTCACTTTTAGCTAATGACTTTCATGCATAGCCGCATACAACTTAATAGCGCAATATATCCCTACAATTAGTCGGGCCAAAACGCGCTTTTAGGAATGACTAACGACTTGGGAAGCCTTATAGTAAAATTTGATTCAAGGTCTGTTATGTTGCAACATGCGAAATTCCATAAGGTTCTAGCCAACACTGAGGCGCCAATGAAAACCTGCCAAACATCTACCAGCTGTCGCTCCCCATTATTTTTAGAAAAACCGTGGATTTGGCTTATTTTCAGCCTTTATTACTTCGTGCCCGTTTACTACACGGATTACACGCTTGGCCAATATGTGTTCCTGATAGGGGCATATATAGCGTTTGTGGTGTTGTATCTGGGCGCCACGACCATGAATGCGGTATTTGTATGGAAGCCTATTTTGATTATTACCTTACTGGCTTTAGCCGTAACGCCATTATCACCCGGTTCCAGCACCTTCTTCTCTTACGTTGGTTTTCTGATTGGATTTTGTTACGGCACGCGCATGTATTTAATGCTCTTGGGCGGATACATTGGGCTGATACTCGTGCTTCAACTTATCTACCAATACCATGTTCCCTTTTTCGCCTTACCCGCTATTTCCGGCATCGTGACCATTAGTCTGTGGGGTTACATAGAGCGGATTCGCAGCTCAGCACAATTGCACTGGCTGCAAAGCCGTCAGGAAATTCAACAACTTGCCGTTATCGCCGAACGCGAGCGTATCGCCCGCGATTTACACGACATTTTGGGTCACACCCTCTCCTCTATCGCCTTAAAAGCAGAGCTGGCGGAAAAACTGTTGAAGCAAGATAAAATTCACGATGTCGGCCAGCACCTTTCCGACCTACACAAAATTGCACGCGAAAGCTTGAGTCTGGTTCGCCAAACCGTATCCGGCTATAAGCACCGAGGGCTGTCTGGCGAAGTGATTCAACTGTGCGACAAGCTGCGACAAAACGGTTTTTCGGTGGATTTACACGGTGAAATCCCCACACTAACACCGCGCGCTGAAACCGCCCTGATCCTTGCCCTAACCGAGCTTACGACTAATGTGTTGCGCCACAGCAATGGCAACCACTGTCGCATTTCGTTCCAGCTTGACGGTGAACACGTAGTTATCAGCATGCAGGATAACGGCTGCATAAAATCTATTACCCCCGGTAATGGGCTGAAAGGTATTCAGGAACGTTTGCACGCGCTAGCGGGCGACATCAGCGCTCAAATTTCCAACGGTGCCCGTTTTGACATTACCCTCCCTGCCGACGAATTAACTCAGGCCAATTAAGAATGAAAATTTTGCTCGCCGAAGACCAAGCGATGGTGCGCGGTGCACTTGCTGCGCTACTGGGCATGGAGCCTAATTTTGAGATTACCCAAGCTGAAGATGGCGATAAAGCTTGGTTACTGATGAAGCAAAATAGTTACGATATTTTATTAACCGATATCGAGATGCCTGGCCGCTCCGGTTTGGAATTGGCGCAGTGGCTTATCCACCAACAGTCCGCCACCAAAATTATTATCATTACTACCTTTGGTCGTTCTGGTTATATTCGCCGCGCTATTGATATGGGCGTTTCAGGCTTTTTGTTGAAAGATGCGCCCTCGGAACAACTGATCGAGTCGATCTATCGAATTATGGAAGGCAAACGAGTCATTGATGGCGAGCTGGCAATGATGGCGCTAGGCGAATCTGACCCGCTGAATGACAAAGAGCGCCGCGCATTGCGTTTGGCTTCGGAAGGGAAAACGACAGCAGATATTGCCAATACCTTGCACTTATCGGAAGGGACTGTACGCAATTATTTATCGGAAGCCATCGCCAAATTGAATGCTGCCAATCGGGTGGATGCTGCCCGTATTGCGCGGCAAAAAGGATGGATTTAACGCCAACCTTTTTGTCACGTAAACACCCAATCCCGCTACAGTAAGCCCAAATGGCGAACCTCAAAACACTTCCGCAGAACAAGTCGTGACAAGTATCGGCTTTTATAAGATTATTTCTCTTGGAAAGGCTAGAGTCGTCTTGCTAGAATCGATTCCAATTTAAGCGGCATTATCGGTTCCCCCTAGAG
>Ga0075014_100000348_pt1 | contig 12898 bp, 9 predicted proteins | sample AleBraG_ABR_2014_FD_71472 | JGI IMG/M metagenome (GOLD analysis project Ga0075014, IMG submission 71472) | Freshwater sediment microbial communities in response to fracking from Pennsylvania, USA - Alex Branch Run_MetaG_ABR_2014 | ecosystem: Environmental > Aquatic > Freshwater > Creek >... | reverse complement strand
ATTGAGCGCAGGCTTGTCCTTCAATCGGTCAAAATCAAACCACTTTAATGGATGCTATGTATGTCGATGAACTGGAATCAACTCCTGTGCGCCGAGCGTTTGGGGCAGCGTGCGGCCAAACATGAGGAGGGGCGCTCACCGTTTCACTCAGATCACGACAAAATTATTTTTTCCGGCGCCTTTCGCCGTCTTGCCCGCAAAACACAAGTCCATCCTATGGCAACTAATGATCATATTCACAATCGTATGACCCACAGTTTGGAAGTGGCTTGTGTTGGTCGTACTTTGGGTATTCGTGTGGGCGAGGCATTGAAAGACAATGGCGATTTACCTGAGCAATTTTTGCCAACTGATATTGGCGATATTGTGCAGGCTACTTGTTTGGCGCACGACATTGGCAATCCGCCGTTTGGTCATACCGGTGAGGATGCCATTCGCAACTGGTTTCAAAAAGAAGGTGCGGAATTTTTAGAGGTACTTACGCCTTCGCAGCAAGATGATATTCGCGCGTTTGAAGGTAATGCGCAGGGTTTGCGTGTGTTGACCACGTCCGAGTATCACCAATATCACGAAGGTATGCGGTTAACCTATGCGACCCTCGCGTCTTCCATAAAATATCCGTGGTGTTCATCGGCCACAGTTTTAAACCAGCGCCCTAAAAATAATAAATACGGTGTGTTTCAGGCGGAGCTGCCTTACTTCCATGAAATTGCTAAAAAAACTGGGTTGGTGTTGCGCGGCGAGGATTGGTATTGCCGCCATCCTTTGGTGTATTTGATGGAGGCCGCAGACGATTTTTGTTACGGCATTATTGATTTGGAAGACGGTTTAGAAATGGGTATTTTGCAGTGGAGCGAAATTTACGAATTGCTGCGCCCAGTAATTGAGGATTCGCCCCAGCATGATGCATTAGAGCGGATGCTAAAAAAAGTAAACGACGGACGCAAACCGGCATTGGTACGCGGCAAAGTCATTGATGCTTTTATTAATGCCGGCACACAGGCATTTATTGCTCATCAGCAAGATTTTTTAAATGGCAAGGTGGATGGCGATTTAATTTCTTTGTGCGATCCAAAAGTAAAAACGGCAGTACAAGCGGCTAAAGATTTAGCAAAGCAGAAAATATTTAATCACTCGCGTCGCGTTGAGTTAGAAATTGGTGCCTATTCTATCATAGGCACCTTATTGGATACGATTTGTAGTGCTGTTTACGCCTCGCTCGGCGATCCTCGCCAAATGACCTATAAAGATAATCGCGTAATGGCCTTAATGGGCGATAATAATTTTCATCCGAATGTAAGCAAGCGCGCTGAAAACTATCAATATTTGGCGTTGATGGCGGTGATTGATTTCATTAGCGGCATGACCGATAACTATGCAACTAATCTGGCTAAACAGTTTAATGGCATGGGCGAGTCTCGTTATTAATATGTTAACTTATCTGTTAAAACCTGTACGTATCGCATTATGGTTATTTGTAACGGTGAGTTTTATTTTTTTCTTTGTGGGTGGCCCTACAAATGACTCTTCACAATTGTTTGGTGCTCTGTGGGACTGTGGGCATTTATTGTTTTTTATTGCGGTAGTGATTTTGCTCAGTGAAAAATATCCATTAAATAATGGTCGTGTTGTGCTAACCATTAGTGCGGGTGTATTTTTGAGTGGCGGTCTTATTGAAATTATTCAAGCCCATATCGGGCGTGACGGTAATTGGGATGATTTACTGCGCGATTTAACCGGGGCATGGCTTGCCCTATTTTGGCTGCAGCCTGCTAACAAGTGGGTGTGGTGTGGTCGTGTATTGGCGTGTGTACTTTTATTTCCAAACATTTATCGCGTTGCTGAAGAAGCTGTTGTGCAGCTGCACAATGAACGGCAATTTCCCGTGATTGCCGATTTTGAATCGCCATTGGATTTATATGGGCATTCAGAATTTATTGAGCGCTCCAATTTATTGAGTTCGCAGGGTAAGTATTCATTGAAGTTGCATTTAACGAAAAATGTATATTCGGGTATTACTTTTGATCGATTAGTTGCAGATTGGAGTGCTTACACGCGTTTTAGTGTTGATATTTATATTCCTGATAAACAACCATTGGATATGGTTGTCCGCATTCACGATGTACAGCATGAAATAGCGGGTTGGATAGACTCGGACAGATTTAATAAGCCTGTTCATTTGAATCCAGGTTGGAATCATCTATTTTATTCACTGGAAGAGATACAACGTGCACCCGCTACACGCTTGATGGATTTATCGCATATTAAATGTATCGTAATTTATGCGACTCGCTTACCCGCGACGCGGGATATTTATATTGATAACATACGGCTTGAATAAACTTGCAGTCACGTCATGAACTGCTAAGGTTTGCGTTGCATAAATACCGTGTTTTCTGTTGATGTTCAGCGGTTTGAATCTATAACAATTAACGAGAGCTTTTAACCTATGAAACGAGTCACTATATTAAAAAGGTTGGCGTTCGCCAGTCTATTGGCTGTGAGTGCGCAGCCGCTCTGGGCTAACACTATTATTTCGGCTGCAGATTCAAAGCTGCAGTACACTGGGCGCATCGATTTTGTTAATCCCGCAGCACCTCAAATTACTTGGCCCGGTACTAGCGTTGCCGCTAATTTTACTGGGCATTATTTGGCGCTGACGTTAGATGATCAGTTGGGCAAAAATTATTTCAACGTATTTATTGATGGCGATTTCAAACGCCCGATTATTCTTCAAGCTGAAAAAGGCGAAAAAAATTATGTGGTTGCTGCGAATTTAACCGAAGGAAAACATCAATTTTTATTAACCAAGCGCACCGAAGGCGAAGAGGGGGCGACGGCCTTCAAAGGGTTGGAGTTGGCTGATAACGCGATGCTGTTGAGTCCACCACCTAAATTAAAACGTAAAATTGAATTTTTTGGCGATTCAATTACGAGCGGCATGGGAAATGAATCCACAGATGATGGTCCAGACCACCTGTTGAAAGACAAAAATAATTTTATGGCTTACGATGCGATTACGGCGCGGGCTTTAAATGCTGAGCTGCATGTTACATCGCAAAGTGGTATAGGTGTAATGGTAAGTTGGTTTCCCTTTATTATGCCGCAATTTTATGACCAGTTAAGTGCGGTAGGAAATAATGATACGCAATGGGATTTTTCCAGTTGGACACCGGATGTGGTGGTGATTAATTTATTTCAAAATGATGCTTGGCTAACTGATCGAGAGCATCGTTTAAATCCTAACCCGACCGATGAGCAGCGTATTCAAGCGTATGTAGATTTTGTTAAAACAATTCGTGGTAAGTATCCAAAGGCCTATATTATTTGTGCGTTAGGGAGTATGGATGCCACCAAAGAGGGCTCCAAATGGCCCGGTTATATCACTACTGCAGTAACACGTATGCAGCAGGAAAATGCCGAAGAAAAAAATAAAATGGATACTATTTTCTTTGAATTTACGGGGTATGGGGCGCATCCTCGCGTTAAACAACATATCGCTAATGCTGAAAAGTTAACGGCGTTTATCAAGCAAAAAATGCATTGGTAATGTAATGTTTTTATTGGGACCAAGGAACGGCCTCTAATATTTTTCCCCGAAAGGGGCTACGGCATAGCAAAGGTTATTGAATGCGTTTTGTGTACACGGTTATTTTTTATTTGGCGATTCCGCTGATATTGATACGCTTACTTTGGCGTTCGCTGGCGGCACCGGCTTATGCGAAACGTTGGGCGGAACGCTTTGGTTTTTTTACGCCTTGTGTAACGGATAAAAAAGTGGTGTGGTTGCATACGGTCTCTGTGGGTGAATTTATTGCGGCACTGCCCTTGATTCGATTGTTGCAAGCGCGTAGCGATGTGCAATTAGTTGTGACTACCACTACACCGACAGGTTCTGAACGCGTGCGTGCCACCTTGGGCGAGAGTGTATTTCATGTGTATGCCCCCTATGATTTGCCTGATGTACTTGTGCGTTTTATTCGCCGTGTGAATCCTGCACTGTTACTGATTATGGAAACTGAGCTTTGGCCGAATACAATTGCCGCTTGTGCAGCGCGCAATATTCCGCGAGTGCTAATTAATGGGCGCATGTCAGAAAAATCTGCCAAGGGCTACGCTAAGTTTTCCGCTTTGACTGCGCCTATGTTACGGTCGTTAACACTGGCCTTGGTGCAAAATCACACCGATGCAGCGCGCTTGAATGATTTGGGGTTGCCATTAGTAAATACACAAATAACCGGTAATATTAAATTTGACTTGACGCTGAGTGATGAGTTACGCCAAGAGGCAAAAACATTAAAAGAACAGTGGTCTAATAATGGTGAATATCTTGTGTGGATTTGCGCTAGTACGCATCAAGGTGAAGATGAAATTATTCTTGATGCCTTTGCTCGATATTTACACCTTACTGCGAATAAAAATTTGCGTTTAATTTTGGTTCCGCGCCACCCAGAGCGGTTTAGTTCTGTTGCCGCTTTATGTGCAGCACGTGGCTTCACAGTATCGCGTCGCAGTGAGCAACGCCTCAACGCTAATGCTCAAATAATTTTGGGCGATACCATGGGTGAGTTGTTGCTGATGTTTGGTGCGAGTGATATTGCTTTTGTTGGCGGTAGTCTGGTGCCCAATGGGGGGCATAATTTTATTGAGCCAGCTGCATGGGGATTACCATTACTGAGTGGCGAATATGTCTTTAATTTTGCAGAAGTATCGCGATTATTGCATGCGGCTGGTGCTTTGGCTTTTGTGAACTCGCCAGAGTCTTTAATGCAACATTTAGTATTGCTGGTCAATAATGAATCAGCGAGAAAAGTGAGCGGTGCTGCTGCATTAGCCGTTGCAAATGAAAATCGTGGCGCGCTTGTACGTACAGTAAACGTTATTGAGCGTTATTGGTAAATTTTGCGCAGGTCATTTTATACTGCTGTGGTGCGGATCGTTTTCAGTGGATGCTTATGCTAGGGGCATGCATCTGGTTATCTATCGCTAAAACAGTTTTCTTACAATAATTTAATTGCAAAAAAAACCGCGCATTGCGCGGTTTTTTTAATTTACTTTTGGTTTTCGTAAGTGCTGCGGTTTACCGGGGTTCCTGTTTGCAACCACTTATCTACTTCTTGTACATCCGCTGGTGTTAGCATGCCAGCAACTTCACGCAGTTTAATCGTATCAATAACATAATCATAAAGTGCATTGGAGTAGTCGCGGCGAGCTTGATACAGCGTACTTTGTGATTGCAGTACTTCAACCAAATTGCGGGTACCGACTTCGTATCCAGATTTGGTGGCTTCTAATGCCGATTGACTAGAAATAGTTGCCTGCTTACGTGCTGCCACTCGCGCAACATCGGTTTCTACCGATAGATGCAAGGAGCGTGTATTTTGAATGGTGCTGCGCTCAGTGCTGTGCAGTTGTTCTTGTGCCTGCAACTCTTGTGCAACTGCCTGACGAGTTCTGCTAGACGTGCGCAGGCCGCTAAAAATGGGAATGTTTACGCTAATAGAAGCAGAGTTGCCATGATTATTAGTATAGAAATTTAGGTCGGGGATAGTGTTATTGTCTTTGTTGAAATTCCATGCGGCAGTAACTGTTGGAAGATGGCCAGCACGCGTTGCATCTGCATTATCTTCTGTTGCATCTGCGTTCAGTTTAGTGGCTTTCAACGAGTAGTTGTTCTTCAGTGCAAAACTTACCCATTCTGCGCGATCGGTAGGTGTTGGGTTAACAACAGGGAATTTATCAGACAGTGCAGCAATGGAGCTTTCCGCCTTGCCCGTTAAAACTTCTAATGCTTCATAGGCAATGCTGACGCTACCGCGTGCTTCCAATGTGACTGCAACGGAGCTGTCATAAGCTGCTTGAGCTTCGTGTACATCGGTGATCGCTGTGAGACCCACTTCGAAGCGTTGTTTCACTTGGTCTAGCTGATGGGCAAAAGCATTTTCGGCAGCTATCGCTGTCTCGAGCGAGTCTACTGCGCGCAATACATTGAAATAAGCTGTTGCTACGCGCACGATGAGGCTCTGCTGATTGGCTCCAAATTGGGCTTCAGCTTGCGCGCTCAATTTCTCACCTTGTTTGTAAACATACCAAGCAGACATATCAAATAAAGGTTGAGTTAGTGATACAGCCCACGTTTTGTCTTTGCTGGTATTTTCCCCCGATAGTGAATAAGGGATGTTAGTTGTGGTGTCTGTTGTATTACTCGTGTACCTATAATTCGCATTGATCTGGGGTAGAAGACCAGCGCGTGCGATATCGCTAGATGCTTTGCCCGCTTCATAGCCGGCTTGATCTGCTTTCAATTGCGCATCATTTTTAAGGGCAAGTTCGTAGATATCCAACAGGCTATTGGCGCTGGCACCTAAGGGCGCAAGCGCAAGGAGACCAATAGCAAGGTAAAGCTTTGACTTTTTCATAAAGAGTCCCAAGTGAAAGTATCCAAAATATTCAATTGCAAATAGCAGTGCCAGTTTGTGCGCCGTAGTTTAGATGCAAAATGGCAGGTTTTAGATTCAGTAATGCTCAGTGATTAAAGACAGGAGTTTAGCTGGTTAGCCTCAGCTGGTCGAGTTTTGAAGCCAATCGTCAGGTTAAAAAGGGTAAACACTTGTGGCGTGTCGTTGTAGTTACAAATGTAAGCACCATGGAGAGTACTTTGTCACTGTGAATAAATCGATTATTTAGGGCGTGACCTCTTTATTGAGGTCGGATTAAGCCGAAGGAATCTTGCGGCCAGATTTATTGAGCCGAGGTTTTCATGTCGAGTATTGACGTGGCGGGTGTTATCTGGGTGCGATACTGGTTCAAGCGGCTACATAATGCGTACGGCGTGATTGGCTGGAAAGTAGGGTTTGCTGCGATGGCTGGGTAAAGATGCCTGCGAAACCTAGCTTCTCGCGATTAACTTCTCTACACTGCGAGCTTCTTGTCGGGGTGCTCCGCTGCGTGGCAGCTAGAGCTGAGAGATACCCGTCGACCTGATCCGGTTAGTACCGGCGTAGGGAACGAGAGCGTTCACTGGCGGCTTGCCGCACCTCTCATTTCCGCGCCCTTTGCATTCGCTGCGGAATACCCATGACTCAACGTGTTCAAACACCCATAGCCTTAACCATTGCTGGCAGCGACAGCGGCGGCGGTGCCGGTATTCAGGCGGATTTGAAAGCCTTTGCTGCCTTGGGTGTTTTCGGTTGTTCGGCAATTACCTCGCTCACCGCACAAAATACGCAGGGTGTTCAAGGTGTGTTGCCAATTGCCCCAGATTTTGTAAAGGCACAAATACAATCGGTTCTTAGCGATATAAATGTCGGTGCAATCAAAACAGGCATGTTAGCAACATCCGATATTATTACCGCGGTCGCGCAATTGCTCAGTCAATATCCGCAGATTCCATTGGTGCTTGACCCGGTGATGGTGGCTACTAGCGGTGATAGATTGTTGGCAGAAGAGGCTATCGAGGTATTGATAAAACAATTCATTCCGCGTGCCACGCTGCTCACACCCAATTTATTGGAAGCAGCTGCCTTGTTGAATCAAAAAGTTGCGACATCGCTTGAGGAAATGCAACAACAAGCTGAGCAATTATTGTCGTTGGGCGCTAATGCTGTGCTCATGAAAGGTGGGCATGGCTCAGGTAAAGAATCGACAGATTTATTGTTGGGCCGCGAGGGTTGCGAACTCTTTAATGCGGAGCGAATCGCCACAAAAAATACACACGGCACAGGTTGCACATTGGCCTCAGCGATTGCCGCTGGCCTCGCAAAAAAATTATCTCTGCGCGATGCTGTTGCAGAAGCAAAACATTATTTACATCATGCATTAGTAAATGCGAATAGATTAACCATTGGGCAGGGCAGTGGTCCTGTGCATCATTTTTATACGTTTTATTGAGAAAGAATTTCAAACAGAGGAAACCGAATGAACACCAGCGTAGAAAAAATTCTGAGTGAAAGCGCGCAAGTGGATAAAGCGTCAGTTCAACCATTCACTGGCTCACAAAAAAGGTACGTGCAAGGTTCGCGCCCTGATATTCGTGTACCTATGCGTGAAATTACACTGGCTGACACTCCTACTGATTTCGGTGGAGAAAAAAATCCACCCGTTCGCGTGTACGATACCTCTGGCCCCTACACTGACCCTGATGTGACTATTGATTTGCGTACAGGCTTAGGCGATGTGCGCACCACATGGATTGAAGAGCGCAATGACACAGAAGTGTTAGAAGATAGCCACTCAGAATTTACCAATGCACGATTAAATGACCCTAAATTAGCTGCGCTGCGTTTTAATTTAACGCGCAAGCCTCGCCGCGCAAAAGCGGGTATGAATGTATCGCAAATGCACTACGCAAAACGCGGCATTATCACGCCAGAAATGGAATATATCGCCATCCGCGAAAATATGGCGTTGGCGCAAGCACGCGAGCTGGGTATTCTTGATCAGCAACACAAGGGTATGAGTTTTGGTGCCAGTATTCCCGATGAAATCACCCCAGAATTTGTTCGCAGTGAAGTGGCTCGTGGCCGCGCGATTATCCCTGCAAATATCAATCACCCAGAATTAGAGCCAATGATTATTGGCCGTAATTTCTTGGTGAAAATTAACGGTAATATCGGTAACTCGGCGTTGGGTTCTTCTATCGAAGAAGAAGTAGAAAAATTAACATGGGGTGCGCGTTGGGGCGCAGATACCGTGATGGATTTGTCCACCGGCAAAAACATTCACGAAACCCGCGAGTGGATTATTCGCAACTCGCATGTGCCCATTGGCACAGTGCCCATATATCAAGCGCTAGAAAAAGTGGATGGTATTGCGGAAAATTTAACCTGGGAAATTTTTCGCGATACTTTGATTGAACAAGCCGAGCAAGGTGTAGATTATTTCACCATTCACGCGGGCGTATTGCTGCGCTATGTGCCGCTCACGGCTAAGCGCGTTACGGGTATTGTATCGCGCGGTGGCTCCATTATGGCAAAGTGGTGCTTGGCGCATCATAAAGAAAATTTCTTGTACACGCACTTTAATGAAATTTGCGAAATCATGAAAGCTTACGATGTGAGTTTTTCATTGGGCGATGGTTTGCGCCCTGGTTCAATTGCCGATGCAAATGACGAAGCGCAATTTGGCGAGCTTGAGACTTTAGGTGAGTTAACAAAAATTGCATGGAAGCACGATGTGCAAGTAATGATTGAAGGCCCAGGTCACGTGCCCATGCACATGATTAAAGAAAATATGGAAAAGCAATTAGAAGTGTGTGACGAAGCGCCTTTCTACACGCTTGGCCCATTGACCACTGATATCGCCCCCGGTTACGACCACATTACCTCCGGTATTGGCGCCGCTATGATCGGCTGGTATGGCTGTGCAATGCTCTGCTATGTAACGCCCAAAGAGCATTTGGGTTTGCCTAACAAAGACGATGTAAAAGAAGGCATTATCACTTACAAAATTGCAGCGCATGCAGCAGATTTAGCCAAAGGCCATCCGGGTGCGCAATTGCGCGACAATGCGCTGTCAAAAGCACGTTTTGAATTCCGTTGGGAGGATCAATTTAATTTAGGTTTAGACCCTGACACAGCGCGCTCTTATCACGATGAAACTCTGCCAAAAGAATCGGCAAAAGTTGCGCACTTCTGTTCCATGTGTGGCCCCAAATTCTGCTCCATGAAAATCACGCAAGAAGTGCGCGATTATGCCGCTAAACACGGAACTGATATCTCAGTGATCGGCGATAAAGATATTATCAAAATGATTGATGTTGAAGCAGAAATGCAACAAAAAGCTAAAGAGTTTGTTGAACAAGGTTCAGAAATTTATCGCAAAGTATAATCTATATCCAATCCTCTCCATTGCGGGAGAGGATTGAGCAACATCAGGAAAGGGATAAACCTAAGAGAATAATTATGATTCAGCCTCCAAAATTTTCACGTAATGATGTTGAAATTATTAGACGTGAGGAAATGTACCAACGTTTCTTTCGTGTCGAAAAAGTGTTTCTCCGCCACAAATTATTTAACGGTGGTTGGGGTAAAGAAATTGGCCGCGAGATTTTTTTGCGCGGTGAAGCGGTGGCTGTAGTACTTTATGATCCTGTACATGACACCATTGGCATGGTGGAGCAGTTTCGTATTGGTGCCTTAGATGAATCTGCAGGGCCTTGGTGTTATGAGGTTGTGGCTGGCATGCTTGAGGCTGGGGAGTTACCTGAAGCGGTGGCACGCCGAGAGCTCATCGAGGAAGCTAACGTTGAGCCCTATGCCATGGAATATATTTGCAATTATCTTTCCAGTCCCGGCGGCAGCGATGAAAAATTACATTTGTATTGCGGTTTGTGTGATTTAAGCAATGCTGGCGGTGTTTATGGTTTGCCAGAAGAGGGTGAAGATATTCGCGTCCATGTGTTGGCGGCCGATGAAGTTTTCGCTGAGTTATTAAACGGTCGTTTTAATAACGCGGCGGCGTTAATTTGTTTGCAATGGCTACAACTTAATCGTAGCCGCTTGCGGGAATAAGCCTTTGCATAATATTTTTCGCGTGCGATTGACTTAAGGACAAGTCTGGCTAACACTTCAGTAAGCCAAGCGTGTTGGGGGAATAACTCATAAGCTGGCGACTAAAATGCTTCACTTTGCGATTGAATCACTTTATGGGATTTATTTTTCATTTCTATGTTTAGTTTACGTATTGCCAATCCTCAACCTAATTACGTTACTTATCGTGAACGTTATAAGGTTGACTTGTCGTTACAAATGGCTGAATGTGAAACCAATTACGCACGTCTTATTAAGTTAATTGCCCATCATCTACAACCGGGTAATGATGAATTCCGTTTTATGATGTCGCGTGGAGATCATCAGTGGTTGCTGATCTTGCGTGTATTGGAGCGCTCACCTTACACCACCACTTTACAATTAACCCAAACTGCAGTTGCGGATATCTCGTCCTGGCTACATATGCCGCGTTTAACTGTGCGCATGTATCACGATGCAAAATTAGCTGAAGTTTTAGCATGGGAAGGGCATAAACGCTTGCGCCCGCGTTATGTTTACCCTAATCAATCCATGTATCAAGCCGATGAAAAATTACAAATTAATCAGTTTTTAGGCGATTGGTTAAAAATAGCTTTGGAATGCGGCTTGAATATTTCTACGCTGGATGTGTTTGAGTAATTTACAGCTCATCATTGTAAAGATGAACTGTGCAGACAATTACCATGCAAAATATTTTTTAGGTTCCTCTCTGGTGTTATATATCAATCTACTGGGCGTGGATTGACAGCTAATTTTATGGACAAAGTTGTAGCGTAATTGATGATACTCACTGTGAGGATTATCAAAAATAGCTTTCATTCGGTGCAGCTCCAATTGGCGATAAGACTCCAGTGGCCGAATGGCTTCATCTTGCATACGGTTATATTGTTTGCGCGCAAGCAGTGAAAAAAAGACTGAGTCATCGGCAAGCGCCTCGCATTCGTTTTGTAATAAACGGTGATAAGCGTCCCAGTTTTCCACCAATACTTTATCAACCATGCCAAATTTTTTGGATTCCCTTGCTAATACCGGTAAACAACTTTCAATTAATGCTTTTGCCTTCGTATCGCCAACACGCTTAGGCAGTAAATAAGTCCAATACTCGGAACCGTAAAGACCCATAGTAAGGTAGTGAGGATTTAAGACCACACCATCACGGGCAAAAATCTTATCGCATGCTAAGGGCATAATGGCGCCACCGGCGCCAGCATTATTGCGTAGTGCCGCAACTGTTACTTTATTTGTTATGTTAATGATTTCGCAGACCACATCATCAATAGCATTAATATTGCGCCAAGATTCGCGTGCTGGATCTGCGGATGCTTGAATACAATTTAAGTGAATACCATTGCTCCAAAAATCTTCGCCACCTAACAAGGCGATAACACGCACATCATTTCGCAGGCGCAGTTCGCGCAAGTGAGTTAATAAATTAAGGCACTGTTCCGTGCTCATGGCACCATTGTAAAAATCGAAGGAGACGTAGGCAATCGCATTGACTACATCAATCTTAATGTCGTTTTGTGTTTTTGAGTGAAGGGCATGTAAATTACTGAATAGTGCTGCATTGTCGAATTGCTGAGTTATAACTTGCATTGCGGGTAATTTGAAAAATTTTCGGTCGCCTTGTTGCGCCATTTTTAATTGGCGTATCCACACACTGCCGTCGGTGGTGGCACGGCAGATGGCACCATCTCGATGGCCGACAATATCACCTGGTACTGCATCATAAAGCGAATACTCTGCTTTGGCACCGAACAAATAAACGGGGTTGCCTGCAATAGCATCCAGTACTCCAGGGAAGCTATCTGCTGCATTTATTTTGCTTACAATGTTTGCAGTTGAATCGATACTCCAATTAATTTGACGTGAATCTTGACGCATTAAGGGTAAGCATTTGCCTATAACATTTGGGTTGCTGTAATCCAGTGCACGTGGTTTAAAATCGGGATTGTCGATAGCGCTGTGTAATATTTTTTTCACCATTTGTACAGCCGTGCTGATAACGTCACGACGATAAATACTGGCTTTGCTAGTGTTACGTAGATTGAATTTTTGGGTGTCCCAAATGGCGCCCCCATCCATGACAGAGTCCGCTTGTAACAGTGTAACCCCCCAGGTTGTTGTTTTGCTATCAATAGCCCAGTCCAACGATGAGGGACCTCTATCGCCTTCAATACCGGGGTGAACAATTAAACACAGATGATGACGCCAAATTTTTTCAGGTACGGCATGTTTTAAAAATGGGCAGAGAATAAAATCTGGTTGAAATTCTTCAACGGCATCCAGCATATGCTGCTCATTGGCTGAGAGTTCAATTGATACAAGATGTTTTTCGGCTTCCAGCTCGCGGTGCATGCGCTGGCACA
>Ga0075014_100000346_pt1 | contig 12937 bp, 12 predicted proteins | sample AleBraG_ABR_2014_FD_71472 | JGI IMG/M metagenome (GOLD analysis project Ga0075014, IMG submission 71472) | Freshwater sediment microbial communities in response to fracking from Pennsylvania, USA - Alex Branch Run_MetaG_ABR_2014 | ecosystem: Environmental > Aquatic > Freshwater > Creek >... | reverse complement strand
CCGGCCTCCGAACAGCTCGATCGGGTCCTTCATGACTATGGGAGGCTTCTCGATCGCTCCAATGACGACGCGCGCCGTGGCTGCGCTCGGGTCGATTAGGATGGCGGCGATCGCATGAGCAAATTCGCCGGTCTTGCGGCAGCTCTTGAAATATCCCCAGTGCGCCGAAGACGGCAGCGACGGAACGTGGATGGTTTCAGCGATTTCGTCGGGAAGGAGTGCGGTTTCCAGCACACCAACGATGAATCTCTCCATTTCGATCTTGCGCGAACCTTTTCGCCCCCGCAGCGTGATCTTCGCGCCCAGTGCCGAGAGTGCGGATATCCAATCCGCCGCCGGATCCGCATGGCTGAGCGAACCGCCCAGTGTGCCGCGATTTCGCACCGCCCGATAGGCGATATTCGCCGCTACACCCTCTAACGCGCCGCGCGTGAGGTTCGGAATCCTGCCATCCTCGATGTCCGCATGTGTGACGCAGGCGCCAAGGACTAGTTCGTCGCCGCTGCGTTCGGCCTGCTTGAGCTCGGGGAGCGCCGTGATATCAACGACCAGCTGTGGCTCGACTAACCGCAGATTGAGCATCGGGCCAAGAGACTGACCACCGGCGATGATCTTGGCGTTGTTCTCGCCGAGAAGCGCGAGCGCGTCCGTCAGGTACCGTGGGCGCTCATAAGCAAAGGGTGCGGGTTTCATGCCGGGACCCCCGTCGCTTCCGACTTCGCCAGGATCGCCTCGATGATCCGCCGCGGGGTGATGGGACACTGCATCAATTCGACGCCGAGCGGCCGCAATGCATCGTTCACGGCATTGGCAATGGTAGCCGGCGGCGCAATAGCTCCGCCTTCCCCAATGCCTTTCACGCCGAACTGCGTGTAGGGCGAGGGCGTCTCCATGTGATCGAGCCGAGCAGCAGGCACTTCGGTCGGCCCAGGCAATAAGTAGTCGGCAAGGGTCGTGGCGAGCGGCTGCCCGGCTGCGTCGAACGGCATTTCCTCGTAGAGCGCCGTGCCGATGCCCTGGGCGAAACCGCCATAGATCTGGCCATCGACGACCATCGGATTGACGAGCACGCCGCCGTCCTCGACGATCACATAGTCGAGTATTTCGACGTCACCCAGTTCCGGATCGACGGCAACGAGCGCCGCATGGGCGGCGTAGCTGAACGTACCGGTGTCACGCTGGGGCTTGTAGCCCGCGGTCACCTCGAGTCCACCCGGATCGACGTCGGCGGGAAGGTCCTGGGGACGCCGGTACCATGTGTGCGCGATTTCCTTGAGCGTGACGCTGCCACCGGCGTCGCCGACCTTGCCATCCCGCAACGCCACCGATGCCGGATCCTGCTGCAAAAGCTTGGCACCGATCCGCTTGGCGCGTTCGCCAAGCTCCTTGCAGGCGGTGGCGATCGCACCGCCCGCCATGACCATCGAGCGCGACCCCCAGGTGCCGGTCGAATAGGGCGTCATCGCGGTGTCGCCATGGATGAGGTGCACCTTTGCGACATCTACGCCCAATATTTCATGAGCGACCTGGGCGAGCGTGGTTTCCATGCTCTGCCCGTGGGAGTGGACGCCAACCCGCAGTTCGAGCCCGCCGTCTGGCGTCAGCCGCGCCGAAGCCTGCTCATACCCCGGCACCATCGGGATGCCCCAGCCATAGTAGACAGACGTGCCGTGTGCGGCCTGTTCGCAATAAATGGAGACGCCAAGGCCGATAAGCCGGCCATCCGCCTCGCCCTTGCGCTGACGTGTCCGCACGGCGTCGACATCGATCGACGCGAGCACGCGGCGCATCGCTTCCGGATAGTCGCCGCTGTCGAAATGCTTGTTGGTGATATTGTTAAAAGGCATTTGCTCCGGCCGCACGAGATTGCGTAGCCTCACTTCGCCTGGCTCCAGCCCCGCTTCAGCCGCCACCAGATCGAGCATTAGCTCCAGCGCGAAACACACGCCCGTACGTGCGACGCCCCGGTACGGCAAGATCGGGCATTTGTTGGTGGCGACCGAAAACGTCCGGCAGCGATAGGCCGGCATTAGATAAGGCCCTGGCAAGATGCTTGCGACCTGCGCGGCTTCCAGGCACGCCGAGAACGGATAAGACGAGTAAGCGCCGGAATCGACGGTCGCTTCGCAATCGATGCCGCGCAATTTGCCGTCGCGATCCGCGTAGACGGTTATTTTGTAGTGGTGCTCACGACAGTTCGCGCTCGCCATCAGATGTTCGCGCCGGTCCTCCGTCCAGCGCACGGGATGACCACGCCGCATGGTGAGCCAGGACAAACAGACTTCCTCCGGCAACAAGATTCCCTTGTGGCCGAATCCGCCGCCCACGTCGGGAGAGATAATGCGAATGCGACCCTGCTCCATATCGAGGCATTCGGCGAGCCCGCTGCGAGTGATATGCGGCATCTGCGCCGCGGAATAGAGCGTAAGCTGGTCCAGGCGATGATCGAAGGTCGCAACGACCCCGCGGCCTTCCAGCGGCGACATGCATTGGCGAGCCGTCGATATGTCGCGCGTCACCTTGATTGGCGCATCGAGCGCCGAGGAAATGTCGACTTCAAAATTGGTCTCAAGAAAAATATTGTCGCCCCAATGTTCATGGACCAAAGCCGAGCCTGGTTCGCGTGCCTTGAGCATATCGTAGACGGCCGGAAGCTCCTCAAGGTCAAGCTCCACTGCGGCTGCGATATCCTCGGCCTCGGCACGCGTGAGCGCCACGCACATCGCGATCAGTTCGCCGACCTGACGCACCTTTCCGGTGGCAAGCACCGGTTGTTCAGAAATTTTGAATCCCGGCAATCCCGACACAGCTCGAATGGGGTTGACGCCCTGAAGGTTAGCCCAGGTGAAAACCTGAGCGCGATACTTGTCCGGCACGCGTATGTCCCGGATCCGTGCATGCGCCAGCGGGCTGCGCACGAAGGCCACGTCGTGAAGGCCGAAAAGCCGTATGTCGGCCACAAACTGGCCGCGGCCGCGCATAAGGCGCTCGTCTTCCTTGCGCGGCAAGCTAGCACCGATTCCCTGCCTGGCCCCCTCAGGAGAGGAAAAGTCGCGCACGATAGCGGCTCCCCGTCAATAAACTGCTTAGTTGTAGCGATTACGCTGCAACGGCCTGTGGCAGGATCGGCGCCACCGCGTCGTATCGCGTGCCCGCACGAAGGCAAAAGGCAGGCTGCAACAGACGCTCGGCAACGACCTCGTTCTTCTCGTTGTCGCGAAGTGCGAAGCGGCCTGTGATCTCATTGATGACCGAAACGTCTGCTCCCATGCCGATTTTGAGCGCTCCGATCTCGTCTGCGCGACCGAGCATCTTCGCGGGATTTGAGGTGACCATTGGCACCACTTGCTCGAGCGGAATGCCAAGCGCCATCATTGAGCTCATTGCCTGAACCAGACTGAACTTGGCCTGTCCTGCGAAGGGATGATTTTCATCGTCCTCGTGCTGTTCGGGGGTTCCGGGCGGCGCTGGAACATGGGTGTTGTAACCGTGAATATCGGCGCCAAGCGTCGTTGGCACGATGCCTGAAGCGATTGCCTTCTTCGCCAGTCGATATGAGAAATGGCTCCCGTGCCCGACGTCGACCTTCAAGCCGCGATCCAGCGCCGCCTGGATCACCGGATGGACTTCGCCCTCGCGATTGACGAAACCACCGGGATGACGCGTGAACGGGTGAGCCAGAATATCGCCCTCCCGCAACAACGGGATCACGCGTGTCAAAATGGTGTCGGCATCTTCGCCATTGGCTCCGCTGGCCGGCAAGCCCCATAGCTGGCCGAAGTGCACATAGACCGGCAAATCGGCACGGCGTCCGATCTGGGCAGCCATCTGGATGACCCGAATGCCCCAGCGCGCAAATCCACCGATCTCGGCATGCGCCTTGATGCCACGAACAATGTCGAGATTGGCTTTGGCAGCTCTTACGGTGGCGTCGATGTCAACTCCATCGGGGCTATAGAGTTGCGGATAGTAATGGCCTTCCAGGCCACCCACCAAATACGCTGAAAGAAACGCATAGACCCGCGATTTTGCCGGTTGGGCAATGAAATGTCGAAAACCCGGCAAGGTCATGCATGACGGGCCCCCCTGATCGACCAAAGTTGTCACGCCTGACTGAACGCCGACCATGTCAGGATTCATGCCGAAGCGCCCAGAGACGTATTGGTAGACATGTGCGTGGGTATCGATCAGACCCGGAAGCACAAGCTTGCCACTCACGTCCACGACTTCCTTGGCGCTGGCGGGTAAAATGTCGGCCTGCACCGCCGCGATTTTGCCGCTACGGATTGCGACGTCTCTGACGCCATCGATGCCTGAGGCCGGGCAGATCACACGGCCGCCGCGCAAAAGCAGATCAAAGCTGGCACTGATCGACATGGATGCTCCCCTTTAGGTATTGGCGGCAGGATCACCCGCTCTATGGGAATTGCGGAGCATAGGTCGCGTTTTGCAGACTGCAAGGTTCGTGCCATAATGTAGAGAGGGGACGTGGCGGAACTAGCATTTGCGTAGGGATTTCAAGGGTCGACAGAGCGCGCATTGCCGCGACCGAGCCTGAGAGGGAGCCCGCCTGATGCCTCGCCAAGCCGCCGCCTCGGGATCGCGGTCACATCGTGGTGCGCACATCTATTGATCTATAGCAGCCGGGTAAAGCGGATCGCCATAGACAATAAACACCGGGGAGGAGCCTGATGATGTACAAGAAAATCCTGATTGCGACGGACGGATCGGAGTTGGCGGGCCGCGCTCTGGCGCATGGCCTCAAATTGGCGAAAGAACTCAAGGACCCCGTTGTTATTGTAACCGTGTCCCAGATGTGGTCGGCCTTGGAGATCGCGCATGTAGCGAGAATCACCAAGGCCAATCCGATTGAAAGCTACCAGGAGTCGGCAGCGGCGTGGGCCCAAAGGATTCTAGACGAAGCCGGCGAGCAAGCGAAGGCGGCTAGCGTCAGCTTCGAGCTCGTTCACGTGCCAGATAGCGCTCCCGCCGAAGGGATCATCGCAACGGCTGAGAAGCAGGGTTGCGGTCTCATCGTGATGGCCTCTCATGGGCGTCGCGGTTTAGGGCGTTTGGTACTCGGCAGCCAGGCCAATGAAGTCCTGGCGTACAGCAAAGTGCCCGCACTGATCGTGCGGTGAGTTCGGTGGAGCAAGACGTGGCTGGCCAGAACAAGTCCGGCGATGACGGGCACAAGCCGCTTCGTCGGTCGCGTCGTCGCCTGACGCGGCACCTTAAGATCTGATGGCCGGCATCACTCAATGTTTGAAGCGAACTTAGGTCACGGAACAGGTCGTTGATCAGTTGCGATGCGACTTCCTGCTCCGCAGACTGCGCTTTTCGCAAAGCGAGAATGCCTCTTGAGGCGTGGATGGCGCCTGACGCCTATCGCGCGCACACGGAGGCGATGCTTTTCGATCTAGTGGCGTGGACCAATGAAGGCCTCCTGCCATCATGGCGTGATAGCAAGAACAAGGGCCGTTCCGACGACGGGCGTTCTGATCTCCTTGAATGGAGCGCTGAGGTCGGTGATGTTCTGGCGAGGGTTGCGCCATTCGTCACGCTCGATGCCGCCCGCAATTCGCTTCTGGCACCGTTTCTCGTAGAGGGTGAAGAGGCGCTTTCAGTTATAAGCTTCGCAGACCAAGCTCGTATGTCAGCACGTATTCGATGCCGCTGGCATTCCGGCGAATGCGATCCCGCTGTTGGAAGATTGTGTGACGCGTGTCCTGAATGACCGCGTATTTCGGCCGAAAGGCTGGCGCGCAGGGGAGGTGCATGGGATTCGATGCCCGAACTAATTAAGGCGCTCCTTTTCGTGAATACCGACAAACTCGCCCCCGGTGCGGCTCGATTTGCGAATGGCAACTGGTCAGAAATCGCGACCATCATGTCGATCATCGACCGTATGGTCCGGAGTATTGGCTGGTCTTCGTTTGTGATGGGTAAGTATATCGAGCTTCACAAACGAGCGGGTAAGGCACTCCCGCTCTCCGACTTTGGCAGCCAATTGAACGCCGCTCTTGGAGCTATCGGCAACGCCGAAGAGGGATGGACGGGAACGATCCTGGCGGCAAAATTGGCCGCGATTGTACAGCGTCAGGCGGACTGGAATTTCCGACTGCGGACTGAAGACGCTCAAGCTCTCCTGAAAATCCTCGATTCGCTGATCGACCTCGGGGATCGCCGGAGCGCGGCCTTGGAGCAGACGTGCCTTAGTCAATTCATGTGCCGATCATGTGCCTTTGGGCTGGGCCGATCACTGAACGCCCTTAAAAGCTTCCGCTTCGGCCTGTCAAATTTTGCAATGAACCAAGTGGTCGGCTTATAACCTGAAGACTCCATCATTCAGGCGGGCTATCGGAGAAGCGACATAGAGGTCAGCGGTTAGCGGCCGCTGTCATTCTTTCAGTGGCGCTTAAGCGAGGAGGGCAGCTACGCCTCGTTCAAAGCCTGTGCGACGTCCGCGATCAGATCGGCCGGGTGTTCGATGCCAATCGACAGCCGGATCGTGGTGTCCAGAACGCCGATTTTTTGACGGATGTCGGCTGGAACGCCGGAGTGAGTCATACTCGCGGGCAAGCTTGCAAGTGACTCGGTGCCGCCCAGGCTCACCGCGAGCTTGAAGATTTGCAGTGCGTTCAAGAATTTGAAAGCGGCGGCTTGGCCGCCGACAATGTCGAACGAGAATGTGGAGCCCGCGCCGCTGCATTGCCTCGCGAAAACCTGGCCGGCGAGGGAGGCTTCTTCGAGGTGAGCAAGGTAATGGACTTTCGCCACTTTGTTGTGGTCGCGCAGGTAGTCCGCGACGAGCCGCGCATTTCTGTCAGCCTTTTCCATGCGGATGCTGAGTGTTTCGAGCGACCGGCTGATCATCCAGCAGGAATGGGGGTCCAGTTGTGTGCCGATGGTGCCTCGCAACGCTTTGATCTCTTTCATCAGGGCTTTTGGGCCGAGCGCGGCACCCGCGATTAGGTCGGAATGTCCGCCGACATATTTGGTCAGTGAGTACAAGGAGAGGTCCGCGCCGTGTTCGATTGGCCGCTGAAACACGGGCCCGAGCAGCGTATTGTCGCACGCGATGATCGGCGTGTATCCCTGAGCTTGGCCGATCATCTCGGCGATGCGGCGGACCATCGCGATATCGACCAGGCCGTTGGTGGGATTTGCCGGAGTTTCGATGAAGACCATCGCCACTCGGCCTTTGCGCATGGCATCCTCCGCCGCCAACCTGACTGCGGCTTCGTCGATGCCGTCGGCGAAGCCGACCGCGCCGATGGAGAGGCCCGCAAGCGTCCTCGCAAACAGAGTTTCCGTTCCGCCGTAAAGCGGTTGAGAGTGCAGAATGACTTCGCCAGGACGGACGAACGCGAGGCTCGTGGTCGCAATCGCCGCCATGCCGGACGAAAATAGAGCGCATTTCTCGGTTCGCTCATAGACAGAGAGCCTGTCCTCGACGATCTCACTGTTAGGATGATTGAACCGCGAATAAACCAGACCAGCCCCCATCCCCTGGGGAGGCTCGCGCCGACCCGAGACGTAATCGAAGAAGTCCTGTCCGTCTTCGGCGGTCCTGAAAACGAAGGTCGAGGTCAGAAAGATTGGTGGTTTGACAGCTCCTTCCGACAGTTGCGGATCGTAGCCGTAGTTCAGCATAAGCGTTTCGGGATGGAGCATGTGGTTGCCGATGTGGGTCTTCGACGGAAACGGTTTGACCATGGCTACCTCGCTGTCTGGATTTTAAACGTTGTGCTCCGCAGGGCCTTCAACAATGACAGTGCTGTCAGGGGAGGGTCCGATCCGCTCATTGCGCCAAGCTGCCACTATTAAAGCGTCGGTTCAGACGAGCGAAGCACTTAGCTACTTCAATAAATTAGAGTTCGCGGCTTTATTAGCGCGTCATTTCGGAAAAAGGACTGACCACGCCAGACCCACTGGTCTGGGCTCCAAGCCGCGACCTCGCCCGCGATCGCATCCGGTGGTCTCGGCCAGAATCAACGACACTATCAAAAAACTAAAGGAATCGTGTCGGCCACAGCATTGTGCGCCACATATGCGCTGACGGACTGCTGTCGAGCCCGAGCCCTTCTCTTGGCTGCTTGAAATGACGGCCTATGATGTCCGTAAAGTCTTCAAGGTCGATCTTGGCATTGGGATCGAATGAATAAAGGTCGTGCAGCGTGATAAAGCGTGCAGTCATGTAGTGCTTGTGATTGCGAGCACGTTTGTACTCATCGACGATATAGGGTTCTGGCTGAAAATCGGGACCAAACCATTTCACGTAAGCTTCCGGATAATGGTAGCCGACAGATTCGTCTGGAAAGAAGCGCAACGCTTGATGCGCACGCACTGCCCAACTCACCTCTTCGTCGACATAAGGCTCGATCATCTGGGCACCCCAGTAGCCATGGTCGCACCTGATGAAACTCGCAACCGCGATGTCGTGCAGGAGGCAGGCCATGATCACTTTCTCGCCTTGGCCGGACTTCTTGGCGTGAGCTGCGCTCTGCAGCAAATGAGAGGTCGACGCGAATCGGCACTTGAAATAGTCGATCAAGGTGGGCTTGGTCGGCATTTTGGGAAGGCGAGGGTCATCCTTCATGAGCAAGTATTTGCCGGGGTTGCGTGCCAACGTTGAAGCTGTGTCGTCGGTCACCTTGCCGTCGGCCAGGTTGAACAGCGCCGACTTGATGACGATGTGTTCGAGCTCGTGCATCATGTGCTCTTCGAGCTCATCGGCGCGTTCGGATAAAGTCATTGCTTGCGCGTGATCAGTCATTTTCGACCTCCTCGCTGTGCGGATCGGCCAACGTGTCCAGGAATCTTCGACGACCGAATCGAAGCTGCGTCGCAGTAAAACAACTCTATCAGAATCGTCGTCCGATGAGCTGGTAGCTTTCGAGCGAATTGGCCCGGCGCGTTGAATTTTTGCACACGAGCGGAACTAAATTACGTTCAAAAGCATCGATGCGAAACATAACAAACGTATCCGCGCTGCCGGTCCGTAGCTGGGAACGGTCCGGCGAAAGGTTGACGAACAAGACCGCCACCGGCTGGCAGCAGCACTCGGTGCGCGTTTGGGTCACAACCTGGCTCGGATCATATTCGAGGCAAATATCGTCGGCGTCCTCTTCGTCGGAATGCTGAGTGTCGAGCAGCGCGTCGATTTCGCCCGGACTAAAGCCGGTCAACTCGAGATTGAAATCCAGGTCGGCCATCTTGCAGCTCAAGGGTCAGAATGTCGCTAGACCAGCCCGATCCCTCAGCTAACTTGTTGTCAGCAAGAACGAATGCCCGTTTTTCTGCTGCGTTTAGGTGCTCGATTTTGAGCGCGGGGATCTGCTGGAGTCCGAGTCGTCTGGCAGCTTTGACGCGTCCTTCGCCGGCTAGCACGTTGTCTTGGCCGTCGACCAGCACAGGATTATTGAATCCAAACTGATTTATCGATTGCGCAATCTGCTCGATCTGCTGTTCCGGGTGAACACGCGCATTTCGCGGGTTCAGCTTGAGATCGCGTGGTCGCAGGAAGGCAATCTTTCGCTCGTCAAAGCCGTGACACGTTCTCCCCCATCGATGTGGATTCGCTTTCGTCGTCCACAATCGTGGCGATGGAAGCCGCTCGCATTGATGGGCAAAGGGGAATGAGATTGATAGCCTTAGAAAATCGTCGATTTAAATTTTTCGCGGCCATTTCCTTGGTCGGCCTCGAGAACGTCCGAAAACGGCCTTGTACGCCGCATTGAAAATGGCGTGAGTGATATTTTCGTCCAACTCTGTTCTTGCCTGATAAAGCAGCCCCAACTTTTTCTGTTCTAGTGTTGCTGGACTTTGCAGGCGAAGCCAACCCACTGTATCGAGCAACATCCTCTCGTCTGGCGTCTCCAATGGCGACGATTCCACGATTTCAACATCGTCGTACGAACTGTTCGGTCCCGTGGCTCGGTTCGTCGCAAACATTGGCCACGTGTTAGTCCACTCGATCGACGTGATCATCTTGCGCGTGCCGTCTGGTCGCGTCCCAATCGCGGTCAGCTCGCGCCCGATCAGCAGCTGGCGACATTGATCCAGCAATTCCCGCCCTATCGTGTAACAGCGAATAGCCTGTTCATACGAGCCGTCGCGCCCCCAGAAAAAATCACGCGGATAGTCTCGGTCGGGGTAGGGGGCATTGATCAAAGTGAGGGACATTAAGTCACTCGACGCAAAGGCCCGCAGTTCGATCCATTTTGCTGGGTAAAGAAGGTTTTGAGGGACCTCGTTCAGGCTGATCAGCGTGGACATCGATGCCACTCCGGGTACGCGAACTTTGACCTTGTATACCAGACAATTCGCGTAATGAGCGGTTATGGAATGGCCGCTCCTGGCGCAAAGCCGACCCATCGGCCGATCGGGTGAATGTCCGCCGTTCAGGGCAGGGGAGCCCATTTGTGTTCCATGACATCTGATTTGTTTGTCATTCAAAGGCTTTCGTTGAGTTGTTGTCTAGAACAGTTGTGCGGACGCCATCGCGATGCGTCATAGCGAGTCCATTCAATCCACATCGAACTTGACGCCTTGGGCGAGCGGCAGCGTGCGGCCATAGTTGATCGTGTTGGTGGCGCGGCGCATGTAGGCTTTCCATGCGTCCGACCCTGATTCACGCCCGCCGCCGGTTTCCTTCTCGCCGCCGAATGCGCCGCCGATTTCTGCGCCCGAGGGGCCGATGTTCACATTGGCGATCCCGCAATCGGAGCCGCGCGCCGACAGGAAGGCTTCAGCCTCGCGCAGATCGTTGGTGAAGATCGAAGACGACAGGCCCTGCGGAACGGCATTGTGCAATTCGATCACGGCATCGAAGTCGCTGTATTTGATGACATAGAGGATCGGCGCAAAGGTCTCGCGTTCGACCGGTCCGGTCTGCCCATCGATCTCGACTAGCGCCGGGCGGACGTAGAAAGCCGCATCCGCGCCTGCGACGGTAACACGGTCGCCGCCGACAATGGCGGCACCCGCGGCCTTGGCTTCGCCGAGGGCGCGCTGCATCGATTCGTAAGCGAGGCCGTCAATGAGAGGGCCGACCAGATTGCCGGTGAGGGGATTGCCGACCGAGACGGACGCGTAGACCTTCTTCAGGCGCGGCACGAAGCTGTCGTAGATGCTCTCGTGAACGAAGAGGCGGCGGAGGGTGGTGCAGCGCTGGCCGGCCGTGCCCATTGCCGCAAAGGCGACGCCGCGCAGCGTCAGGTCGAGATCGGCCGTCGGCGTGACCACCGCCGCGTTGTTGCCGCCGAGCTCCAGAATGGCACGGGCAAAGCGCTGCGCGAGCTTCGGAGCGACGGCGCGTCCCATGGCGGTCGAACCGGTCGCCGAGACCAGGGGAACCCTGGGGTTGTTGACGAGGGCCTCACCGATCTCGCGCCCTCCGACCAGCACGGCGGACAACCCGTCGGGCGCCGAGCCGCCATCGGCCTTGAAACGCCTCAGAGCGCGTCCGAACAGCGCGTCCGCCGCCAAGGCGGTGAGAGGAGTCTTCTCCGACGGCTTCCAGACGACGCTGTTGCCGCAGACCAGTGCCAGCGCGGCATTCCATGACCAGACCGCGACCGGGAAATTGAACGCCGAGATGATGCCGGCGACGCCGAGCGGATGCCAGGTCTCCGCCATGCGGTGCTCGTGACGTTCGGTGGCGATCGTCAAACCGTAGAGCTGGCGGGAAATCCCCACGGCGTAGTCGCAAATGTCGATCATCTCCTGGACTTCGCCGAGACCTTCGGACTCGATCTTGCCGGCCTCGATGGAAACGAGTCGACCGAGGGCGCGCTTGTTGGTGCGCAGCTCTTCGCCAAGGAGCCGCACGAGTTCACCGCGCCTGGGACTCGGGATCAGACGCCATTCGAGGAAAGCCGCGTGAGCCTTTTCGATGGTCGAGGTCGCGCCGGCGGCATCGAGCTCCCTGACATGCGCCACTGTTTCGCCGGTGATCGGGGTCTTCGCAACCAGCGTGCCACCGGTATAGCCGATGGGTTCGACACCGAGCTCAACCAGAAGCGCGTTGACATCGGCCTTGAGCGAGAGGTTTTCGGCCTCGGCGGTTGGATTGATCGTATTGACTGACATGAGGGGCTCTTTCCAAGGCTCGGTTAATTTCAGATGGGCTGCTGTCAGCGGTTGGCTGGAGACTTCACGACCGTTCTCCGTCAGGCGCAGCCTTGAAGGCGATCTGCGGCGACCCTAGCCGGATCAGCGCCTGCTCCAAAGAGGCGCTTTCCGAGATAGGCGGGAGCGGCAAGACCAAGCCTCAGCTGGAGTGAAGCCGGCTTGTCTGCCAATGCAAGGAGCATTCGACCCGCGCCGGCCGCGCCGATCAAACAAACACCAAGCGTTCTAGTCTTCGTCCGGCTCGCGCACGACCGGCGGTTCATCGGCGCGGTCCTCTTCCTCTTCGTCCTCGTCCTCTTCGTCTTCATCAGGGTCTCGGGGCGGCATCGTGTCGCCCATGATCACCAAGGGACTCCAGTCGATCAACCTGGTGGAAAATTCCTCGGGGATGTGTGGGGTCATGTGGTTGCTCCTCGAGTGTGGACCCTGGGGGATTTTACCCCTTCTGCTTTCATTAGGCATGCAAATTTGCCCCCTTAGCCGGGGGATCAGTCGATCGAAGTGATTAGTTTCGGATCGGAAGCGCTTGATGGCGCAATATGGATTTCCTGCAACATCACGGGTGTAACGGGCGGTTATGATGCACGGCCGCTTCGGATCAAGAGCCGACGTTGTGGTCCGCTCTGCGGCCAAAATGCTGTCGGTCGAGGAATGTCCGGGTTGGGGGTCATAAGCGGACGTGGCACCCGTTCAAAAGCATGTCCCCTCAAGAGCAGACACATCTCATCCCGGTGCCGCGACCGCACCTCTGTCGTATTGAGGAAGATCAAAGCGCCTCGCTATCGAGCGGTTAGGTTTT
>Ga0075014_100000345_pt1 | contig 12941 bp, 12 predicted proteins | sample AleBraG_ABR_2014_FD_71472 | JGI IMG/M metagenome (GOLD analysis project Ga0075014, IMG submission 71472) | Freshwater sediment microbial communities in response to fracking from Pennsylvania, USA - Alex Branch Run_MetaG_ABR_2014 | ecosystem: Environmental > Aquatic > Freshwater > Creek >... | reverse complement strand
AGAGCTTTTAAGCTCAGCGACAAGCCGTTGTTTACTGCGATTAAACCAATAAGGTGCATTGCGGCTATCGACAATATAGATTTCATTAACCCACGCACAATGGGCAAATAGAACACGATTCCAATTGCCACAGACGACTAAATCCACCGTCATTCCAGTACGTTCATAAATACGCTGCAAAAATGGGAGGAGCATAATCATATCGCCCAATGCACCCATACGAACAACCAGTGGGCGCACGTCATTACCAACTTCATTGACTTTCATATTGCTAATTATTGTTCCAATCTATCCCTTCATAAAAAGGATACCGACTAAAAAGTGCAGCGAGAAAAATACCGCGCCTGCAATCTAACGATCTTTTGTGACAAACTTAATGCAATCCGCTGGCTCCGCGTGCGCAAGCCCTTTTTGCTGCCTAAACTCCCGGTGTGATTTTGGAAACCTAAACCGGTTATATTCCCATTGATATTGCGCAGGTGCAAAACGCACACAAGCTTCAACACTTAAATTTAAACCCCGCAGAGATTCAGCTAAATCATCGCTATAAATTTCTGGCGCAACCGGTACAACAACAATTTTGAAACCTCCCTCTACGCGCATGGCAAATGCCGAAATAACGCGGCAATGCGTGCGGGTTATTAACGAATGAGCCAAGCTCATCGTTAAAGTATTCTGCCCAAAAAAAGGCGCAAAATCTGAGCCCGCATCTTTTTTGGGGAGTTGGTCAGGCAAAATACCGACTGCTTTACCATCTTGTAATGCTTTAAGTAACATGCAAAGACCCTTGCGATTGGTCGGCGCCATGTGAATATTGGTTTTGCTACGCCCCTTTAAAATAAGTTCATCGACCGCTGGAATAGCAAAAGGCTGATACATGGCGGTCAGCGGCGCCTTGGAGGCAATATAGTGCGCAATAACTTCCCAATTACCTAAATGCGGTGAAAGCACCAATAGCCCCTGCCCCTTAGCAATTTCTTCGTGCAATAGGGCTTCACCTTCAACAGAAACAATTTTGGTTTGCAGCCACTCCCAAGAGTTGCGCCAAATTGCACCCACCTCAATGGCGGTCTTAGCGGTTTCAATCAAACTCAAACGCGACAGTTGTTGCGCCTCAGCTAATGCAAGCTCAGGAAAGCATAACCTGATATTTCCCAAGGTAATTCGATAATCGCGCCCTTTAATTAACCACAGGCAAGTACCAATACATGCACCAAGCGCGCGTGACACACCTAAAGGCAATACCGAAAAAATCTTAATAATTGCAGGAACGAGCGTATTTCTCATGAATTAACTCAACAAGCCTTCACGGCAATTAAACACACACTTTTATGGGATTCAAGATGGACGCCCATTCAAAAAACGCGGTCGCCCAATAAGACGAACATTCAAGCATTCAGCGACTGCACTTGCTATGACAACAGAAATGTCATTTAAGCTTATCGAAGGCATAAAATGAAAAAACTCCCAAGGCGGTCGCCTTGGGAGTTCATAGTACTCATCATAATGGCACTGTTGTGACAATTGTAACTTATTTTACAAACTATTTATTCAAACCCTTTATGTCAGTGATTCACAATCTGCCAAGCCACTACCGCTTGAGCACCAAAACCGACCAAAAACCCCAACGTTCTCACCCAAGGAATACCAAACGTATAGGCAACCGCATGGACTAGACGTGCCCAAAAAAACACCACCGATGCAGTAGCAATCGCTTCATTGGAAATATTCAATGCATTAGCCACTAAAATTAATATGGCAAATAGCACCAGGTTTTCTATCGCATTGGTATGGGCTTTCATCAAGCGTTGCGCCCAGGGCGATTGCGGCTTGGGATGATCGCTGTAACCGGCAGTTTCCCCAATGCCACGTACCAGTAGGCGATCCAAAATATAGGGCACCCACATTACGCCGGTTAAGGCTGTCACATACACAAGATAGGCTAATTCTATTTTCATAACTATTTCCTTTAATTGATGAAGGCACATCTGCCGAAGTTGCGCACTATTGCACGAATACCCAACCAATAACAGTAATGGGAAGTGCCAAGCTAAAGAAGTTCTTGCGATAGCAAAGGAGTCTCAAACCAAACCACACTTTTTATGTGACCGACTAGACACTTGTCACTTTTCTTCACCACTAGTCAGATGATTTGACCATTAGTTGCTCAACATCTAGCCAGTTTCACACTTTTGAGTTTTAATAAGAATCAGAAGAATAATGACTTAGCTGCATTTGTTATAAAGCGCTAACCAAACCGCGAGCAACACACTATGGACGTTAGAGCCCTTCATCGCCAGATGTCGCAATACAACCGCTGGAAACGCCAGCTGGATGAGCGTTTACAGCGCTTTGAAGCCTGGGGCGACAGCTACCAAATGCTGAGCCCAGATGCCCACCGCACCCTGCAAAAAGCGCGACAATTACTGCGTGGCGAAAGCTTTACCATCGCTTGTGTCGGCGAGTTCTCGCGCGGTAAAACCGAACTCATTAACGCGCTTTTGTATACTGAAGGCGGCCGCCGTTTACTGCCATCACAGCCAGGGCGCACCACCATGTGCCCAACCGAAATTTTCTGGGACGCACACAGCCCTATTAATTGCGTGCGGCTATTACCCATAGAAACGCGCCGCACCAATACCAGTTTGCACAATTTTAAACGCATCCCCCAAAACTGGGTGACCATTCATTTTGATCCCAATAACCACGAACATACTCGCGCTGCTATTAATCAGGTATCTGCCAGTAAATGGGTAATACCTGCCGATGCACTGAAACTCGGTTTTGCCATGGATGAACTGGGCGAACGCGATGCAGAGGGCAGAGTTGCAGTGCCTGCTTGGCGGCATGCATTGATAAGTTTTGACCATCCACTGTTACGCCAAGGTTTACGAATTGTAGATACCCCCGGCTTGAATGCATTGGGCAATGAACCCGAACTCACACTTAAAACCTTGCCCGAAGCGCAAGCGATTTTGTTTTTGCTCTCCGCCGATGCCGGTGTTACCGCTAGCGATATGGTGATTTGGCGCGATCATGTACAAACTCTGCGCGATGAGCAATGCACCGCCGTACTCGCCCTGCTCAACAAAATCGATAGTCTGTGGGATGACTTGCAGCCCAAAGCCGAGGTGAACGCTAGCATTGAGCGTATTCGCCATATTACCGCGCAACAACTCAAGCTCGCCCCCGAACAAGTGTTAGCCATTTCTGCCAAACAGGGTTTACTGGCCAAAGTCGGTCGCAATATGGCGCAGCTAGAGCGCAGCCAGTTCCCGCACCTAGAACGCAAACTGGCTGATGTGGTAATGCACAGTCAGCAGCAGATTATTGGCCACCACTTGGTGGGTGACAGCTATGAAATGATCATCAACACCCGCAATAGTCTGGCGCAACGCTTAGGCGAGTGCGATACCGAACTTGAAACATTACGCAAAGTGGCACCGCAGGAAGCGGCCGAAACCCTGCAGCAGCTGCGCGACACTATTCGTCAAACCCATCACCAATATCATAAACAAGCGCTATCGCTGCGTACCAGTCAGCGCCTACTCGAATCCCAGCGGGTTACACTCTTGGCGCCGATCAGCTCAGGCCTGCTAGAACAACAAATTAATAATGCCCATCGCAGTTTGGCGCAGAGCTGGACAACCCTAGGCTTGGCACGCGCTATCGGCAATTTTTTTGACGATATTGATAGCAGTTTGCAACATATTGAGCGCGAAATTGAGCGCGCCAACCGCGTGTTAACCTCTATTTATCAGCGCCCAGAACACAACTTAACCGGCGATGATTTGATGATGCGTCACTTGCTAAAAATCCATCAACAGCGCCGTCAATTGCGCCAATTGCATAAACGCGCTGACGACTTCCGCTTCTCTCTCAATACCTTACTCACACGTAAGGGCGCACTGATTAATCGCTTTATCAATACCTTAGTACAAGAAGTTCGCAACACCTATCAAGACTTGAACAACCATATCAACCAGTGGTTACAAGAGGCTCTCGCGCCACTACTACAAAACAACCAATATCAAAAACAGCTGCTAGAAACCCATATGCTGCGTCTCACGCAATTGCAGACGCAGCGCAACACCCATGCTGAGCAAATTGAAAGCCTACAAACCAACGTTTACCAATTGCAATCTGCATTGGGCGCCCTCGATCCACTTTATCAAGAAATCATCAGTGCACCTTTAGTGGAAGATGCCAGTGAAAAATTGGCTAGGTTACGCAGCCAGCAAGTGGTATCGCTGATTGAGGCGCGCCAAGCGGCGCGAGGGAATAAGCGTTAGCGGCAGAAATGTCGATATAAAAAAGCCGGAGGAGTACTTAAACTCAATCCGGCAAACGACAGTTCACTCTTTACTCGCGCCCCGCACTTCACAGCGTGCGCAAACAGGTTTAGCGCAAGCGGCCTACATAATGCTGATCATCACCTTCCGGTTCCACAGTGGCGGATAGTTCCGCAGGGCGTGCAGGTGCGCTGGCTGGCTTCCGCGTTTTGCCGGAGTTGCCGAACAAACCGCTCTCACCAAAATAAATATCTTCCAATCGCTGAGCTATTAACAGCAAATCGGGGTTGCTCACAGCCTTCGCCAACTCCAACACATGCTGGCAGTACTCGGCATTAATACTCATGTACTTGATGTCGGTGACTCGCCCAATTTCACGCCGCAACTGTACGTGTAGGCGGCCCATCAAACTAAAGGCTAAGGTTTCCAATGCTTCTACCGTGGCCTGATTCATAAGACTTGTTCTCCATGTTGCTCAAGGTCAAGACCATCGTTTTCCTGATCCGCATCAACACGTAAACCAATCACCTTATCCACCACAAACAAAATCACCGCCGTTACCACACTGGCATAAATCACCGTACTGATAACACCAATGGACTGAGTGAACAAACTGCCGGTCACACCGCAGATAGCTTTGTCAGCAAATACACCCGTAAGCAGTGCACCCACGATGCCACCAATAGCATGAACCCCAAAGACATCCAGCGAATCGTCATAACCCAGTGCAGACTTTAACCAAGTAGCGCCCCAGTAACACGCTGCGCCGGCGGCGACGCCAATAACCATTGCACCTGTAACACCCACAAATCCAGAGGCGGGTGTTATCGCTACTAAGCCTGCCACAGCACCAGAAACCATTCCCAATACCGATGGCTTGCGACGTTTAACCCATTCAATCACCATCCAACTCATAGCTGCTACCGCCGTGGCTAATTGGGTAACCAGCATCGCCATACCCGCACGGCCATCCGCAGCGCCGGCAGAGCCAGCGTTAAAGCCGAACCAACCCACCCACAACAGAGACGCGCCGATTACCGTGAGCACTAGGTTGTGCGGCGGCATAGCTACTCTGCCAAAACCTATACGTGGGCCAATCATAATGGCTGCAACCAAACCAGAAACCCCAGCGTTAATATGCACCACTGTACCGCCTGCAAAATCCAATACGCCCAACGAAGCCAGCCAACCGCTCGGCTCCCACACCCAGTGCGCCACAGGTGAATACACAAGCAGTGACCAAAGCGCAATAAAGACCACTACGGCCGAAAACTTCATGCGCTCTGCAAAGGCGCCAGTGATCAGGGCGGGGGTGATAATCGCGAAGGTCATTTGGAACATCATAAACACGCTTTCAGGAATGGTAGGCGCCACTGGGTGAACTGTAACCATGCCAGCTTCTTTGATAAAGGCCATGCCATCCAGCATCAAACGGCTGAACCCCCCAAGCCAAGGCGAACCGGGTGTAAAAGCCAAGCTATAACCCACAACCACCCACAAAATAGTCACTATGCAAGCGGCAGCAAAACTGTGAGCCATGGTCGCCAACACGTTTTTCTTGCGCACCATACCGGTATAAAACAGTGCTACACCGGGGATAGTCATCAACAAGACTAAAGCAGTGGAAACCAGCATCCACGCCGTATCACCCGCACTAATCTGAGCAGCACTGACCAAACTGATTTGGGTAACCGGCGTAGGTTGCAGAACCGCTGGCGCAACCGTACTGGTGGCAGCATCAGCCACTATTTGCGATGGCACAGACGAGGATACAGCCTCGGCCTCCTGCGCAAAAACGGGCGTAAGGCTAAGACCGAGGAGCAACCCAGTTAAAACCAACACAAGTGAGACAACACGCATGCAGAGCACCTCATAAGTAGATGCATGTCACAAAGCATTAAGCGTGCCAGTGGAAAATTCTGCCAATTAACCGCTAAATCTGCCAAAGTGCGTTCCAAAAAAGGGCAAGCGCTTGCGTCAATTTGGAATCTCGTGCGCCAATTTAAGGCAACCAATGCTGAAATAATCCCCTCTTTTTAATCCCAACATAACAAATGCGTTGGCAAAGCTGCCCGGAAACCACACATAACTTGCAGCCTATAGCCCGCCTCTTTAGACTTGCGCCCCAGCATTTTGATGATTGCGAGCTATGCTTGCCTGTATTGATTGAATCCAAGAGAACGCCATGCCAACTGAACTGCCCGCCAACTCGGTGGGAATAGTCACACCTCAAACACTGCATTTTAGCGAGCCGCTATTATTGGCTTGCGGCCGTACGCTGACCGAATATCAACTGGTCTACGAAACCTACGGCCAGCTCAACGCGAACAAGAATAATGCCGTGCTGATTTGCCACGCACTTTCCGGCCATCACCATGCGGCGGGCTACCACAGCATGGACGATAAACGTCCTGGCTGGTGGGATGCGTACATAGGCCCCGGCAAACCTATCGACACTAACAAATTTTTTGTGGTCAGCCTGAATAACCTTGGCGGCTGTCACGGCTCTACTGGCCCCAGCAGCATAAATCCCACAACTGGGAAGCCGTGGGGTCCTGACTTTCCCAAGCTACGTGTGCGCGATTGGGTACACAGTCAAGCGCGCCTGGCCGATCAGCTGGGCATTGACATTTGGGCGGCGGTGATCGGCGGTAGCCTGGGGGGAATGCAAGCCATGCGCTGGGCACTGGAATACCCCGCGCGGGTACGCCACTGCGCGGTGATCGCCTCGGCCATGAAACTGAGCGCGCAAAATATCGCCTTCAACGAAACTGCGCGCCAAGCGATTATCAGTGACCCCAATTTCCACGATGGCCGCTACCAAGAACACAACACCGTACCGCGCCACGGCTTGAGCGTTGCGCGCATGATTGGCCACATTACCTATTTGTCGGATTACGACATGGGCGAGAAATTTGGCCGCGATTTACGCAGCGGCAGTTTTGAGCTCGGTAATGATGACGATGTGGAGTTCCAAATTGAAAGTTACCTGCGCTACCAAGGTGGCAACTTCGCCAAAAGTTTTGATGCCAACAGCTATTTGTTGATTACCAAAGCGCTCGATTATTTTGATCTCGCCCGCGAATACAACGACGATGCCATTGCGGCCTTTAGCCATGCGCAAGCCAAGTTTTTAGTAATCTCCTTCAGTACCGATTGGCGTTTCGCCCCTGAGCGTTCACGCGAAATAGTGAGCGCACTCATGGGCGCCAATAAAGCGGTAACTTACGCCGAAATTGAATCTAAATCCGGCCACGATGCGTTCCTATTACCCGATGAACGCTACCAGCAAGTCTTTGGTCGCTACCTCGCTGGCGTGAAAACGGAGTCATAACCATGCGCATTGATCTCAACGAAATTCAACACTGGATAAAACAGGGCAGTCGCATTCTGGATTTGGGTTGCGGCGATGGCACATTGCTGAAATTCTTAATCGACAACAAACAAGTAGAAGGTTATGGACTGGAAATTGATGCAGCACAAATTAATTTGTGCATCGACAAAGGCATCAATGTGATCGAACAAAATCTCGACCGTGGTTTAGGCAATATTGCCGATAACAGTTTCGACACAGTGCTTATGACGCAAGCATTGCAAACGCTACACTTCCCACACTTGGTGCTGGATGAAATGTTGCGGGTCGGCAAAGAATGTATTGTCACCTTCCCTAACTTTGGCCATTGGAAAGCGCGCTTTCATTTAGCCACCCACGGACGCATGCCCGTTTCCGATTTGCTGCCCTACGAATGGTACGATACACCCAATATTCACTTCTGTACGTTCAAAGATTTTGAAGTGCTATGCCGCGAAAAAAATATCAAAGTCATTAATCGCCAAGTGGTAAACGAGCAGAGCGGACAATTATTAAAAGATGTAATGCCAAATTTATTTGGTGAAACGGCAATTTATCATTTGAGAAAACAATAACTTCAACAGCCGATTTATTTGCGTGCTATGGGCGAGAGGGCGGCGAAATACAAAAAAATTACCCGCCGCCTCGCACCGTTTTTATTGAACAATGCTTCATAGAAAATCACAAAGGATTTTTCAGCGCACCACATTCCCTTAAAAATATTTCATAGTGCTGCATTATTAACTCAGCATTTATTGCACAACGGAGAAACCACCATGAAACGCATTTTTAGTTTTTTAATTCTAAGCCTTATTTCACTCGCCGCCGCCGCCCAAATCAACCAACCCAAAGAAATCCAAACTTTCCAAAAATTTGGGAATTACACAGTTCACTACAATGTATTTAATAGTAAAAATATACCCGCAGAAGTCGCTAGAATTTATCAACTTACCCGCGCCAGCGATATCGCCTATATCAATATCAGCCTAACCAAAACCGACAATGGCAGCACCAGTTTAGGTTTACCGGCAACAATCAATCTTAAAGCTGTAAATTTAATGCAGCAAAGTAAAACTGTGGACGTTAAAGAAATTAAAGAAACAGATGCAACTTATTACTTAGCCTCGCTCCGCCACACCAACGAAGAGGATATTCGCTTTGAAGTCACTGTGCTGCCGGAAGGGGAAAGTAAACCTTTAATGGTAATTTTTACGCGCAGACTTTTTACTGAAAATTAATATCCAATAAAATTACTACTGCTGAAAGCCTTCATATCTTTAAAAGAGATCTGCATTAAGAATGCTAGAACGGCATGCTGCGCGTGAAAATGACAAATTTCCGATAAACACTTATATACTGGGATTTAAAATGGAAGCAATAGAAGGCGGCTGCCTGTGTGGTGCAGTTCGTTATAAAGCAACCGCAAAGCCCCTAATGACCCGAGCTTGCTGGTGTCGAACCTGCCAATATTTCGCAGCAGGTAGCGCTACAATAAACCTAGTATTTCCCAGAGAAGCCGTCAGCATTTCTGGTAAGTTAAGCACTTACACGAGCATTGCCGATAGCGGCAATAAAATGCACCGACAATTTTGTCCCTCGTGTGGTGTGCAGTTATTTAGTCAAGCGGAAGTGCGCCCACAGATTTTGATTATTAGAGCAGGAACCTTAGACAAACCCGATAATATAAAAATTAATGCGTTAATTTGGACGTCTTCCGCACCCTCATGGGTGCACCTTGATCCGACTATTCCACACTTTGAACACCAACCGCCAGCACCTGTAATTATTAAAGAGTAATGTAATCATCTATAGGCACCACAAAAATAAAGCCGCAGATTGCGGCTTTATTTTTTACGCCTTCCGTCAATCTCGGGCTAGCTAGACTTATTCTCTGTGCTTCGCGTTGGCAGCATTGCCTGTAAGACACGATCTTTACGAATGTAATAATGCCAAAAAGCGGCGAGAATATGTAAACCAACCAACACCAATAATCCATACGCAAGCGCTTCATGAACCTCACTAAACTGCTCCTTTAATACTTTATTTTTAGCCATAAGACTTGGAATATTAAATAAGCCAAAAAACGAAATTATTTTTCCTGATGCACTGCTTTGCAACCAACCACTAAACGGTACAGCAACGAGCAATAGATAAAGTATTCCATGTACCAGCGCTGAAATTTTTTGCACAGACTTCGGCAATTCGGCATTAACAGCAACCACATAAAATTTAAGCCGCGCCAATAACCGCAAGGCCACAATCACCAATACCACAATGCCTATTTCGCGATGTACACTCATAAGCAAAGAGCGAATCGCTTTATCCTCAAATAAATCCCGCGCTAATACACTCGCAAAAGAGACGCACAATAAAGCAAACGTTAGCCAATGAAACCCAATAGTTACCTTGTGATGACGCACCTGTGAAATCATTTCGCCTACTCCGAGAATAAAATGCGCAGATAGTAGCAAGGTAAACTTAAGATAGTCTTATGTTGGTGCTATAAAACAAAGTGATAATGAAAGATTATTATTTTATGAATGAAAAAACACTTAACCTAAATATATGACAACATAATGAAAATGAATATTTATTTTAGCTATTTTATTGCTTACGATTAAGTTACTGTGACTCAAACTGTTCGACCCACTCAAGCTCCTCATTATGAAGTGTAAATAATCTAGACGCTGCCGTATGCTCCGTTAATGCATCGGCCGCCAGTAAAATAACTCCCGCCGTCCAGGTTGTTTTTTCACGCGGCCAAATAACGTTGTTGTGAAAATTATAGCCTGTCCAATATCCGCCATCGCCATCCATAAATTGGTGTAACCAGCTAAAGAGGCTAGTGGCTTTTGTATGTTCTCCTGCAGCTAACAGTGCCAGCGTTAATTCGCAAGATTCTGCGACTGTCACCCAAGGCTCATCGCTGACGCATCGACAACCGATATTATTTTCCACAAATACGTGCCAACGCGATTCAATCCGTTGTTGAGCACTTTTGCGTTGCACAACGCCGGTTAATACTGGGTAAAACCAATCCATAGAAAACCGTGTTTTAGGTTCCCACGTACGATCAAAACACTCGGGGTGATACCGCAAACAATTACCCAAACGGACATAAGCATGCTGCCAGTCCGTACAAACAATATTTAACTCGCGCGCACACAAAATTGCACACTGAAGGCTTTTATAAACAGATGAAGAGGCCGTTACCAAAGCATCTTTTTTTGCACTTCCATCTTCCGTTACCGCCCAATAAATTTCACCGGTGGGTGATTGGTAGTGCAGCACAAAATTAATTGCCTTGGTGACGACAGAAAAAAAACGGTTTAAGAAGTCCCTGTTTTTTGTAATAAGATAATGATGCCAAACACCAGTAGCCACGTACGCAATAAAATTTGTTTCTCGATGATTTTTATCGACAGGCATATTATCAATATAATTTGCCCACCAACTGCCATCCTCCAATTGTTGATTCGCCAGCCATTGGTAGGCGCGTTCTGCGGCAAGATATTCACCACCTACGCTTAACCCCATAGCAGCCTCAATATGATCCCAAGGATCGGCTTTGCCATTTGCAAACCAAGGAATGCAACCATTGGGCAATTGGGTTTTTACAATATAGTTAACTGTAGGACGCAGCAGGCTTTCAGGGAAAAAACCTTTGGTCAGCAATAAATTCTTCATTGAATATTTTCCTGCTTAACAAAATGCATCACTACACTTTTACCCAAAAGCGGGTTCAGTATTTTTTCCAAAGTTTGTGTTAACCACGGTTTGTTCATGAGATCCCACACTAATATACGGTGGTATATATTTATTAATTGCGATTTTTCTTGATGCTTCCAATACAAGCATTTTAACCACCAAAAAGGCGAGTGCAGTGCGTGTGCCCAATAACGGTGAGTTAATCTAAACCCCATTGCCTGCACCTCAGCGCGCAATTGTGCCGCCTTAAAAATACGAATATGACCACCGTCGACTTGATGATAAGCTTCACATAGCGCCCAACAAATTTTTTCTGGCCAAGCGCGCGGCACTGAGAGTGCCAAAATACCTCCGGGTTTCAATATGCGACATATTTCTTGTAAAACGCCCGCGTAATTTTCTATATGCTCCAACACTTCACTGCAAATAATTTTATCAAAACTATTGTCTGCGAAAGGTAAACAGGTTGCATCGCTTTGCTGTAATACCAAATGACTCTGAGAATTGTATTGTGAAAATGGCGCAAAACGCTCTGCCGCAGTACGCAAATCACGCAGCGATAAATCCACCCCCACACCCAGTATATTATGCTCCAAGCATGCATGAATGATATGACGACCTTCACCACAACCGAGATCTAATAAACAGTCACCCTGTGCGATACTAAGTAATTTGAAATTAATGGTTTGCAATGCACAACCTTATGAAGAGTAATTAACGTGTAGCGAGTATTGCACGATAATAATCACTTAATTTCTCAGCCACAACTGACCACGACAAATGACGCAAACTGTGCGCACGACCTTTGATTGATAATTCCATACACAATGCACTATCCATTAATAGTGTCCGCAAGGCGATGACAAGAGAGCTAACTTCTCCAGCATTTACCAGCATAGCCGCATCACCCACCACTTCTGGTAACGCGCCACCATCACTGCAAATTAATGGAATACCGCAAGCCAGAGCTTCAGCTGCCGGCAAGCCGAAACCTTCATACAGCGAAGGCACAATAGCAATGGCGGCTTGCGCATACGCATGTACCAATTGTTCAGTACTTATACCACTCTTAAATTCAACAACATTTTCTAAGCCTAAACTATGCAATTCTTTTTCTGTTGCACCATCAGGTTTTAATTTCCCAATAACCAATAATTTTACCTGCGGAAATTCTTCACGCATTTGTACCAATGCATTTAATAAAACACTTAATCCTTTTAATGGCTGGTCTGAGGAGGCGGTGGTAATGAGCTGAAAGGGTTTGCGCGTAATGTCTGGCAAAGGTTTGAAAATATTAGTATCTATACCATTAGGAATAATAGTGATTTTTTCAATGGGACGATCAAATGCCTTAACAATATCCTGTTGTGATTGTTGCGATACGGTAATGACATGATGTAATTTTTGCACTACTTTTTTTTGCATGGTTAAAAAACCGTACCAACGATTCACCAGCCAACGATGACCTTTGCTCGTAGCAGCAGCTAAGGCCAACTCACGGTCGCGAGTAATGGGATGATGCACTGTGGCAACCACCTTGATGCCTTTTTTTTGCAAGTGCAAAAGGCCATAACATAAACTTTGGTTAT
>Ga0075014_100000342_pt1 | contig 13084 bp, 10 predicted proteins | sample AleBraG_ABR_2014_FD_71472 | JGI IMG/M metagenome (GOLD analysis project Ga0075014, IMG submission 71472) | Freshwater sediment microbial communities in response to fracking from Pennsylvania, USA - Alex Branch Run_MetaG_ABR_2014 | ecosystem: Environmental > Aquatic > Freshwater > Creek >... | reverse complement strand
GTGGGTTACGTCCGGCTCTCCGGTCTTGTTTCACCAGCAGCGCATAGGAAGACGTTTCCATCCCTTCACCATCTACAAGTTCCGCACCATGATTGTGGATGCGCCGAACAAGGGCGGGCCCATAACCTCCGGTGCCGATCCCCGCATCACCCGGCTCGGCGCTGTTCTCCGCCGGTTCAAGATCGACGAGTTGCCGCAGTTGATCAATGTTCTGAAGGGCGACATGAGCTTTGTCGGACCGCGTCCGGAGATGCCGGAGTTTGTCGCCATGTTCGAGCGCGACTACCGGGAAATCCTGCAAGTCCGGCCGGGTATCACAGATTTGGCGTCGCTCAAATATCGGCACGAGGCGGAGATCTTAGAGCAGTTTGAAAATCCGCAGGACGCATACCTTCGCTGTATTTTGCCCGACAAGATCCGGCTGGCGAAAGAATACGTACGTCAATCGTCGCTACTGCTCGATCTCGGATTGATCTTGAAGACACTTTTTGGACTTGCGAACGGGACAACATGGAAAGCACCCGTAGATAGGCTAGCGCGGTGATATCCAGTTTGGGCGTCTGATGAAAGACTTTTTTCATCGGAGCTTCGCTTCTCGTTCTTTCGAAATCATGCTCGTCCGGTGAGGACACCATGAAACTTTTATCCTTACTAATTCTTTTGCCCCTGGCACTCGTGCTGCTGGCGCAGGCTCAGGAAACCCAAACACCAGCGGAAAATGAAACGCAACCAAGTTCTGCTCCGCCGACACTGGTCGGGCAAACTGCCCCACGCCTATCTGGAATGGAACAGAACGGTCCCAGTTATCTGATGGGCGGCCTAAGCATCACTCAGATATACACCGATAACGCCGACCTGAGCACAATCGGCAGGGTTCACGACTTAAGCTACAGCATCGGGCCACACTTGGCGTTCTCTCACTCGACTGCGCGCCTGTCCTACAGTGCTGGCATCTTCGCGGGCTTTGTCGTAAATCGGACCCTCAGTGAGCGTAATCAGGCTGACCAAGCGGCTAGCGTCGACCTTTCTTATGGCATCTCGCAGTTTTCGACACTTCGCTTGAGCGACAGCTTTTCCAATACGACAGGATTGTGGTCGGGCTCGGAAGCCGGGGGCAGCCTCGAACCGAGTTCGGGACTGGGAGCAGTGCAGCAACCGAATCCTTCGCTGCTCAGCTTCAATCGCTACCGTACAAACACAGCGCTGGGCGAATTCTCTCATCAATTCTCGCAAGACTCCCTGGGAGGCGTCCGCGGAACACACACCTACACTTGGTTTCCGGATTCCGCGACTTCGCCAGTTGTTGGCTCCTTGTACGGGGGTCAAAGTTATTCCGCAGAGGTCTTCTACGATCACCGGTTCAGCGCCCGCCACTGGTTCGGTGTCACACTACGTGCCCAGCGCTTTGATCTCGAGCGATCAGCTGGCCGGACCGATGCGCTCAGTTCAATCTTTCTCTACGGTTTTGCGGTGCGGCCCAACATGAGCATGTCAGTATTTGCTGGCCCCGAACTGTCGATGACTGCCCTTCCCCAGGGTCTTCCGGCTCCGGTTCCTTCTTTCTCGCGGCGCAAATGGACTCCCACAACGGGCGCGGTTTTCAGCTATCAACGTAGGCGAACTGGAGTAAGCGCTTCTTTTGTTCGCGGAATCAGCAACAGCGCAGGTCTTGCGTCTGCCGTCACGCTGAGCACAGCGGGAGGTGCGGTCACGAGGCAGTTCAGCCGGTTCTGGGAGGGTAGCATCAATGTTGAATACTCAAGGAACGAGCCGCTAGTGCCGAGCGAGGCGGTTGCTGCCTACGCTGCGGAGCTCCAACTTACCGCTCACCTCACCAACACTATGGCGCTGTCCGGTGGTTACGGCCGGGATGAAAGCAGAGCGATCAATACTGGGATGCGAGCATCAGCAGACCGCGTTTGGATTTCATGGTCTTGCAGCTTCATGAGGCCGTTGGGCCGCTAGAAGCTGGACACAGCATGAGAGAAGCCAGAACACTTTATGACTACAAATAGTCTTCAGCAGCCCATAGCAAAAGCCTTCGAGTACTGGCGGCTCATCGTCCGGTACAAATGGCAGATGTTGATAGGAATGTGTGCCTGTATGCTCGCATTTACGATCGGCATCAAGAAGTTGCCCAATGAATATGAGGCCACGACGACCATCCTCGTAGATCCTCAGCAGGTGCCCGAGCAATACGTAAGACCTGCCGTCACAGTGGATCCGAACGAGCGCCTCAATACCCTGACGCAGGAGGTCCTAAGCCGGACCCGCCTGCAGGAAATCATGAACAAGTTCAATCTGTATTCCAACTTGGTGGGGAGAGTTCCACAGGAAGAAGTGATCCAGCAAATGCAGGACCACATCCGGATACAGGTCCGGCAAGGCTCGGGGCCGCAGGTAAGCACTTTTACCATCAGCTTCCAAGGTTCGAAGCCAGAGACCGTTGCCACGGTTGCGAATGAACTTGCCGCCAGCTTTATCCGCTGGAATATCAGCAGCCGCGAGCAGCAGGTGGAAGGAACTCAGGCGTTCGTGGCTGACGAATTAGAGAGCGCCAAGAAGAACCTTGAAGAGCAGGAAAACAAACTCCGGGTATTCAAAATGAGTCATCTCGGAGAAACCCCTGATCAGACAACGGCCAATTTGGAAGCGATCGCGTCCTTACGGTCCAGCTTGCAAGCAACGATCGACGCTCACAATCGTTCGGAGCAGGAGAAACTCCTGCTCTCCCGCTTGCCACAATCGGCCGTTCCAGCCGGATCGGCTGAGGCAATGCTGTCGAAGCGCGGTCGACTCGAACTCGAAAAACAGCGGGCCGAGGTGGAACTCCAGCATCTAAGAGCCGGGCACTCGGATCGATATCCCGACATCGTGCACGTTAAGCGCGGGCTGGAAGACATCACGAGCGAATTGAATTCGCTGCCCCCAGACGCTTCCACAGATGGTTCTGCCAGTGCGGAGGTATCAGCCACTGCTGTGCGACTTGAATTGCTGGATAAAGAATTGAAGCGGCTTAAAGAGGAGCAGGCAAGAATTCAGTCGCAGATCGCTTCCTATCAGGCAAAAGTTGACGCGGCGCCTTTGCGCGAGCAGCAGTTGGTGGAACTCAATCGCAACTATGACGTATCCAAACAACACTACCAGACACTGCTCGATAAGAGTTTCAACATCGAAATGGCAGCAAGTTTGGAGCAGAAGCAGAAGGGCGAACGCTTTACCGTACTCGATCCGGCTCGAGTCCCGGAAAAGCCGGTGAAGCCCAGGCGCAGGCTGCTGTTGGCATTTGCCGCGCTGTTGTCACTGGTTGTGCCCTGTTTCTTCGCGGTGGGCAAGGACGTCTGGAGAAACGCGATCACCACCGAATTGGAGTTGAAGTCGTTGGTCCCAGCAGGCGTACGGATCGTTGGACTCATCCCCAAGATTGAAACGCCTGCCAATCGGCGAAGCGATTTTCAGATGGGCGTGGCTGCGTGCCTCATCGCCCTTCTGCTGTGCGCCTCAACAGCATGGCTGGTGTGGCAGATGCGCCCTTGGCTGTAATCGATAGTGCCCAGAACAAAAGCAGGTAAATAGAATGAGTAAAGTCTACGAAGCGTTAAGACAGAAGCAGCAAGAATCCCAAGCCGGGCAAGTACGCGGGAAGGATACATCCAGCGAATGCACGTTGACTTGCACCGCGTTCCTATCCGACATGGAGCTGGCGCCGGAAGTACGACAGGTACTCGACACGGTCGAGGAAGAAAATGCTCAGTGCAAGGTCAAAGCTACTCCCGACATTGAATCCGTCCCCAGCATTGGCATCCCTGCCCCTGCCATCTCGCCAAACGGATTCCGCCGTTTGAAGGTGCCGTATCGCGAGAGCTCCCGGTTGGTATTCCAAACAGACCCCCACGGCTTGGCGGCCGAGCAATTCCGTTTTCTGCGCCGCACTTTGGAGCAGAAGTTCCCCCATGGAGGCACCGTGCTGATCACCAGTCCTGCTCCGAAGGACGGTAAGACTCTCACGGCGGCGAACCTCTCCGCATGCCTGGCAGATTCGGGACGCCCCACCCTGTTGCTCGAGGCCGATATTCGGCAGCCGTCGATTCAGCGGTTACTAGGTGCAAAGATCGAGGAGCCTGGAATTGAGGCCGTGTTGGCTGGCACTGCGGAACCAGGCAGTGTCATCCATTTTGTCGAGCCGTTCTCAGTGCACGTGGCAATGGTCAAAGCTCCACCTGACGATCCCTCTCATTTGGTAAGCGGGAAAGGTCTCCAGCAGGTCCTTGTGTGGGCGCGCAGTCAGTTCGCGTGGGTTGTCATTGACTCCCCACCGGTGCTCCCTGCAGCCGACGTCACTCAGCTGGTTACTTTGGCGGACGCGGTTCTGTTGGTGATCCGGGCTCAGAGCACGCCGCGCGATCTGGCGACTAGGGCTATCGAGCTACTCGGGAATCATCTCTCGGGTGTCATTTTGAACGAAGCCACGATCGAATCGAACCCGTATTACCGATATCTGGCCGACTATCGTCAAAAGCGCGCTTCGAGTCAAAGCGAAACTGAGGCTTGATTGCGATGTCGTACAAGGCGGCAAAACTGGCATTTTGGATTCTAACTTCGGCATGCAGTCCGTCGTCTCTTGCGCCAGCGCAGGCCTCGTCGGCGCAGCATAAGGAAGCTATCGTTGCCGATCACAAGGCGGTAGTCGAATTTGAGCACATTCCACCACAGTGGCTCGAAGCAGCGAGGAAACTCACGCTGTACTACGGAGGAACATCCCACGGGACACAGCCTTTGTATGGCGCATCGATCCTCGCGCGGGCGAATCTGAATAATAAAATCGCCGTCGGTCAATGGGAATTGCCGGAACCAGCAAACACGGACGCGCTGCGGGTCAACTACTACAGCCTCGAGGCGAATGAATACTGGAGCACGGCGGAAGGTCTCCAGAAGACACGAGCTGCGGCCCAGAGCGGCTTATATAGCCATTCCATGTTTTCCTGGTGCGGCGAGATGAGCTCTCTCAGCAAAGACGAAGTTCAAAGATATCTGGACACCCTCAACGCTCTGGAATCGGAATTCGCAAGCATGCGATTCATTTATATGACCGGACATGCTGAGTATGTGGACCAATGGAGCGGCACCGAGCTGGAACGAAACAATCAAATGGTTCGGCAGTATGTTCTGTCGCACAACAAGGTTCTGTTCGATTTCTACGATATTGATACTCATGATCCAGCGGGCAAGTATCACGCCAATGCCACCGATGCCTGCGCGTGGTGCGCATCATGGTGCGCAAAACACCCAGCCGACTGCATGGACCTTGAAGCCTCAGCCTGGCCAGGAGAATGTGCTCACTCTCATCCTTTCAACTGTTCCATGAAGGCGAAAGCCTTCTGGTGGATGATGGCTAGGCTGGCCGGATGGGACGGGAAAACGACGACACTCCCTTCTTCGACTGCCTCAACTCACTGAACGCACAGCCCTCTGACTCTTGCTCTCGGCCTGCAGCTCCCGATTCTCACACGAGTCGGTAAGAGTGAAGTTTCTCATGGATAGACACCCATACACGATGCCCGCGATTGTATGCGACGCGGAAAAATTGTCCCAGATCGCCATCATTCAGGAATTGGGACGGCATCGCATCCCTGTAATGGCGCTGTCCAGCACGTCTGCGGCGTTTGGTTTCGCCTCAAAATACCTATTCCGGCGGATATTGTCTCCTGTAGAATCGCACGACCCAAAATACATCGATTTTCTTATCTCCTCGGTTCCGCCCGGCGTTCTGTTCTACTCCAACGACGCGAATACAGAGAATATCTCGCGGCACTATTGCGCATTGCAGTCAGCCGGATTTCCTCTGCTCATCTCGGACATAAATACGTTAGAACGCGTCATCGAGAAAGACCGCCTTTATCAGACGGCGCGGGAGTGCGGCATTTCGGTTCCCGAGTGCAGTTTCGTTTCATCAGCCGACGAAATGCTGGACAAGCTATCCCAGTTTGGACTACCCGCAATTGTAAAAGCTACGAATTTGGCGGGCGGCGTTTACAGACTTATTGAGAGCGAAGAAAACGCACTCTCCGCCTACCAGGAGATGTGTGAACTTGTCGCTAGTGAACCGTACAGGCACCGTTCAACCCGACTCATGGTGCAGCGCTGGATACCGCAGGCTGGCATGAGACTCTGGAACTTCAATGCCTGCGTCAAATCAGGCGAAATTGTCTCATTCACGATGGGCGAAAGAATCCGCTCAGATGTCTTCCCCGACGGAAGGCTCGGCAGCATGCTGCTCTTCGGCAGAACGGCCTATAACGAGCACATCCACCAAGTTAATCGACGGCTGCTTAAGCATCTTCGGTTTGACGGCATCATGGAGACCGAGTGGTCAGAAAGCACCATTGGACAGACCTTCTTATATGATTTCAATCCGCGGCCAAGTGGAAACATCCGCTGGAGTTTCAAGAGTGGAGTGTCTCTTGCCCTGCAGTACTATCGGCTGGCGCTAGGCTTGCTGCCTGAGCCGCAGTCGATGCGAACCGGAGTGGTCTACGCGAAGATTTTCTATCGTTGTAGCGACCCAATCGAGGCGCTGACCAACTCCCGCCTAACCCTCAGGCAAAAAATGGCTGTAATCAAGGACGACCTTCTGGCAGTCCTAGGTTGCCACCGACATTCTGTGGACGTTCTCGATTTGGCAGATCTTGGCCCTACGATTCGCGCCGTTGGTGAATTGGCTCGGATTCTCTCCTATCGTTTGCGCCAAGCGTTCAAAAGGTGGGCCGGCAAAAGTCCTGCCAGCGCTTTGAGACTCGGACAGGTTGCGAGATGAGCCGATCCTTGTTCAGACGCGACAATGTCTGCGTGTTGCCATACCCGGACGGAAAGACCTTTGCTTTCACGATTATTGATGACACCGACGAGTCCACGCTGGAGACGGCGCGTCTGATCTATGACTGTCTTTTTTCCCTGGGTCTCAAGACCACGAAAACAGTGTGGGTAACGCCTCCTAGTTCTCCCACGCACAAGCCATGCGACAGCGGAGACACTCTCGAAAGGGCTGACTATGCCGAGTACATCAATCTTCTGAAGCAGCGCGGATTCGAAATTGCTCTGCACAACGTGTCGAGTACGAGTAACACTCGAGCGGCAATCAGCGCTGGCTTGGCCGCATTCATTCAGATTGTGGGGGATTCGCCGAAGATCAACGTTCACCATGAGAAGAATGCGGAGAATATCTACTTCGAGTTTGCACAAAGTGGGCGGCATCTGCCCAGGCCTTTCCGGACAACGCTCTTTAATAGGGTTCACAAGATTCTTGGTCGAGACGAGCAACAGACATATGTCCTAGAACACGGGTGTTCCGGCGAGAACCCCAAAAGCGAATACTTCTGGGGAGACTTGTGCAAAGCGAACATTCGCTACGTGCGTACAAACGTCTTCCTACGAGATTTGAACACCCTCAAGTGTAGCCCTGCGATGCCTTATGCCTTAACGGAGACTCCCTACGTCAACTATTGGTTTGATAGCTCGGATGGGCAAGACGTGCATCAGTTCAATCGCATACTAAGCGACAAGAACATAGACAGTTTGCGCAGAGAACAGGGCTGCTGCGTTTTGTACACGCACTTTGGAAAGGGTTTTGTCGAGGTCAGAGAGGGAGCGGTCGAGTTCAACTCAACCGCAAGACAGCGGCTCCGCGCCATTGCTGGGCATCCTGAAGGATGGTATGCCCCCGTTAGCGAGATCCTCGATCGGTTGTTGGCCTTTCAGCGCGTTGCCGTGCTCCAGTTGCCGGGCGGAGTCTTGCTCCAAAATCAAAACGACTTTTCGATCCACTCCATCACCTTGCGCACAGAGCCTGGAACCACGTATTTCGATTCGAATCGGAGAACACTGACCGCAAATAGCCGGGGACAGCTGGTGATCCCAGTATTGGACGCCTCGGCATCCCTCGTTCTAATGAGAGATGGCGCTGCCGGGCGTGCGCGCCGTTGGAACGAAGATACGCGGCCCGGGCTTCTGATTGACCTTGCCAAAGTAGCACAAAAGATCGGGATGCACTTTCCCAGGCACGACCGAGGAAACACATTGGGAACGAGAGCCTAGGATCGTTATGTGCACTCTGGAAGATCAACTCGAGGACGGAGTGTCACGGTTCTCAGAAGGACCAACCGCTGCTGTGAGTGCCCAGGCGAAGGCAGCTTCCGCGGATCTCAAGTTACCCCATGCCGACTCTCGAGGTTGGAATTCATTCTTGAAGGGCGTCTTACGAAAATCATGGGCGCTGGATTTGACAGGCCGTTTAACGGCGCGGGATCGAGTGGAAACCCTTCTGTATCACGGCTTGTGTCCCGGTTCTAATCGAGATCCAAGATTCCCCAAATTGATGCCCGTGAAGGAATTCGAGGAGCACGTTCGAACATGTGCTCGTTATTCGCGACCACTGCCTTTGAAGCAAGCACTTCAGCCCGGAGTGAGTGGTGTCGTCATCACCTTTGACGATGGTTATGCCAATAACTTCGACCTCGTATTCCCCGTGCTCGAGAAATATCGGTGTCCGGCAACTATTTTTTTGACGACTGGATTCCTCGACCGGTCTACGCCTTTGTGGAGCGACTGGTTGGAGTCCGTGATAATGAACGCGCCGCCAAAGAATACGTTATTCCAGTGGCGGGATCTCTCACTCACCCTGCAGTTGGCGAACCATTCGCAGCGTACACAGATCATCTGCGAGATGAGGCGGGAGTTACGCGCTTTGACAATTGCTGAAATCCAAGAGTTTTTGCGCGCTCTGGAAACGCATCTCTGCGTCCGATATGACTGGGATACCCTGCCTGAGTTGCTCCGGCCGCTCACGTGGGATCAAGTCCGGACGATGCGTGCGAGTGGATTGATCTCGTTCGGCGCCCACACTGTGTCCCATCCCGTGTTGTCGCGGTGCAGCGAAGAGATACAGACTCTGGAGATCCTCGAATCAAAGCGACGTATAGAGCAAGAGCTTGGAGAAGAGTGCGCCTTCTTTGCGTACCCGTACGGCAAAGGCGACGACTATACGGAGATCACGAAGAGAATTGTCACGGATGCCGGGTTTAAATTCGCGCTAACCGCCGAATCAGGGTCGACAAAGCCCTCCTCATGCAACCTGTATGAGGTGCCTCGGTGGGGTGCTGACATTACTTTGAATGAGCTTTCGTTCCTTGTTGCTGGAGGACCAGCAATAACGGGTTATCTGCGCGGGAACGAGCAGCACTGAAAAGCGTAGGGCTAAACGGTCATGCTCGACCACCAAATAGAAAGCACGAGACAGGAGGCTGTGGAGGCCATTCTTCGGCATTACCGCAACTGGTATCTGCCCCACGTAATGCTGACTCCGAGCGCACGATTTGGTTTGTACATCACGGCGAAGACCTTGTTGTCTCGTGGAGACCGTGTTCTTGTATCGCCAATCACATGCCGGACGGTCATTGATGCACTGCTCGAGGCGGGGGTCGTTCCAGTGTTTGTGGACATTGAACTCTCCACAGGCAACATTGATGTCTCGAGGTTGTCCAAATCCGTACTGAACAATGCCCGCGCAATCATAACGACGAACCTGTACGGCTCTCCCGATGCCATACGGGACCTACGTTTCATGGCAAATACGCACAAGCTTTTGCTGATCGAAGATTGCGCCCACGTCTTACGTACACGCGTGGAAACTCGGGAACTCGGCACCTTCGGTGACGTCTCTGTATTCAGCTTTAAGAAACACTTCGACGAAGTCGGAGGAATAATTTGTGCGCGCGATGCCGCACATGGAACCAGGATCCAGGGAAGACTTATAGCAGAGGGCACGATGCCATCGGCACAAGAGGAGCGCCTGAGATTCTGCCAGTATCGATTGATGAAAGCCACCAGTCCATCGATCGTTCGCCGCTTATCGGCAGTTTATCGCCATCTCGTGAAAGTGGGAGGGCATCACCAGAACGCCGAGCCCGCGAGAGATTTTCGCAGCACCATTCTTAACACGACGTTTCCCACAATCGCTGCTTTGTTGCGCGTACTTGAGTTCCTTCGAAGGCGGGAACAACTAATTGCGGCCAGAACCGCTGCCGCGCGTACATTGATTGCGCGCTGCCCCTTACCGATGACGAATGGCCGCTACAACGATGACGTCGTCTATCTTGCTGTACCGTTTTTCTCCAGTAATCGGGATGCCGTCGTGGGGAAGCTTCGGGCGCGTGGCATCCCAATGTACTTCCTGTATACACCGCCCATGAACGTACTCTTCCCGGATCGCACATACTCGGTCCCCAATCTCGATCAAGACCGTATCGACCATTGGTGTCGACACATTCTTCCGGTTCCACCTCAGTGTGGCGAGCAGTTCCTGGAAGTCATTCATCAGTCTTCCGCGCTGGGGAAAACCTGCTGCGCGACGATTGCGGACACACGCCACCAGAGCCAGATCCTAGCTTCAAATCGATAACGATCGCGGCTTTGAACACCCGGATCACAGTCGTAAGCGCCTTTATCGACCCTGTAACCATGTTGTCCCGAGACAATCATCCAACCGTCCTCTTCCTTATTAGTAGCGAAGGCTACTTCGGGGCGGAGAATATGCTCGTCACGTTGGCTGAGTCCCTGCAGAAGCAGGCCTGCCGGTGCACCGTTGGCGTGTTTAGCGATTCACGCTCTCCACATGTTGAAGTGGCGGAGCAGGCAAGGCTGCGTGGCTTGGAAGTAGAACTGGTTCCCTGTGCTGGGCGTTGCGACTGGCGCGCAGTAACTCACATTAGGCGACTGATCGCAAAGCATCAGGCTGATGTTCTACATCCACATGGATACAAAGCCGATCTTTATGCCTACGCGGCGGCGCGGCCCCGTCGTATGCCGATCGTTGCAACCTCTCACAACTGGCCCAATCCATTATGGAGCACGCGAGCGTACGCGGTACTCGATCGATGGGTCATGCGGAGTTTCGATCGAATTGCCGTGGTGTCGGACGTCGTCGCAGAAATTATCCGGCGCTCGGGCGTTCGGGCGGAGAAAGTCCGGATGATCTTCAACGGGATCGACTGCGAGCGGTTCCAATCAGCCGAAGCGACTCTGCGGCACGCCGTTGTGTCTGATGATGAAACACTCGTCGGATTTGTCGGCCGCTTTGTTCCCGAAAAAGGTGGCGAGATCTTGTTACGCGCCGCGCGGATGGTCTTGCGCGAGCATCCCCAAACACGTTTTGCGTTGGTCGGCGACGGGCCTTCTCGCGCGGAGTGGGAACAGTTGGCTGTCGAACTTGGAATCCGTCGGCAAGTGCTCTTCACCGGTGTTCGCCAGGACATGCCGGGCGTATATGCCTCGCTGGATTTGTTTGTGCTTCCCTCTGTGTGCGAGGCGATGCCCATGTGCCTCCTGGAGGCGATGGCCGCAGGGAAGGCAGTGATCGCATCGCGAGTCGGTGCGGTGCCGAAATTGATCGACGAGCACACGGGTGTGCTACTAAATCCCGGAAATACGGAAGCACTAGCAGGCGCAATCCGAGCACTTCTCCGCAATCCGGAGCAACGAAGTCGTTTTGGCCAAAACGCTTCTGAGCGCGTCCGGCAAAGGTTTTCATCAGAAGCAATGGCGGCGCAATATCGCAGCTTGTATCGGGAAGTCACGGATCAGCGACAAAATGCAGGGGAGAGCGCTCTAGCTCTAAGGGGAGAACCGCATGTGTGAGTTGCCCGCCATGCGCGTCTCGATCGTGGTGGCCTGCCGAAATGAGAGGAATGGCATCCGCGACTTGCTGGAGTCCATTCTGTCTCAGGACATGACGGAGCCCTGGGAAGCAATCATCGCAGACGGAATGAGCACTGATGGGACTCGCGAAATCCTGAACGAGTGCAGCACACAAAATTCTTGGCTTCGCGTCATCGACAACCCTGAGTATATCGTTTCAACTGGATTGAACAGTGCCATCAAGGCTGCACGTGGAGAAATCATCATTCGAATGGACGCGCATACTAAATATGCCTCCGGCTATTGCCGCACCTGTGTAGATGTGCTAGAGCAGACGGGTGCCGATAATGTCGGCGGCCCGGCGCGAACGCGTGCGAATACTCTGCTTGGACGGGCCATTTCCGCCGCATATCATTCACGTTTCTCGACGGGAGGAGCGAGGTTTCACGACGTAGACTATCGCGGGTGGGTCGACACTGTTCCTTATGGATGCTGGCGCAAAGCGACTCTGGAGCGCTTTGGCCTTTTCGACGCCTCGCTCGTTCGCAATCAGGACGACGAACTGAACCTTCGCCTGGTCCGCGCCGGGGCCAAAATCTGGCAGGATCCCAGGATCGTGTCGTGGTATTCGCCACGGGCGAATTTGTCGCGGCTCTTTTACCAGTACTTCCAATATGGGTATTGGAAAGTTGCCGTCATTCGGAAACATCGCCTCCCGGCCTCGTGGAGACATCTCGTGCCCGTCCTGTGGCTTCTAGTCAATTCTCTGCTGCTGTTGGCGATGGCTGTGGCGAAAGTCACAGCTTCTTCCAAGTTCTTCGTGCTGGCGTCAGTTCTGTGGGCTTGCATGGCACTTTGCTATGTGGGTACGAGTGTCGCAGCAGCGGTGTGGGCAGGCAAGAATCAGTGGGAGATCCTGCCATACCTGCCGGCGGTGTTCGCGACATATCACCTTTCTTATGGTATGGGCTTCACGGCCGGGTTGTTCAGCTTCTGGAAGCACTCGGACAGACCATCTACTGCGTCAAACATCTTTACCCGAATCACGCGATAACCCGTTTGCAGTCAACATAACTCCCCGCGAACTTCAAATCGAACTCGCTTAGTTCTCGCATGGCATCCATTCCTGAAACTCCCGAACTGAAAAGCGCTAGCACTCTGGTGATCGAGGAAGTGCAGGCTGCGCCGGAGAAAGAAGCGGTCAGGACCGGCGTAAGCCACCTTCTCGGCAGCGAACTGAAGACGTTAGCGCGTGAGTCCTCCCATTACATGGCAGGACTACTCGGCAGCGCCGGGATTGGACTCGTTTCTTTCCCGATCTTCACGCGCGTCTTACCCGTCTCGGAATACGGCATCATGGATTTGGGCCAGCGACTGCTGCTGATGCTGACGATTG
>Ga0075014_100000340_pt1 | contig 13115 bp, 16 predicted proteins | sample AleBraG_ABR_2014_FD_71472 | JGI IMG/M metagenome (GOLD analysis project Ga0075014, IMG submission 71472) | Freshwater sediment microbial communities in response to fracking from Pennsylvania, USA - Alex Branch Run_MetaG_ABR_2014 | ecosystem: Environmental > Aquatic > Freshwater > Creek >... | reverse complement strand
ACGCTGACAAACTCGTCCGTGACGTCCACCAACGTCAGCATCAACATCAACGCGCCGGCCGTCAACGACTTCTACCGCACCAACACCGCCCCGATCGTGGACATGATCATGCGCAACCCCAGTTTGAAAGAAGGACCGGAGGACCGGAGGACTGGAGGACCGGAGGACCGGAGGACTGGAGGACCAGGGTTCGTGCCTGCGTCGAAGTTGGGATCATTGCGGGTGTCGTCGTCCTCAGACTTGACGGCTTCGGAGGGAGACATTGATGACATTGATGACAGCGAACGCAGGTTTCAGTGTCAACGGATTCATTCAAGTGACTATCTCAGGCGGAGTATCGGCGGACCCTGCGCAGGTCAAGCCTGCGAGTATGGAATGCCGTCCTGCATGGTCTCAATGGAACGCTGATTGACGATGATGGCATCCGTCAGCGAGTTGAGCCGTCGACGAGTGTCCATGATGTGCACGCCCAGGCCCAGGACGAACACGATGATCGCGAAGACTGCCACAGTCAGGAACGCGATGTACAGGGGCTTCATGACACGGTGAAAGGTGCGCCGTGCTTTAAGCCAGCAGCATGTTCATGCGCCGAACACGGGCATCCTTTCCGCGTCGGCGAGCGTGTGGATCGCTTCGCATGTTCCGAGCGGGTACACTCGCCCGTTTACTTTGAGAGCGGGGACTTTTTGCGCCGTAACGCTGCTGTACGCGTCAGACGTCAGACGCTCCGCGTACGCCGAGGCCGCCTCGGCCGTGTCGAAATACTGGTCGATACTGGTCAGCGACCAGGACGCGACGTACCGGACGCGGTGTATCTCGACCAGCATCGTTCCGTTACACGGTGGCGAACATCAAACCGCGAGAGCGTCCTCGATGTCCTGCGCCTGCAGGCCGCCCAGCTCGTCGCGGTGCACCGTGTGCCACACCCGCAGCGGCGCGGTCCGGCCAGGCCGCTGCGCGCGACCCACGACCTGGTCCTCCTGGCACAGGTCCATCCGGTGGAACATGACCACGTCGGTCACGAACTCCAGGTTGATGCCGGTGCAGTAGCAGTCGTCCGCCATGCACATGACGCGCGTGCGTCCCGCGCGGAACGCGTCGACCGCGTTCCGGATGACCGCGCCCGAGCCCTTCAGGCCCGTCATGCCGAACTCACCCAGATCGGGCCTCAGGTCGTCGAACACCATCAGGTTCGCGCAGCACAGGACGACGCGCGTTCCGGGGTCGCGCGCCATGATCGCGCGCACCAGCGCGACGGCGTTCTCCTTCTTGGACGGCGGCGAGAGTTCGGGCGGATGGGGCGCGGGCTGCACGCCCGTCGTCACGACGTGCACGTTCGTCTCGAACGACGCGTAGTCCCGGCAGTTGGGGCACTGCTTTCTGCTGCCCAGCCACTTGGCGGCGCAGTGCATGCAGTAGACCGCGCTGCAGCAGGACAGAACGCATCTCGGCGAGGGCGGCTCGTAGCAGATGCCGCAGTGCTGAGCGCCGCGCACGCGGTCGTCCAGCGTCTCGATCCACGCGCTGTTGGACCGCACCGTCCGCTCCAGGCTCCGCCGGAAGTCCGCGACCTCGGGCGACCCCGTCAGCGCGGGGTCCGTGTCCAGGCGCGCCAGCTGCGCCCGCGCCCGGCTGATGTTGTCCTCCCACCCGCCTCGGATCTTGGCGACGATGTTGTCCTCGCCGCCCTTGTTCGGCACGTACGTCATCGCCAGCGCGAGGTCGTCGGTGTTGAGCGCCAGCATGATGCGGCTGTCCACCAGCCCGCGGAGCAGTCCGGCGCCCGTGGGCGCGCTGCACAGGACGTAGCGCCGCTCGATCTCGGACAGCGCCAGCGAGTCCATGACGAACTCGTCGCGGCACTTGACCAGCAGCAGCTTCCGGGTCACGGGCGCGTTGTGACCGAGGTCCTTCCACAGGTCGCGCACGTGCCGCGACTTGATGCCGCGCACGATGCGCACCACCGGGTGCCACATCCGCATCCCGGAGGGGAACATGAGGCTGTCCACCGACGCGGTCACCATCCAGTGCATGCGCGCCGGCACCAGCGTCGCGTTGCCGAGCGGGATGCTGTCCGCCTCGTCGACGAACAGCCTGGACGCCATGACGCCGCAGCGCTCGAAGGCGCTCAGGACGTCGCCGTAGTTGGTGTCGGAACACAGCAGCACTCGGGGCGGCGTCGCCCGCAGCAGCGCGTCCTCCAGGTCCTGCAGCCGGGCGAGCGATCGCCGGGACAGCACGAACGCGTCCAGGGTGGTGTTCTCCAGGTACGCGGACCACTGCGGCAGGATGCCGTGCGGCACGACCAGGACGTTGGTTCGGATGGTGTGGTCCTCGCGCGCGATGATGTCGTACGAGAACATCCCGTTGCAGTGCGACACCTTGTGGGCGGCGGTCGGCAGCGGCGTGTCAGAGCAGCACAGCGCGAGAACGACGTGCGACTTGCCCGCGCCCGGCATGTCGCAGATCGCGCCGATGCGAGACCGCATGTTGGCCTGCCTCGAGTGCGGCGACAGGCCGCTTATCATGGTGGCGTCCAGGCGGCAGCTTTCGATGTCAATGCAGCGTCGCAGAGCGGCGGCCTGGTGGGGCCGCAGCGTGACGCCCAGGCCCGGCGTGTGAGGAATCTCCGCGGAGGACTGCGCGTCCAGCAGGACGGTCAGCGGTATCTGCGCCGTCAGCGGAAGCTCCTCGTCGCTCATGCTGTCCGAGACTAACCATCGCGCGCTTTATGCCAGCGGCCCCATCTCCGCGGCGGCTTCTGGGGGGACAGCGGCCGAGAAGCCGCCGGTCGAACCGAAGCCGCCCGCGCCGCGCGCGGTGACGTCCGGCAACGCGTCGACAACCTCGATGTCGGGGGTGCTGATGCGCTCGAACACGATCTGCGCGATGCGGTCGCCGAGTTGGTACGCGAAGGGCGCGTCCCCGGTGTTGAACAGCAGCACGGACACGTGGCCGCGGTAGTCGGAGTCGATGACGCCCGCGCCCACGTCGATGCCGAAGCGCACGGCCAGCCCGGAGCGCGGCGCCACTCTGCCGTAGTGGTCGGGCGGGATCACGAAGGTGAGGTCCGTCGCTACCAGCGCGCGCCCGTGCGCCGGAATGACGCCTGACGCGGCGGCGAACAGGTCGTAACCTGCGGCGCCCGTGCTGCCCCGCTTGGGCGCCGTGGCGTTGTGGCTGAGGAGCTGGATCTGGACCTGGACCATTTTGACCCGTACGTGCGGCGCCCGTTTAAGCCGGCGCGCCTTTTCAAGAGAATGGGCCTGTTGTTCGCGAAGCCCGTGGTCGTGGTCGCCAACCGCCTCCGATCGGTGGGCGAGCGCGCCAGCGGCCCGAACGTGATGTCCGGGGTGCTGTTCCTCGCGTTCGGCGCTGCCGGGCTCGGATACGCCAGCCAGATGGAAGCGCCGGACCTGAGCACGGTCCTGCTTGTCTGCAGCGCGGTCCTGACTCTCGTCGCGGGCGTCTACGCGCTGGTCACCGTGTTCGGCCAGACTTACTACGGCGTTTTCGACCCCACGCAGGTCCCGAGCGGCCTTCCCTCCGAGGGCTTCGACCTGCAGCCGGGGGTGTCGCTGTCGTCCGGACCGTCGTTCGACTCGCCCGCGTCCGTGGTGTTCGACACTCTCCTGCAGCGCGCGTTGACTCCCGTCGCGGTCTCGTCGCAGGACCTCGCTGACGAGTGCCCCGCGACCGCGTCGCAGCCTAGCGACTCGCAGCTGCGCGCCTACCTGGAGGCCGTCATGGGCGGAGAGACGCTGCTCCCTACCGTCGGCGCCATGGTGCCCATCCGCGTGCCGTGCGTCATCGTGCGCAGCTGCAGCGGCCTGGGCCCGCGGCCGCTGCTGGACCTCGAGTTCATCGTCATCCGCGACGGCGACGGCACCGGGGTGCACTACGAGGCGCACGTCGCCGCGGACCCCCTGGCGCTGCTGTGGTTCAGGCGTGTTGGCGAGCTCCCCTCGTCCGACGCGTTTTCTTGCACGCCTCGGATACGTCAATGACCTTGAAGCGCGTGCGGTTGTCCAGCGGCAGGTCGCGGCGCTGGAGCGCGTGGCCCGACATCGCGGAGATGCGCTCCCGCAGCCCCGGGCACCACGTGCTGACCTCCGCGATGCCGTCGACGATGAGGTCCAGCTGCACCAGCGGTCGGCCGGCGTCCAGCATGCCGGACTCGCACACGTGCCGCTCGAACGCCTCGAGCGCGGCGTCGGCGGCGGCGTGCACTCCCAACCGCACCAGCAGGCCGAGCGTCGCGAGCTTGGAGCGCCGCGCCTTGGAGTGCGCGCAGAACTCGTCGTACTGCTCCGGCTTGGCGTCCAGGAACGGCATGACGGTGGCGCCGGAGCTCGCGAACGCGTCCGCGGCGCGCGAGACCGCGGCCTGCACGCACGCCCCCAGCCGCTCCTCTCCGGCGGTCGAGTCGTGCGACAGGCGCTCGAACATCTGGACGTACAGGTCCACGAAGCTCCCGGAGTCCACGGCCTTGGAGAACAGCTGGTCCATCATGCCGGGGTCCCCGGCCACCAGGCGGCTGACGCTGTCGTAGATGCGGTCGAAGTTGCTCTTCGACAGCTTGTTGCAGGCCGCGGACAGGTCGCGCGACGGGTCGGCGGCCGACGCCTTCAGGGGCCGCTTGCCCCCGGCCTTGGCCCACTGCTTGACGGGCTCCGGGCGGCCGCGGTGCCGCCCTCCACCGCGGCCGCCGCCGCGGCCGCGGCCCGCGTCGCTGCGCTGCGGCCGGCGGGTCACTCGCTCCATCGTCTCCCTGATCCTCACCAGGCACGGCGCGTCGTCGGCCAGCTTCTCGGCGTGCCGCAGCCGCAAGAATGTATCCCGGTCGACGACCACGATGTCCGGGTCCGCCAGGTCCGCACGGTCCGCCAGGTCCGCACGGTCCGCAAGGTCCGTCAGGCCCGTATCGTCCATAAGGTCAAGCTGCCGGTGGACCTGCACGTTTCCGCGGTTTTTTTACACCCACGCTTTTTTTCCGTCATTCTAGACAAAGGCGATCTAGATGGCTGGCAGCAACGACGGTGCCGTCTTCAACTCCGCTATCGTGATTCTCGCGCTCGGCGTGTTCATATTCGCCATCTGGAGCTTCTCCAGCACCGCGCGCGCGCAGCCGATGCGCATCGCCGAGGGATTCGACTCCAGCTACGGCCCGGCCGGCGACATCGCAAAGCCCATGGACCCGCAGCAGCAGCCATACAAGTCCGTCGACTTCCAGGCTAACGTCGACGCCGTCGCCCCCGCCGACTGCTTCCCACGCGACCGTCTGTCCGCCCAGGACCTCCTCCCAAAGGACTCCGCAAACTCTAAGTGGGCGCAGGTCAACCCCGCTGGCCAGGGAGACGTGGGGGACCAGAATTTCCTTACTGCAAGTTATCACCAGGGGGTTGACACCATAGGTGCAACCCTCCGCAATGCCAACTTGCAACTGCGGTCGGAGCCTCCCAACCCACGTCAACGTGTTTCAATCTGGAATGAATCGACTATCGAACCTGACTTGAATAGGAGGCCGTTCGAGATCGACGGCTCGTGCTAAGTCGGGCCCCCGTATCAGGGCCCCCCCTGCGCCCTAAAACTCGAGTGATTGCATCAGATTACAAGCCGGACAAGCTTCTCCCTGATAGTGGGAGGGATGCCTTCTCGATCCAGCAACGTTGAGGCGCCGTGTGCTTCTGCCCAAGCTTTCACGGCCTCGTTGCGATAGTAATGCTCTTCGCCCTTCACCCAAGCTCGGATGTCTTGTCGAGTAGGGATGTAGCCCTTGCGCTCCAGGTATCCCGGATCATGGCAGTAATCAACGAACGACGAATATGCCTTAGACCTAATATCGCGCAGACTCGTGTTCGTCTCCAGAAACTCTGTCACCTCAGCGCGTTCTCTGGCGGCCTGGGTCATCGGAGGCACGAGCCCGTTGCTTTCGCAAATATCGAAGAGCTGCTTTCTCGAAGCGTCTGCTGGTGGCGGCGCGATACCGGCCGCCGAGATGCGAGATCGCATCTTATCGCGCGAAAGGTACGCGCTGGGCATCGTATTCTATCTCAGACCATCGTTTTAGTTTACACCGTTTCTGTCGCGCGAGGGTCTTCGTCTAGAAGCTCGAACTCTAGCTGGTCGAAGCGTTGCCCTAAGGAGTTGATACAATCGGCGCAACCCTCCGGAACGCCAACTTGCAACTGCGGTCGGAGCCTCCCAGATCGAGGGTGTCGGTGTGGAATGAATCTACAATCGAGCCCGACCTGAACAGACGTCCGTTCGAGATTGATGGCTCTTGCTAAAGCCGGACATTGTCGTTCCGCAGATTTAGTCCAAAGGACCCCCCTGCGCCCTTTGAGGTGGACCACTGCGTTCCAGACCCTCACGCTCTGTCCTCGGCAGGCTTCACCCATTTCCACAAATACCCTTTCGAGTACTTGCACTCGCCGTTGCAGACCTTGCGGACCCCGGTGACGTGGACGTTCACCGAATCGGCGGCTTCCCTGAGGCTGTCCCACCGCTTCACGAACACGCCCTGCAGAGTGAACTGGTCGACGAGGAAGCCGGGCGACTTCGACTTCTGACGCAGGGACAGTTTGGTGGCATCCGTGTGATGCTTTCCCCGGAAAGCGTTTCCCTGCTTCCTGGTAGCATCACGCTGAGCAGGCGGCTTGTGAGGAACGACCCATTTCCACCGGAACCCCTGGCAGGAGCCGTTCTCACGAAAGCAAGCGGCTGAGATCGTATAGTGCTTGACGGACACCTCCTTGGCAGCGAGCGTAAGGCTCTCGTGCCGCTTGACGAAGGTCCCGTCCAGAGTGAACTGGTCGACCTCCATCTTGTTGACCTGTCGGTTGTTCTGGCGCATGAGGGCCAGGCTCTCATCGGTGTGCTTGCGTCCGTAGAACGGCGCCGTCACACCCCTGTTGCGCGCAGCGTGTTCTGGGCTCAGCTTCCTTCCAGTCATCTTCAGAGACAACGCCGTCCGCATCTCGTCGGTCCAAATCCGGGTACCTTGTCCGCCTGCCATGATGTTGTAGCCCGTCCTGATGCTGTCGTACTCGGCGATGAGGGCGGTCTCGACGGTATCCAGGTCTTCCTTGGCGCACGTTTGGATCTCCTCGCACACGAAGTTGTCGGCGCCGTGCTTCGCGATGGCGTTGCGGAGCCTCAAACATCCCGATTTGGGATGCTTGTGCCGCGTCCACCGATCCGACAGCTTGACGGTTGTCTGGCCGATGTAGACCTTGCCGTTCACCTGGTTGGTGACGCGGTAGATCACGCCGATCACCGGGCGCTCCTTCGCCTTCCTTCCCATACTGATTCCAGAGGCTCTGTCCGCCTTTAAGCCGGCTATCCGCTCTCGGTGTCGAATACCAGGCACATGACCGCCTCGTTGCCGACCGTCGCAAACGACTGCTTGTACAGCGTTTCCCACATGAAAAACGCGCAGTGACCGATCTCCATGACGGCGGACACGAAGCGCATGACGGTTGCGAGGTCGGACTCCTCGATGATGAATACCCCCTTCTTGTGGATGCCGAGGGATTCGACGAGCCCGCCTACTTCTCCCACCACGTATGGCGCGGTCCGTCCAACGGAGCTCTCCGTATCCAAGTACACGATCTTGCAGTCGAGTTCAGCCTCGATGGCCTTCATCGCGGCGTTGGGTGCGCCGTCGTCGTCGATCAGACGAGACGTGTACCCGCACCTGATTGCGGCGTAATCGAACGCCGGTTGAAACATGAGTCGACAGTCGTGATTGATACATCCCTTTAAGCCACCACGACGATGCCCGACGCGGATCGGCGTAAAGATCCTGCGGACTCTGATTAACGCATGGAGGGCCGCACGTTGCTGTACGATCCTGTGGACGGATCTTCTGCGACCTGGATTTTAAAGCACTACACCGATGTCTTGCTCGTCGACAGCCTGGACGCGGCGCGACGTTACATCTTGGTAGCGCAACTAGAGGGGACGGCATCGGCGTTCGACGACCTCAGAGCGTCCGTTCTCGGTCAGCCCTCCCAGACGCTTCAGAAGATCAGGCCTCCGAGACCCTTGACCGAACCACCCGGCCCGCACAACTGGACGTCTCTGGGAAAGCCGCCGCGTCAAGCTGGAGGCACCGACGTCAACGAATTCGTGGCGAAACTCCAGCACTTCGCGGACGCATGCCACGATTTCGGCAAAGTGGATCCTGGGGACTCTAAAGATATTTTTGAGATCATCGAACGCTCGATCTATGGAGACACCGTCGAATTCATGATGCCAGCGCTCACGCGGGCCGACATCGCGGACAAAAATAGGTTCATACAAGCCGTCACCAGCTGCACAAGCTTCAAATTCAAGATCGGCGACACTGTTCATTTCGTCGAGAAGAACCCTATGAAAGGCAGAAACCTGGAATCCGCTATCACGCCCTTCCGTAAAGGTGCGCCAGGTAAGCTTGTCGTCAACCGCGAGACGGAAAAAGCATCTGTAGACATTTTCTTCGGCAAGTCCGGCAGAAATACCAAGATCCTCGTGTTGAAAAACATAGACCGCCTTAGATCGACGATGGCCGACTACTTTGGGGACCCGTTCGCGACGCACAGGGCCCGTCCGAAGTTCATGGTGGATCAAGACATGACTCCGTGGGCCAGAGACAAGGATCCCCACACGCATTTATTCGCGTGGATGACGGGATTCGGCCACCTCCTCGTCGCCATCGACGAACACTTCAAGGGAGCGGAGCCTCTCTCTGACATCGGCTTCGACTTCGTGTTCTGCGACGCCACTGTGTACGACGGAGCTAGAGTGTCGAATCTCGGAGATTCTGTGACATACAGCACGGCTAGCACCGGTGCCGTGTTTTACCAGAATGCCATCGTCGACGTCGAGTTCGGTGTCGCCGAATCGGACGCAGCATTCCTGTACAAGGTGACGACTGCCGACGTAGCGCGTAACCCTCTGGCGCCGATGAGCACTGCTGAATCGATTACTAGAGTGTGCGGGAGGGACGGCTACGTCGAGGACGACTCTGGAGAAAGCGCGCGGGTGGACAACAGCGTTTCTACGCTGTCACGATTGGCGCTAAATCTGATCAATAAGGGGTTCGACATCGCTTGCCCTGTCGCCAGGAAAACTGCGGGGGATTGGGGGCAGATCGAACACTGTCGGCTGAACAATATCGTCTTCGTGACGAGTGACCGTCTGGCGGCCCTGTACGCTGCCTCGCGCGATGTCCCAGTCATGTTGGTCAAGCATCACGATTACGCAGACCACAAGTGCGCACAGTACTCGTTCTGCATGTTTGGCACCGATGAAGGAAGACGATCTCTGACGGCGGATCCTGCTACCGGCGGGGGCCGCTTGTCATACTTCCCGGCGATTGCACTGGGCGCAGTAGTTGTCGTGTCAGCATTATTGAAAGCCGCTTGGTGTTAGATCGCCGGCGGTGTCTTTCATTTATAAGTCGCGGGCGCCCATGGCGGCCCGCCGACGCACGTCGGCCGAGGGGTTTTGATCCCCAGCGTCTTCAGGCCCGTGAACTCTCGTAGCTGCGAAGTGTGAAACGCGTTGTCCGGGCAGGAGTCGCCGATCAGCTCGATGTGCAAAGTCCGCACTCCCTTCACGTTCGCGATCCCGTCCAAGCTGAACCCGATGGTGCTGATGATGTGCAGCTCTTCGACCGTGCTCATATCCGGGGCGGAGTCGAACGGACGGGCGTTGTATTGCACCCGTACCGTCAATCTCTTAACGTGCGGCAGAAGATATTCGAATCCGGGAAGCATGGTGCACAGTATCGTAAGATCTTTGACCCTGATCCGATGCGCGTTCATCGCGATGACCGTGGTGGCTTTCCCGAGGTCGAACCAATCGTGAGCGAACGCCACGTCGAGCTTGTCGACAAGAATGGTCGCGTCGTGCAACCTTCGTGCTGTCCTGGGAAGCCGGTACGCTGCGCGATGGCCTCGCGCGCGCCGTTTGAAGGGCGGTCGGTGGGCCGGGACGAGCTGGAACCGCGCCTTCGCGGTCGCTTTCAGCAGCTGATGCAGAAAGTGGTACGTCGGATTGTCGAGAGGCTGGCTCTTCAAGGCGATGCATTTAGTCGCGCGAGGAAAGCCTACATTCTGCCAAGCGTACTTCACGAGCGTCACCTCTTGGTTAATCAGCCACAGCGGCCATTTGTCGTCGGTCGCACCGGTCACGTCGATGACGGCGATCGACTGATGCGACTCCACGAAGTGTTTCTTGAAGAACAGGTCATTCTCCGCGCACGGGTTGTAGCCTCCGAAAAATCGGACCGACGTCGCGTTGCGGTGTTCGAGACGTAGGGCGTCCGCGAAACTCCGGCACACGAGCGCGCAGCTGTCTGTAGTCCGTCCAGAGTCGCTCCTCCGGAGTATGTTGCCCAGGAGCTCGACGGGCAGGTCAGTAACTTGCACTTTCTTCATCGTCGGCGCGTATTCGAAGTTCGCCGGACCCGATCAAATTTTTGAGCTCAGCACGTCGCGGTCGCTGGTGGCAATTTTCAAAGACAGCAGGACGATCGACGTCGCGGCGTGCACGCATCCCGTCACCAGCAGCGGAGTATCGGCGGTCAGAATGGCGTAGGCGATCCAGAGGCCGTCCGAGCCCATGCCCATCGCGATCATGACGTACGAAAGGTCGCCGCTGCATCGGCTCCTCGCGACCTTGATGATCTGCGGCACGAGGATGCTGCACGTCAGTGCTGACGCGCAGTACCCGATTGCTTTCTCGGCCAGCATGGAGAACACGCCGGCGGCAGTCTTTTACGTCGAGGTCAGCAATTTACGGGATCCCGCGGTGCAAAATAAAAGCCGTAAATTGCAAGCATGTCGTCCCACGCAATGAGACTACGTGCAGATGAGCCCGTCCACAATCAGTACCAATCGTTTTTTGCCGTAAATTGCTCTTGACTCCACCTGACTCCGCCGGATTGATGCACAGTCAGCACCAATTTACGGCATCCCGCGGTGCAAAAAAAAAGCCGTAAATTGTAAGGACCCCGTCCCAGCCAATCCCGGAAGAATGTTTTGGTGTCCATTCGAGTCATGTAGCAGTCCATTTTTGCCGTAAATTGCGAGGACCTGTCATGTATTCTGATAGACTGGCGCCCGACTGCACGCTCCGTCCCGGGCCAAAAAAAGGGCCCTAAGACCCCCCTGGCTCTGGGGGGCTGAGCTGGGAGGGTCTTGGGCGCGTTTTTGCCCCATTTTTTGGCTGCAGTCTTCTTCATGCGGTGCATCGAGTTTCCCCGGAACTTTCTTGGAATGCCAGCAATTTACGGCAAAAATCGATTGATCGGCGATTCGTAGAGACTCCCGCGAACTGCCCGGAGACTCGATCGTATTGCGGGCTTAGAATCTTTAGGTTTTTCTTTGCACCGCGGGATGCCGTAAATTGGTGCTGATTGCGGCGGAGTCTGGTGCGGTCCGCAGCCGTCCGGAGCAATTTACGGCAAAAATCGATTGCTCCGCGATTCGTAGAGACTCCGTGCGACTGCGCGCGGACTCCGGCTCGTTGCTCCCTTACAATCTTTAGGTTTTTCTTTGCACCGCGGGATCCCGTAAATTGCTTCAAGACCGACGCGAGAATATGATGTACGCTGCGAGCAATATCAACTGGAACGACTGAACCAGGTTGGTCCGCTCCAAGCCGAACACGCGCGCGGCGAGCTCGTCCTGGTCCACCATGACCTGCTCCACGTCGTACTGCATCGGACTCCGGACCCTTTCCGTTTCCGGCTTCGACGGCCGCGCCGGGCCGACGCGCGTCGGCAGCGACATCGCGACCATGAGTCGTCTGGTCAACATCTTGTTCGCATCCCGAAGAACCCCGTTTCTATACGCGGCTGCGGCCATATTTTCGCCGGGCCTGTGCAAAAAAACATGATCGGTCAGCTGATCGTGTCCCTGCTTTTCGCCTTCGCTTCCGCATGCACCCCTTCCGCCGTCCTGCCTGCCGGATGCCAGCTCCAGAGCGGGAACGCCAACATCGGCGTCCACTACGTCCTGAACGGGAGCACGTCGGTGCAGTTCGCCGTAGTCGCCAATACGACCGGCTTCGTCTCGCTGTCGATCGTCCCGAACGGCCAGGCGTCCCGGATTCCGGGCGACGCGGTGTTCGGCCTGTACGACAAGAACTACGAGATCGTCGAGGAGTGGCAGATCAACGGCGCGAACATGAGCGTGTATGTCCCTTCGGGCGTCCCCCTGACCGGCGCGTCGGTCTCGCAGATGAACAACCGGACGACGACCCTCGTTTTCTCGCGACCGCTGAACGCCGGCCGCTTCCCGATCAACCCTGCCCAGGTCTCGTTCGACGTGTCATACGGGCCGCCAAACGGGAACCTGATGGCGATCGCGACGAGCAGGGTCGTCGCGGACCTGGTCGCGGGGCTGCCGGAAGCGGCGCAGCCTCTTGCGCAGCCGCCTGTGCAGCCGCCGGTACAGTCGCCGCCGAGCCCGAGCCCGAGCCCGAGCCAGAGCGTAGGCGCACCGAGGAGCGCAGCGTCAACATGCGCTCTTTCCATGGCGCTCGTAGCCCTCGCCGCGTTCACGCTGTAAAGAATATATGAGATCTACAGTGCAGACTTGGCCGGAACAAAGTTCAAATATGGCGACATGTACCGATACTACAGAAAGTTCGGCCAGCCTACCGACGACGTCTTCGTGCACATGTACAACGCGGACTATCAGGCAATGAAGTACAAGCGAACGCGGGCGGTCGCGGGACCTATTCAGCCGTACGTGCAGCCGATGATGCAAGTGAGGAAGGTGCCAGACGCGGATTCACTTTCGAAGGACAACGGCACATTCCTCGTGTGTCGCGTCGAGCCTGACAAATGCCAGCGCCTGTACGTCGTCACTCCCACAATCAATACCTCGAAATTCGACGGATCGAATTTCATCACCGCAGACCATTTCACGTTTCAGGTGAACCATGGCGGTGGTGTTCCGGCGTCAAAAAGGCTTCAGATGCACCGCACGATGTACCTTCCTATACCTAACGCCAGCAAGAATGGGACACCCTCCAGTCCCACCCTCCTGGACTCGCCACCGTATATTTCCTCTTCTTGGGGCCTGCTGATAACGTCCCGTCGCGTGCCACAGTTCTGA
>Ga0075014_100000338_pt1 | contig 13210 bp, 10 predicted proteins | sample AleBraG_ABR_2014_FD_71472 | JGI IMG/M metagenome (GOLD analysis project Ga0075014, IMG submission 71472) | Freshwater sediment microbial communities in response to fracking from Pennsylvania, USA - Alex Branch Run_MetaG_ABR_2014 | ecosystem: Environmental > Aquatic > Freshwater > Creek >... | reverse complement strand
GGCGGCTACGCCTCGGCGCTGGCCAGCGGGATGTTTAAAGCCATTTCCAACGTGGTGGGCGAAGTCACCACGCAGTACATTATGCGCTATACCCCGGACGAGGCCGATCCCAAGCGGGCCTACCGCAAGATTGTGGTGAAGGTGGATCTGGCCAACGTAAAAGTGCGGGCGCGCAAAGGCTACTATCCTTTTGCTCCCTGACGCCGATAAGTAGACAAGACCCTCATATGACGGCAGGCGGATACTACGTTCTTCAGGCGGAGTTACCGGGCGGAGACCGCGTTCCCATCGGGCTGCTGCTGGAAAATCCCGAGCGCAATGAGTTGCACGTCCGGCTGCGCCGCGACCTGGACTCACTCGCCCAGGAAGAAGACGCCGAGGTCTTAACCGCGCTGGCACTTGACTTGCGCAATAAAGCAAAGGAGATGGGCGCCAGCGCGCTGCTGCGCTCGCTGGAAGACTCGCTCTCGAACGCCATCCAGATGACCGGCCGGCAAGCGGTTGAAGTAGGCAACTTCGAGTGGTCCTTGAACCAGCTCTTCCGGGAGCACGTGCCCACCACGGTCCGCAAATTTCAAACTCATGTGCCGGTGTACACGCTACGCGCGGCCGCCGGCAAATTTCTGGAAAACGCCGAAATCGAGGAAGAGCGCTGGGAAGAGATTCCGGAATCCTTACGCGGCAAGCTCTCGCAAGATATGTTCGCGGCCCACATTGCCGGCCACTCCATGGAACCCCGCATTCCCGATGGGTCCCTGTGCTTATTCCGCGCGAACCTGGTGGGCTCGCGCGAAGGCAAACTGGTGCTGGCTGAAGACCGCGGGAGGCACGCCTTTGCCATCAAGCAATATCACAGCGAAAAGACCCCGGACGACTCCGGCGCCTGGCGCCACGACCGCATTCGCCTCATCTCGCTCAACGACGAATATCCATCCTGGGATCTGGACTCCGAAGACGAGAAGTATCGCGTCCTCGCCGAGTTCGTCGCCGTGCTGGGCTAAAATTCGTCCGATAAGGTACACAAAGACTCTCATATGACGGCTGGCTGGTACTACGTGCTTCAGCAGGAGCTTCCAGGCGGGGATCTTGTCCCGATCGGATTGCTGCTGGAGAATCCCGAGCGCAACGAGTTGCACCTAAGACTACTACGCGATCTCAACGCGCTAACAAAAGCAGAAGATGCTGAGGTCTTGGCGGCGCTGTCTCAGGACTTGCGCGGAAAAGCCACTGAGATGGGTGCCCGCGCGCTGCTGCGCTCACTCGAAGACTCGGTCTCGAACGCCATTCGGATAACGGACCGGCGGGCGGTCGAGATTTCCAACTTCGAATGGTCGCTCAACCAGCTCTTCCGGGAGCACGTGCCCACCACGGTCCGCAAATTTCAAACTCACGTGCCGGTGTACTCGTTGCGCGCGGCCGCAGGAAAATTTCTGGAAAACGCCGAAATCTCTGAGGAGCGCTGGGAAGAAATTCCGGAATCGCTGTGCGGCCATTTGTCCACGGATGTGTTCGCGGCCCACATTGCCGGGGACTCCATGGAACCGCGCATCCCTGATGGGTCGCTCTGCTTGTTCCGCGCAAACGTCGTCGGCTCGCGCAAAGACAAACTGGTGCTGGCCGAGGACTGCGAGCACCACGCGTTTGCGATCAAGAAATATGACAGCGCACCCGTTCACGACGACGCCGGCAACTGGCGCCACGAGTCCATCAAACTGATCTCGCTCAATCCCGAGTATCCATCGTGGTCCCTGGATGTCAACGAGGAGAAGTATCGCATTCTCGCGGAGTTCATCGCGGTGTTGAGCTAGCGTCTCGCCTGAATCGGTGTAGAATTATCCAACAGGCTGCAATGCCGGTTCGCGACACTACCATCACCGCGTTGTTGGCCGAGCTGAATCGCGGAAACCGTCAGGTGGAATCGCGGGTATTTCGGGAATTGTACGCCGATTTGCGCCAACTGGCGACACACCAGATGCGCGCCGAGCGTAAAAACCATACTCTACAGCCAACCGCGCTGGTTCACGAAGCCTACCTGCGTGTGGCCGCGCAAAATCCGGCCTGGCAGAACCGGGCGCACTTTCTCGCGGTGGCGGCGCAAGTGATGCGCCACATTCTGGTGGATCGCGCCCGCGCCCGCCAGGCCGGGAAGCGTGGCGGAGCCCGCTGGCAAGTAACGTTGTCGGACGGCATCGCCGTGGAAGGGGCGATGACCGTTGACATTCTGGGGGTACATCAAGCCCTGGAGCGATTAGCCGCGTTGGATGAGCGCCAAAGCCGCGTCGTCGAACTTCATTTCTTCGGAGGGCTGGCTTTCGACGAGATCGGCCAGACGCTGTCGATCTCGGAGCGCACCGTGAAACGCGATTGGAGCATGGCCAGAGCCTGGTTGCATGCCGAACGTAAGAACGCGCCATGACGCCGGATCGATGGCAACGCCTCAAGCCGCTGTTTGAACAGGCCATCGAGCGGCCCGCGGGAGAACGCCTGTCCTGGGTGAACCGGATATCCGCCGGCGATAACGAACTGCGCGCGGACCTGTTGCTGTTGATCGAACAGCATGAGCAAAGCGGGTTGCTGGATCTCCCGGCCATCCCGGCCAGCGAGGCTGGCGTGCTCAAAGCTGGCGACCTGCTGCTGCATCGTTTCCGGATTCTGCGCTGGCTGGGCCGCGGCGGCATGGGCGAGGTTTACGAAGCCGAAGACCAGGAACTGCGCGAACGGGTGGCGATCAAAACCATCCGCCCGGAGATTACCGGCAACCCGCAAATGCTGGCGCGCTTCAAACAGGAGATCCAACTGGCCCGAAAAGTCCGTAACCGGCACGTCTGCCGGGTGAACGAGCTGTTTGTCAATCCGGACGGCGGAGCATTGCCGGCCTTCCTCACCATGGAGTTTCTGGACGGGCCAACCCTTTCGGCGCTGCTGCGCCAGAAGGGCGCGTTGCCCGCTCGGGAAGCGGAGCCGATTGCCTTGCAGCTTTGCGAGGCGCTGCAGGCAGCGCACGAAGAAGGCGTGATCCATCGCGACTTCAAGCCCGGCAATATCATTCTGGTTACGGAGAAATCGGGGTCGTTACGCGCCGTGGTCACGGACTTCGGGTTGGCGCGGGATATCGCGCTGAGCGAGGGCGCATCCACCGTTACTGCCGTTACGCAAGCCGGCGCGGTGATCGGTACGCCGGCCTATATGTCGCCGGAGCAGTTTCAGAGCCGCGCCGTAAGCCCGGCCAGCGACCTTTACGCGTTGGGAATAACGCTGTACGAGATGCTGACCGGAAAGCACCCCTTCTCGGGAGATACGCCGCTCGCTTCCGCGGCCAGCCGGGGCCACCGGCCGCCCGCCATTCACCATCGCTGGAACGGCGTGATCCAGCGTTGCCTGGAATATGAGCCGGAACGCCGTTTCGCTTCCGCCCGCGACGTGGCAGCTGCGCTGCGGTCCCATGCCGCCGTCACGCGCCGCTGGCTGGCGGCCGCCCTGGTAGCGATTCTCGCGTTGGCCGGTTTCTTCTTGTACCGTTGGCGCGCCGGCGATCATCGCCCGTCGCCCGAGGCCCAGCATTGGTACGCCGAGGGAACCACTGCCCTGCGCGGAGGAACGTATTTGAAGGCGACCCGCGCGCTGGAGCGCGCCCTCGAACTAGACAAGAATTTCGTCCTGGCCCACGCGCGTCTGGCCGACGCCTGGAACGAACTGGAGTTCGCCGGCAAAGCCAAGGACGAGATGCTGAAGGCGTCAGCGCCGGAGAGCCGCTTGAACGGAATTGACCGCGAGTATGTGGAGGCCGTTCGGGCGACCATCACCCGGTCCTTTCCGGCGGCGGTGGGGCGCTACAAACAGATCTTATCGGAGTTGCCGCAAAAGGAAAAGGCACATGGCTACGTCGATCTCGGCCGGGCGCACGAAAAAGCGGGCAAGATCGAGGATGCCATCGCTGCCTACGCGACCGCGGCCAAGCTGGCGCCGGAGTATCCGGCTTCCTTCGTCCACTTAGGCATATTGGAGAGCCGGCGCAAACACAGCGCGGAAGGCGAGGCAGCGTTTGCCAAGGCGGAGTCGTTGTATCGGGCCTCTAGCAACGCGGAGGGGTTGGCCGAGATTGACTATCAACGCGGCTATGCCGCGAACGACTTGGGCAAAAGCGCGGACTCACGAAAGTATCTGGAGCAGTCGATACAACAGGCCAAGGCGATCCCGAGCGTGCCGCTGGAAATTCGCGCCATTCTGCAACTCAGCACCATCGAATACCTCAGCGGAAGCCCGGATAAATCTGCCGCGCTGGCGAACCAAGCCATCGAGATGGCTCGCAGCAACGGCATTGAGTACTCCGCGATGGAAGGCCTATTGCGGCTCGGCTCGGCGTACATGGTCCGGGGCGACTATGCCAAGGCGGAGCCGTATTTCCGGGAGATGTTAGAGTTTGGCCGGAACCAGGATCGGCCCCGGCTTACCGCCAACGCCAATCTCAGCCTCGCCAACATTCGTAGTCAACAAGGCAAGCCCGACGAAGCCATCGCGCTGGCGCAGGCCGCGCTGGATTACTACCGTCCGGCCGGATTCTTCGTGAACGCTTCCGGCGCCTCGCTCATTATCGCTCGCGCCAAAAGAAATAGGGGGCAATTTCGGGAGGCTCTCCAGGATGCGTTGGCTTCACTCGAAGCGTCAAAAAAAGCTTCATCGCAAGTCAGCACTTTGCGAGCGGAAGAAACCGTCGGCAATATCTTGTTGAGCTTGGAGCGCTACCCCGAAGCCTTGCAGCACTTCGAAGGTGCGCTGGCAATCAGCCGCGAAATCGGACAAACTACGGAATACCAACTGCTTCACTGCGCAAACGCCCTATGGCGGATCGGGCGGTACGACGAGGCCGAGCACATGATCGGTGCGGCCAAACAGGCATCTAAACAGTCAGGCCCGACGGATGAATATGCGGAACTGACCATTGCTCATATTCAGGCGAGTCGCCTGCAGGAAATGGAGGTCTACCAGCGAGCAAGCGCTCTTCAACTCAAGCCCGGCGTTTCAGAGCAGACAATTCTAGAAGCCAGGCTACTACAGTTGGAAGCGTCCATCAATTTAAAGAGAACAGCGCGCGCGACTTCCTTGTGTATCCAGGTGATGTCGGCTACCCAAAACCAGCCCAATCCCCAAGATTTGGCGTTGGCAAGAATGGGTTGCGCGAAGAGCGAGGCGTTGGCGGGAGATCTAGCGAAAGCCCGGGAGTTTGCGAACACAGCCTTGCTGTTTTTTGAAACCTCGAATATGCCTGATTCAGAATGGCGGGCCTTGTTGTTCCTGAGCGTGTTGAGTGACAGGCTGAAGGACCGCTCTGCGCGAGTAAGATTCGCTCAGAAAGCAGTGGACATTCTGGGGAGCATGGAGCATAATTGGGAGACTCCGACCTACAAGAGCTACCTCTCGCGTCCGGATGTCACGGCGGCAGTTCAGGAACTGAGGCTCTTAGGCGTCGCGTAGGAGACGAACAATGCGCTACCCAACCGCCTTAATAGGCTGCATCACGATCGCCGCTGTGTCTGTTCTGAGCGGATGCGGACAAAAATCCGAAGATACAGAAAAAAAACTGGAGAGCATAGACAAGCGGCTCGGGGCGATAGAGCAGCAAATAGCGACCCTTCAACGGCCGCTGGTCGTCGAGTCACCGATCACCGTTGTGGGTTCGTCACTCCACATCCGAACTAAGCACGCCTCAGGTTGGACGTGCTCCTCGCCGTCTACGTGCACCACGCCTGATCCGAGCGTCAAGCGGATTACAGTATGGGACAAGACCGACACTACCAACAACGCTCAGTTCATAGTTGGATCGACGTGGAGTATACAAGTGGCTGACCCGTACAATGCAACTATCAAGCCTACCGCTAATAAGGTGCAAGCTGACGCCGGCAAAACTGGAGGCAGCGACAATACATGGATGGTTGCGGGTGACGACAATTACGGACATGGTAGAACGCACTCGAAAGGCGGTACTCCAACCATAACGGTTACGGTCGATTCGATGGTATCCACCTTCAAATGCGAGTGTAAGATTCACCTGCATGAGAAGTGAGCCCTACCGCGCCAATTGCCGCACCACATACGGCAGTATCCCGCCATTCCGATAATACTCGGCTTCCATCGGCGTATCGATCCGCACAATCGCTTCAAAACTCTTCTCTCCGGCCCGCACGCGCGCCTTGCCGCCTCCACTGATCGCCGCCGCCACGCCTTCCACCGCAAACTCCTCCAAGCCAGTCAACCCATGCGAGTCGCGGCTTTCCCCCGTAGGAACTGCGACGGCAGTGCGCCCATACCAAATTAGATTAGAGCAACCGATGCGCTCAAGCTCTCCGCCAGCGCCGCCTTGACGGCCAACAGCAGCGCCCCTTGACGGCGAGGACGATGCAACAGGCAGGTGAGCGCTAAAAAGAGCCTCACCCTTTATCCTGGTTCATTCCAGTCGGCCTCCCGTGATGATTTCGAGAAACTGCCTCGGGGTGACGACTCGGGTTTTGGCCCATTGCGCGGGGAAGTCGGCGGTATTTCCAGTGACGACGTAATCGGCCTGGGCGGCCTCGGCACACTCCAGAAAGATGTTGTCGTCGGGGTCGCTGCATGCGGTCACGCGCCCGGTCGGCGCTACAGAAATGGCCGCTTCGCCGATGCGTGTGAGCGCGATAATCACCTTCTCGGGGTGGATGTCCAAGCGCGGGCGCCGCAACACGTCTTCGTACTCGGCGAGGATGGGCTCGGAAACATAGAGCTGGACGCGCCGATCCACCGCGAGACTGAAAACCGCCTCCGGCAGTCCGCCCGATCGGAGAGTCGCCGAAATCACGACATTGGTGTCGATGACGACCCGGATCATTCGCCGGGAGGCTGCTTGCGATCCCGGCGTGCGGCGTCGATCTCGGCATCAATATCGGCCAGGGTGAGCTTGTCCAACCCTTTCCGTTTGGCGTCGTCCTGGATGTCCTTCAGCCAGTCCGGGGGTGGTGCGAGAGTCTTGACAAAGTCGTTCACGCTGAGAATGAGCACCGCAAGTTCCCCGTTGCGTTCCACCAGAAACCGGTCGTTGTGATCGACTGCGCGGTCAACGATTTGACCGAACTGGGTGCGAGCGGTGACGGCGGTGATCTTGCGAGTCATGGTGATTGATTGATTGTTCACTAAGACGTTACGCTAGCAGCCCTCATTTGTCAACTTCGAGCGCTTTGGTATGGCTTTGGTATTCGGGCCGACACTGCCGTTCGTTACATTCGGCAACCGATGCGACGTGCGACCACAGTGCCGAATTTTTATAGGAACTGAAGTTACCGCCCTACCTTGCCAATTGCCTGACCACATACGGCAGTATCCCGCCATTCCGGTAGTACTCGGCTTCCATCGGCGTATCGATCCGCACGATCGCTTCAAAATTTTTCTCTCCGGCCCGCACGCGCGCCTTGCCGCCACCACTGATCGCCGCCGCAACGCCTTCCACCGCAAACTCCTCCAAGCCAGTCAACCCATGCGAATCGCGGCTCTCGCCGGGCAGGAACTGCAGAGGCAGCACGCCCATGCCTACCAAATTGGAGCGATGGATTCGCTCGAAGCTCTCGGCCAGCACCGCCTTGACGCCCAGCAAGAGCGTGCCCTTCGCCGCCCAGTCGCGCGACGAGCCCGTGCCGTATTCCTTGCCCGCGATCACCAGCAGCGGAGTCCCAGCCGCCAGATAGTGAAGCGACGCATCGTAGATAAACATCTTTTCGCCGCTGCCCACATGCGTGGTCCAACCGCCTTCAATGCCCATCGCCATCAGATTGCGCAAGCGGATATTGGCAAACGTCCCGCGCACCATCACTTCATGATTGCCGCGCCGGGCGCCGTAGGAATTGAAATCGGCCGGCTTCACACCTCGCCCGATCAGATATTTACCGGCCGGGCTGTCCGCCGCAATATTGCCGGCCGGAGAAATATGATCCGTGGTCACGGAATCGCCTAGCACCGCCAGGGCTCGCATCCCGCTGAAATCCACCACCGATGTCGCCGGATCCACCATCTTGTCAAAATATGGCGCTTTCTTTATATAGGTGGAGGAATCGTCCCAGGCGTACAGGTCGCTGGCCGGCACTTGGATGGAGTTCCAGGTGGCGTCTCCGGCGAACACCGCCGAGTATTCTTTCTCGAACTGGGCCGACGTCACCGCCTTGCCCACCACCGCCTCCACTTCTTCGTTGGACGGCCAAATGTCTTTTAAATACACCGGCTTGCCGTCGCTTCCCTGCCCCAAACTTTCGTTTTGTAAATCGATGTCCACCCGTCCGGCCAGCGCGTAGGCGACCACCAGCGGAGGCGAGGCCAGGTAGTTGGCGCGCACCAGCGGGTTGATCCGCCCTTCAAAATTGCGGTTGCCGCTCAGCACCGCCGCCACCACCAGTTTCTCCTGGGAAACGGCTGCGGCCACTTCCTCCCGCAGCGGTCCGCTGTTGCCGATGCAAGTGGTGCAGCCGTAGCCGACCAAATTGAACTTCAGCGCGTCAAGAAACGGCGTGAGCCCTGCCTCGTTCAGGTAATCGGTGACTACCTTGGAACCGGGCGCCAAGCTGGTCTTCACCCAGGGTTGGGATTTCAGGCCCTTCTCCACCGCTTTCTTGGCCAACAGGCCGGCGGCGACCATCACCGATGGATTGGAGGTGTTGGTGCAACTGGTAATCGCCGCAATTACCACCGCCCCGTCTTGAATCGTCTCGCTGTGGCTGTTAACCGTAATGGTGGCGCTGCGCGGCGCTTCACCCAGCGTGCTCATGAAGTTCTTTTTCACGTCCGGGAGATCGATGCGATCCTGCGGGCGCTTGGGACCGGCCATCGAAGGAACCACCTTCCCCAGGTCCAAGCTCAGCGTATCGGTGTAATCGGGATCGGGCGAAGTTGGAGCCAGAAACAGTCCCTGCTCCTTGGCGTAAGCTTCTACTAACGCGATCAGACCGGCGGGCCGGTTGGTCAGCCGCAAATATTGCAGCGTCTTGTCGTCAATCGGGAAGAAGCCGATGGTGGCGCCATACTCCGGGGCCATGTTGGCGATGGTGGCGCGATCAGCCAGGCTCAAGGCGGCCACGCCCGGACCATAAAACTCCACGAACTTGCCCACCACGCCCTTTTTGCGCAGGGCTTGGGTCACGGTCAAAACCAAGTCGGTGGCGGTGCAGCCTTCGGCCAGGCGTCCGGTCAGCTTGAATCCCACCACCTCCGGCAACAGCATCGAGACGGGCTGGCCGAGCATGCAAGCCTCGGCTTCAATTCCGCCCACGCCCCAACCCACCACGCCCAGGCCGCTGATCATGGTGGTGTGCGAGTCCGTGCCGACCACGGTATCGGGATAGGCGAGCACCGGGCTTTGCTTGCGGTCGGTGAAGACCACGGAAGCCAAATACTCCAGGTTGACCTGATGCACGATGCCGGTGTCGGGCGGGACCACGCGGAAATCCTGAAACGCCTTCTGTCCCCAGCGCAGAAACGCATAGCGCTCTTTGTTGCGTTGAAACTCCAGCAGCGCGTTGGCGTCAAACGCGCCTTGGCTGCCGAACTGGTCTACCTGCACCGAGTGATCGATCACCAGATCGGCCGGAATCAGCGGATTGGCCAGCTTGGGATCGGCGCCCATGTCGCGCAGGGCGTCGCGCATCGCTCCCAGGTCCACCACGCACGGAACGCCGGTAAAATCCTGCAGCAGCACCCGCGCCGGACGGAAATTGATCTCTTGACTGGGCGCGTTTTTGACCCATTTAGCGACATACTCCACATCCGCCGGTTTCACCGTCCGCCCGTCTTCAAACCGCAGCAGGTTCTCCAGCAGGATGCGGATGGAATAAGGAATGCGCGCAAGATTCGCCACGCGCTCCAACGCATGCAGCGAGAAGATGCGGTATTCCTGTCCGCCCACACGAAGAGCAGACGACGCGCCGAAACTGTTCGGATGATCCATTTGCTTCCATTGTAGGACGGCGGTCAGCAGCCGGTGGTAAATCGTCAGCCGTCAGCCGTCAGCCGGTGGCAGACGATGGTTTTGAGCGGGAGTCGTACTCAATTTCCTTGGTCGTGAGGCACTGTAACCGTCGCAGAGGCCGAACCAAGATTTCCAGCGTTGTCCTTCGCAAAGACGCCGATTATATACTGGCGTCCGTCTCCATCGCTTCCCTTTCGAGACGACTGTAACGAAATACTGAACGAATAACTGCCATCATTGCTGATCGCTACCGGTCCAGACGGCTGCACCATCCCATACTCATCGCTTACCGCGAAGCTTCCACTGCCTAGATCGACGCCAGATGCGGCATCCGCAATGGTACCGGAAATGGTGACGGGAACCATCTGCCCATTTGACGGCCAGAGCGTCGTCGGTTTCGCGGAGACCGTGACGACGGGAGGCGTTGTATCGACGATTGAGGTCGATACCTCCAGCGATTGTACCGTCGTGTTGATCGCGAGAGGATTTGTGGCGCTCATTGCTGTTACCGTGATCTGAACCGCTGTACCGGTTTGCGCCGACGTCGGCACTGAGACATTTACCATGATGCTGCTCGAAGCTCCCGATGCCAACGTTAAGGTCGATGGGCTCACCGCGCCTACAAATCCGAGGTTGTCTGTGACGACAATCGTGAACGTATCGGATGAGCCAGGGTTTGTAACGGTGTAGGTAAGTGGCGTCGTCACTCCGGGCGGCAACATGTCGATCGTGTTGTTAACGGCAATGCGGACGGGCGCGGGGGTGAAAAGGGCCGGGAACACGCGTTGAAACGGTCGTCCCGCCGCATCCGTCCCGGTCACGCCCAGCCGGAAAGGCCCGGGCGGAATACTAAAGCTGCCAGTCAGTTCTTCGGGGGCGGCGTTTGGGTCGCCCGGCGCTAGAGTAATGGCCTGTAGCGCCGTTCCTGCTTGGGACAAAAGCTCGAAATTTGCCGTAGCAATTGGTCCCTGTAAAACTGCCAAACCTGTTTGGGTGACGCCAGAGGCTGGCTGGCCCGGAATCTGAAAATAGCCGCTGTGTCCGATGCGTCCGGTGAGGGTGACGAAGGCAAATTCATCGAGCCGGATCAAATTATCCACTTGGTCTGTGGTCGTGCTGCCCTGCACGGCGACTGAGAAATTCCCGGAACCCGCAAGCTGCAGTTGCCACGCGCCGGGTACCGGAGACGCTATCGTGACAACCTCGCCAGTGCTCAGGTTAGTGAAGTTGACACCGGGACTGGTGGCTTGAACCATGTTCCCCGAAGGATCGATTATATTCATCGTTTGCGGAAAGTCTGCAGACACAACGAATATTGCGGTTCCCACAGTGCCGTCTATCGGAACATTAAACGTCTGGCTTGCGGCTCCAAGCGACCCGCTCGCTGTAAGAATCGTAACGGGTAGAACGCCCAACTGCGGCTGAATCAGAGCGAATGTTTTGGCAGCCTCATTCCGCTGCAGGAAAAATGCTTGCCCTCCTGTACCGTTCGCTACTTGGACAAAGCTTGGATCGATACCGCCTGATCCGGATATCGAGCGGGGCTCTGACGGTTTGAGCATGCGCGAGTAACAAGTACCGAAGTTCAAGAAATTGCCAACGATCTTCTTGGCCTGGGCCGCCGCGACCACGCCGCCGGCTAGTTCGCCGTCCTTCGCGCTTGCGTCTGTGTATAGGAATAGCTGGGAGTTTGGATAGCTCGCAGCGATGGCGTCCTCGAGTCCATGCATTGCCAATTCTGGACAGTCGCCGCCCCCAGACGCCGTAAGAGCGTTGACGGCTGCGATGAAGGCGCCGGCGTCGTCTGTCGTAAATGTCGGTCCCCAAGTCGGATCATTGAAGGGTTCGAGAAGGTATTGATCGGGTTCGTTCGTTGTCCCGACAACATTGTTCACCGTAGCAACAACCTGCGCCTGAACCTGCGCGATGATATCGGTCATGCTGCCCGTGGTGTCGATCACGAAGCCCAATGTGCTCTTAATGCCCATCAGAGCGCGGATGGCCTTTTCGTTGTTCGTGACAGCGGGATCATTCAGAATCGAATTCACGAAGCTCTTGGTTGCTGTCACCGCTAAGCCATTGGCTGCGGCATAATTTGGCCGACTCGGGTCATCTTTGTTGATTCCGGAGCATGTGATAAAACCGTGAGAACACTTGCGGAACGCGGGACTATAGTCCGGGAAATACCCGGAAGTTACGGATGACAGCCCTGCCCCTCCTAAAGTTGACGAATTGACTGGACAAGTAGCAGTTGTAGCGGACAGGCCACCGAAGATTGATTGGCCAAGCATCGAATCATAGGCCGACAACCCCGCCTCGACCCGGTTGCTGTGAGCATAGAAGTCCTGCAGGGTATGAAGCGCCATTCCTAAGTCTCGTCTGCCTGCGGCACCATTTGGCGACGAGGCCGTAATTTCTCTAATGATGCTTTGCCTCAGCGTCTTAAGACGGCCATAACCTCCAGTGAAGTTTTCATCATCGAAGTGGGCTGAGGAGTCCTGTTGGCACGAATAGCAAACGCAGGAACTGTTCCCTCCACAATCGACATCCTTGTTGGCATTGGACACCTCGGTAACCGACTGATCAGTGAACTCTAAATCTCTCCCGTTCACTGACTTCGTGATCGACTTCAAGACGCTGCTTGTGATCTGCTGATGTATGGCCGGCTTGAAAGCGGTCGCCAGGCGGCTGTAGCCGCAAAAACCAGCAAGAGAGTTATTATTTGACGAGCCCCACACGTTTTCACTGAAACTCCTACAAAACCGCAGGCTTTTTTTCGCCGAAACGTGCTGGCGAGCGAGGCAAGAACGGAGATGAGAAAATAATAGTACGCGTACTGACACAGGGAAAAAATGAGGAGACCGCTCTCTGGAGTGGTAGCTAACTTTGGTATTGCAATGGGAGCTCCGATGCGCAAGAGGGCGAGCGAAGGCAGAAGCATTGCTAATCCCAGATATGCGTATGGCTTAGGTCCGTGAACTGATAAGATGATTAAAAATACACCAAGCGTCGAAAATACGACGGTCGCGAGTAGCGAGTAGGCCGCTCTACGAATCATAAAATACAGCCCAGACCATCTCGGCCTCTCCATCCTATTCGTGCGTTAAGCGGGTCACGTTCTCATCCTGTTCGCCGCGATCCCTCATTACGCGTCGTTATGTTATGTTAAATTGCCACTTTTGTCAAGAAGAAGTTTTGAAAGAGCTTGAAAGAGGAAACCTTGATCCACCAGAT
>Ga0075014_100000336_pt1 | contig 13330 bp, 14 predicted proteins | sample AleBraG_ABR_2014_FD_71472 | JGI IMG/M metagenome (GOLD analysis project Ga0075014, IMG submission 71472) | Freshwater sediment microbial communities in response to fracking from Pennsylvania, USA - Alex Branch Run_MetaG_ABR_2014 | ecosystem: Environmental > Aquatic > Freshwater > Creek >... | reverse complement strand
GTGGCGTGCACCTCGCAGGCGACCACGACTCGTGAGTGGTCGTCGATGAAGTTGATGATCTCGACCTCGGTGCCGTCATCGAGGTGCCAGTGGGTCATGTCGGCCTGCCAGCACTCATTGGGTAGGTCGGCTTCGAAGCGAACGTAGGAGGTCCTTGGTCGCTTGCGCGGTTCGGGCGTGATGAAGCCTCGACGCTTTAACGCGAAGTAGATGGCACTCGCCGACGGCACGCCGTCGCGACGCTGCTCAAGGTGCCACCGAATTGTTTGCGCGCCGGCGTCGTCGCCCGCGTCGAGGAGTTCCTTGCGCAGTGCCACGATCGCTTCTTCCACGTCGTGGCTCATCTGGCGCGGGTTCGAGTGTGGGCGTTTGGAACGTGGCTCGAGCGCCGCCGCGCCGCCCGTGCGGTAACGACGAACGAGTTCATAGACCCAGGACTTGGACACCCCGTAGGCGAGGGCAGTCTCTCTCATGGAGCGACCCTCCAACACCACCGAATCGACCACCATCTGCGCCAGAACCATAGGAAACACCCCTAAAGAAAGTGTCCACTATGTCTCGCAACATGCGTCCTTTATGTCAAAGACTCAGACACCTCAGCGCCCACGCTTCGATCATTCAATCGGCGCGCGGACGACTGCGAGCGAAGCTGACCTACACCAACCTCGGCTACGCGCTCGTACCAACGAATTTCACCATCGCGGACTTGCGGGTAGTTTACGAAGCATGTCTTGGTCATCCGATTGACTCCACTAACCTCCAGCGGGTCTTGCTCCGACGAGAGGTCATCGAGTCGACAAATTCGATCGCCTCTCCTCCGTCGTCGGGTGGCCGTCCGGCGACCATTTACCGTTTCAGCCAGAGGAGCGTACGTGTCACGGATCAGTTCGCCGCCTTCCGCCCGCCCGATCTGAATCGGCAATGAAAAGGAGTTGCCAACGGCGGGGTTTTTGTGGTTCTTTGAGGAGCCAACGGAGGATCTTGTCGATGGAGACTGGATTGCCTTTGCAATACCTTCAAGGCACCTGCAGTTGCAGGTGAAGTCAATAGATTGGAAAAGTGAGCCAAAGGGGATTGCAGCCCACGAATCACCACGATTCGTCACCGATGTTGGGCCGTAGTTGAGCTGGGAAACCCGTTGGGAGGATTCCAACTTCGGCTCGAGTCGTCGGTGTGTGCAGCCGACGCCAGGCTGGTACCCGTCCGCCTCTCGGCACGGGTCAGAACCAGCCAGCTGAACTGACGGTAACCGATTGCACTTTCCTCGATGAAGACGAAGGCGCGGAGAAGAGCTCAGATCAAGTTCAAGTAACTCAACTCACTTGAACCAATGAGACTTCGTCGAATCCAAACCCGCTCAAGTTGCAGGATGTGTTTGTATCCGTCGTCGTTGGACCCACACGCAGGAGCAGGCACTTCTGTTCCAAGCGATGGCGTTGCACGCGCAATGAGCAAGTCGCAATTACTCGGAAGTGGGAGCATCATCATGGCGAAGATGAGCGACCGCAACGTTACTCGGGTGGAAGTCGAGCGGATCAGGCAGGTCGACACTGCGTGGTTTCTGAACTTCGTGACGCGATCGGTGAGCCGCGTTTCGTCGGCCAGTGGTCTGAAAGCGAGCGCGAGGATCTCCACTTGCCAGGATCTGAAGCAATGGATATCAGCGGCGAGAGCGACTAGTGAGGATTCATCTAGCCGTCGCAAGAGTCTCTGGAGGTGGGGATGCCGAGACTTCGATCAAGTGGATTTAAGTGTGAAGGGAGACGACTGCACTACTGATTGATCAGCACACTTCGCATTGTCGGCTAGAAGGAAAGTAGTCGACGTCAGTCCCATTCGCAACTCTCAGAATCCACCTTCGTTAGTTGGTGAACGACTGTGTTGCGACAGAGTGAGAACCTCGGTGAAGGTGAGTCGTGGTCACGGTGCTGATCATTGTGGCGCCGGTAGTGTCCCAGGGCTGATCGGTGCATAACGGCGAAGCAATGCGGTTTCTCGTCGCTCCGGGTCTCTTCCCTGGTGCAGGAGAGGAGTGCGATTGAGATGCCCGGTCTTCTAACGTGCTCGACAGTCGATTCTACTCATCTTGCGCACTCAGCGAAATTGCGGAGTGTGGGCAGACCAATGCGGCCTCCTGGACTTTCTGATGCTCGCTAATGGGAGGGGATGCGTCCAGTAGGAGCACCGTACCGTCCTCAGACTGGTCGAACACCGCAGGCGCGATCATGCAACATTGACCTGAGCTAATGCACCTCTCTTGATTCAGAACAATCCTCATTGGCTGACCTCCTTGGACTCAAACTTCACCATTTGACCGGAAGTGCCCGAACCCCGTAGATCAGGTTCGAGTCTTTAAACGGAACTTCGCTCCAATCGACCGCGAGCTTCATCTCCGGGATACGTCGAAGGAGTGTCCCGATCGCGATTTGGACTTCTGCGCGAGCCAACGACTGTCCAAGGCACTGGTGTATTCCGTATCCAAACGCGAGATGATGTCGAGCTCGACGACCAATATCGAGGGCACCTGTGTCGCCGTCGAACGCGTCAGGATCCCGATCGGCAATGTTGCCGGCCAAGATAATACCTTCGCCGGCGCGGACCTGCTGATCACGGATCTTGAAGTCGTCAACTGCGATACGCCGCCGTCCCGACTGAGCGATGTGCAGATACCGCAGCAGCTCTTCTACGGCGTTTTGGATTATGGCTGGATCGGTTGATTCTCGCAATTCCGCTGCCTGGTCGGGGTGCAAGAACAGGACCGCCGCGCTCAGCGCGATCATGTTCGCGGTGGTCTCGTGTCCACCGACCAGCGCAACATGCCCAATGCCGACGACTTCATCCTTCGTCATCTCTCCGTCGATCCAGTGCCCGACCAGAATGCTGAGCAAGTCGTCACTTGGCGACTCGCGCTTCGAATCCACAAGGCGGTGGAGGTATTTGTGCAATTCCTTCGACGCGTTTCGACTTTCGTCGGGATTGGAGAGCATGGTGTCACTGACTCGCTCAAAGAATTCGTGGTCTTGGTAAGGGACGCCGAGCATCTCCGCAATGACCTTGGAAGGTATGGGCAAGGCGAAGTGACGAACCAAGTCAACGGGTGTGGGTCTTTCGATCAGCGAGTTGATCAGCTCATCAACAATTGATTGAATGCGGGGGCGAAGCGCGTTGACTTTCCGCACAGTGAATTCCGGAAGGAGCTTCCTGCGAAGTTCACCGTGTTCGGGCTCATCGAGGGCCATGATCAGTGGCTGTCCGACACTCAGCGTCCTAATGGTCGGCAGCGCGAACGGAAAACCATCCCGCCTTGTGTTCGCGCTCACTCTGTCATCTGACGACACTGCACGATTGTCTTCGTATCCCGCAACTAGCCACGCAGTCTCGCCGCTCCAAATGCGCACACGCGACACCGGCGAGTTCTCGAGAAGATTGATGAGACCGGGCGGTGGATCGAAGGGGCACTTCATATCTCTGGGAAATGGCCACTCCGGAACCGTCTCGCTAGTGTCGGCCATCGACTGCCCCCAGTGGTTGTGTATCAATCAATCCAGCCAAGACGCAACAGAATTGACCGGGACTTCATCGCGAAGTTCGCACCGTTGAGAAGCATCGTGAGAGGTACGCACCGTCAGATGGAAACCAAAATGCCGGAACGGTACCGATGGGTACCACTTTATTCGAACGTCGAGAGGTGTGTCAAGTTTCGTGCTTTGATCATTTGACGTCAAGGCCCAAGGTTTGGCACCACACCTGGGTGGTGGATTCGATTGGAAAGTGGTCTGACGATGTTCTTAGTTGTGCACCTAGGGCGTAATGCAGGATTCGTGCGGACAACTCAAGTTGCGATTGGGACAGAACTGAACCGGCCCGGCGTGCGGCGACTGCAATAACGCGGCTGAGTAGTTCCTGGGCCTCATCGTCTGCTTCGGAAAGTGATGATCTAGCGCCGCGGTAGGCGGAGCCGAACAACTCGCGCGCCAGCTGAGCTCCGGAACGGACCGAGGAGACTTCGCTTGAAATGAGTTTTGAGACAAGGCGTGATGGAGGTAACGTCGAATTCTCTTGCGCAGCGAGAATGAGGTCGCGGGCCATGGCAACGCTGACTCGTTGCAATAGTGCGACGAGACAGTCGTCTCGAGACGCGAAGTGTTCATAAAACGTTCGCTTGGAGACGCTCGCGCGCGCGACGATATCTGTGACGGTGGTCTTGGCAAGCCCCTTTTCCCCCAGGAGGATGCCAGCTGCGGTGAGAAGATCTCGATGTTGGCGTTTGTACCTCGCCGCGTATGCTTCTTTGTCCCACTGCCCCTTGTTCCTCGCCGGAGCAGGCACAAGAATCGATGGCAGTTCCGGCCATTCAGGAACGCCTTCGATCACAGATGCTCCAACTGAATTTGGCAATCGTTCGTAGTTCGAGATTATCTGAGGTCGGCCTAAGGGAGTTCTTCAATCTCTCGGCGTTAGACCAGGGTCTATGAGCAATGTTCAAACTTGTGTTCGAAGCCCGTCGGGCCCAGTTGGCCGCTTGACCTTGGACTGAGTGTGCCATCTACAGCGAATCAATGTTGTGGGTCAGCAAACCTGCCCAACGGTCGGCGAGAGGAGCTGCGAACTGGCCACCTGGCACACGATCTCAGTTCGATTGCAACCCACATTATTCTAATGTAGAGTAAATAACGATATGACTAGAAGAGCCGTGTCGCTGAAGTTGACTTGATCAGTTCGATGCGGCGAAAGAGGGAGTTCGATTCATGGAAGATGCGGTCATTGTTGACGCGGTTCGCACACCTGGCGGAAAGCGAAATGGGCAACTAAGAGACTGGCATCCTGTCTCTCTGGCGGCGCTAGTCTTGAACGCCCTCGTCGAGAGGAACAAGCTCGATCCGAGTCTGGTTGATGACGTCATTATGGGTTGCGTGATGCAGACGAAGGACCAGGCTGTCAACATTGCTCGCAATGCCGTGCTCGCGGCGGGATGGCCCGAGACCGTGCCCGCGACCACTATTGACCGCCAGTGCGGGTCAAGCCAACAAGCGATGCACTTTGCCGCACAGGGCGTCATGGCCGGCGCCTACGACATCGTGATCGCTTGTGGCGTTGAATCGATGACCCGGGTACCAATGGGAAGCGCTCTTGCCAGCGGTGGCTATCCATGGCCCCAAGAACTACTGGACCGCTATCACACCGAAGGACTGCCCAACCAAGGAATTGGCGCTGAGCTCATCGCCGATGAGTTTGGCATAAGCCGCGGAGACCTCGATGCGTTTGGAGCGATGAGTCAACAGCGGGCACTGGCGGCGACCGAGGAAGGGCGATTCGAGAATGAGATCATCCCAGTTCCGGTGGATTTCGGCGATGGCATCGAATTGAGAGTGCGCGACGAAGGAATACGCCCCGGCACGACGCCCGAGACACTCGCGACTTTGAAGTCCGCGTACAAGGAAGGCGGAAAAGTCACTGCGGGAAACTCGTCGCAGATTTGTGACGGTGCCTCCGCGGTCCTGATCATGAGCGCGCAGCGAGCCAAAGAACTTGGACTGCAACCAAGGGCGCGATTCCACGCATTCGCCTTGGCCGGTTCGGATCCGGTCACGATGCTGAAGGGTCCAATTCCCGCGACCGAGAAGGTTCTGGCGAAGTCTTGCTTGACGCTCGACGACATCGACGTAGTGGAGATCAATGAAGCCTTCGCATCGGTCGTGCTCGCGTGGCAGAAGGCCACCGGCGCCGACCTCGCAAAGGTCAATCCAAATGGAGGGGCAATCGCGCTCGGTCACCCTCTGGGCAGCTCGGGCACGAAATTGATGGCCACGATGCTGAATGAGTTAGAACGCACTGGCGGTCGCTACGGACTCCAGGTCATGTGTGAAGGCGGAGGGATGGCGAATGCCACCATCGTTGAAAGGATAGGCAACTGATGCCACGAATGGATCTGCGGGGCGCTTCGGCGATTGTCACGGGCGGCGCATCGGGCATCGGCGAAGGTTGCGCTCGTCAACTAGCAGCGCTGGGGGCACTGGTAGTCATTGCTGATCTCCAAGAAGAACTTGGAACGGCAGTGGCCGAAGAAATTGGTGGACAGTTCGTTCGTTGCGACGTCACGAGCGAAGAAGACGTTGCTCTAGCCGTGCTCGCCGCTTCGGAGCTCGGACCCCTTCGGGCACTGGTGAATTCGGCTGGTCTCGGCCGCGCTGCGCGAACGATCGATCGAAACAATGAACCGATGTCGCAGTCGATGTTTGAACTCGTCATCCGAGTGAACCTCCTCGGGACCTTCAACATGCTCCGTCAAGCGGCTGCGGCGATGGCGAAGACCGAACCACTCGACTTCGACGGTGCGCGAGGCGCCATAGTCAACATGGCATCAGTCGCGGCGTTCGATGGTCAAACCGGTCAAGCCGCTTACTCGGCTTCCAAGGGAGGCATCGTCGGCATGACGCTTCCCATCGCGCGCGACCTCGCGGCGGTGGGGATTCGTGTCAACACGGTCGCGCCGGGCCTCATTGACACGCCAATCTACGGCACGGGCGAACGCGCGGACCAGATTAAGGCACACCTTGGCCAATCCGTGCTCTTCCCGCGGCGCCTGGGAACGGCAGAGGAGCTCGCGTTCGCAGTGCTCGAATGCATTACGAATCCCTACTTGAACGCGGAAACGATCCGGCTTGACGGCGGCACCCGCCTACCTCCTAAGTAGATTATGAGCGAGGAATCCCAACCATCTTTGGACCGCGATGACGTCCTCGTTGAGCAACATGGACGAGTCCTGACCATCACCCTCAATCGGCCCGGCTCGATGAACGCAATCAACGCCGGCATCTCAAACGGCCTCAGATGGGCGGTGAAGCGCCTCAACGAGGATGTCGAGCTCACGGTCGGAGTATTGACAGGCGCGGGACGAGGGTTTTGCGCCGGTATGGATCTCAAGGCCTTTTCGCGAGGTGAGGATATCGGGCCCTTCATGGAATTCGTTGTCAATGGAGCTCAGAAGCCATTGATCGCCGCGGTCGAAGGATTCGCTCTAGCGGGCGGACTCGAAATGGCCCTCAGTTGTGACCTCATCGTTGCCGCCAGGGGAGCGAAACTCGGGATTCCCGAATCGAAGGTCGGTCTCTTCGCGGCGGGCGGAGGATTGTTGCGCCTTCCTCGCCGAGTGGGTTATTCCAAGGCAATGGAGATGGCGATCACGGGTGACCCGATCTCGGCAGAGGAGGCGTATGAACTCGGACTGGTCGCGCGTCTCTCTGAAGTGGGATCGGCAGTTGACACAGCGATCGAACTGGCCCAACGGATCGCCAGAAACGCGCCTCTGGCAGTGGCGGCGTCCAAGAAGTTAGTGAGGGCGACCGTTGGTTCAACCGAATCCGAGTTCTGGGAGATCCAACGGCCCTTTCAGCAAATGGTGTTCACTTCACAAGACGCGAAGGAAGGCCCGCGGGCGTTTGCTGAAAAGCGACCGCCTGAGTGGAGCGGCCGTTAGATCACGACCGGGCAGTGACGCCAGTCGTCCTCTGGGGGCACAACGCAATCAGTAAGTTGTGTCAGCTCCGTGCTTGATAATCTAGGCGTTATTAAAAAATTAGTCCACGGTGATTCAGTTGACTTTCGGGGCAAGGGGGTGGTGGAGAGATGCTGTTGAGCGATTGCGTAGAGTACGGCACCGTTAAGCACCCGCAAAGAATGGCGGTTGTCTTCGAAGGTGAAGAAACGACGTACGCTACTTTGAATTCGCGTATCCACAGAGTGGCCAATGCAGTCCTGATGCTCGCTGCCCCCGGTGACCGGATTGCCATCCTTTCCGAGAATCGGCGTGAGTACGTCGAATGTCTTTACGGGGTGCCAAGGTCAGGTGCTGGACTTTGTCTCTTGAATTATCGTCTGAGTGACTTTGAACTTCGGCGAATCATCAATGACGCGCAACCGAGCGTGGTGATTGTCGAGGCGAAGCATTTGGGGACGATCGAGAACATCCGCGATGAGACTCCGACAGTTAAGACCGTGATCGTTTTTGGCGTCAGCTCGCACGACGATGTGATTGGCTACGAAGACCTACTCGCGGGTGCGAGCGACGAGGAGCCGTCGAACTCCGTGGATGAGAATGAATTGGCATGGTTGATATACACGAGCGGCACCACTGGCATGCCCAAAGGCGCAATGCTCAGTCATCGCAACATCGTTGCCGGAAATTCCAATACCTTTGCGGCGTGGAACAGCCGTCCGGGCAAGGTCCTGCTGGCTCCGTGGCCGATGTGTCACGTCGCTGCGCAGATATGGCCCCTGGCTCATCTCCTTGGATGGACCGTCGTCCTCATGAGGACCTTCGATGCGGTTGAGTACCTCTCTGCGATCGAGAGGTATCACTGCACGTCGTCAATGGGGGCGCCAACGATGATCAGCATGCTGATCAACCATCCACGCTTTCATGACTTTGATCTTTCGAGCCTTCGAACGCTTTCCTACGGTTCTTCGTCGATGTCGCCGGCAGTGTTGCGCGAGGCCATGGAATTACTGCCAAACGTGGGATTCGCCACCAACTTCGGAATGACCGAGACTTCGGGAAGCGTTTACTATCTTGACACCGACGACCACGTGCGAGTGCTCCAGACGAACCCTGAGGCGCTGAAATCAGTAGGCTTCCAACTCCCCTACTCGGTCTCGCGACTAGTCGACGACTCTATGAACGACGTGGCCCCGGGCGACGTAGGTGAGATTGTCGTCCGTGGGCCAATGGTCATGCTTGGCTACTGGCGCAACCCGCAAGCGAATGAGGAGGCATTCCGGGGCGGTTGGTTTCACACCGGTGACTTGGCGAGGGCCGACAGTGACGGTCGCACCTACATCGTCGATAGAAAGAAAGACATGATCATCACCGGTGGCCTCAACGTCTATTCCCGCGAGGTTGAGTTGATCCTCTCAACTCATTACGCGGTCCAGGAGGTGGCCATTGTTGGCATACCTGACGATACGTGGGGAGAGTCGATTGTCGCCTTCGTGCAGCCACGTGAAGGAATGTCAATCGATGGGGATGAACTCATAGAGTACTGCCGCGCGCATCTCGCTCATTTCAAGAAGCCCAAGTACGTCGTGGAGATCCACGAGCTGCCTCGTAACGCCCTTGGCAAAGTCCTCAAACGAGAACTTCGCGACAAGATTGAGCGGGGCGAGTACAGGCTGGGAGGTTCGTAGCTCCATGGCAGCACTCATTCTTGAGTTAACGCAGGATCAAACGCTCCTTCGAGAGGCGGCCGAACGTTTCATCACCGAGAGGTGTTCGCTCGAACAGGTGCGCACTCTAAGCGAAAGCGAGTTCGGCCTCACCGACGAGTATCTGATGTGCACGGGATCGCTCGGCTGGTATTCGCTCCTCGCAAACGAACAGTCGGGTGGTGGCTCGATTTCCGGCGAGGGTCTCTGCGATGCCGCGATCATCGCAGAGTTGCGGGGTCGGTATCTTCAACCAGGACCCTTCGTCTCGATGAATGTTGTCGCTGCAGCGCTGTCGAGAGCGGCGAACACTGATCAACAAAGACTGCAACTCGAGTCGATCGTCGCTGGTCGGTCCTTGGCGACGTGGGCCATGGACGACATTGTCGTTGGCTTGTCCTCCTCAGTGACCATCGAGGCGCTGCCCGTCGATGACCATTGGGTCATAAATGGCCGTTGCGGAGTCGTGCAGTACGCGACGAGCGCTCAATTGCTTCTCGTAAGCTGCCTGACGTCAGACGGCAATCCGATTCAGTTCTTGATCGACGCTGTCTCGCCAGGTGTTCGGAGCCACTCGTTAGAGAGTCTCGACCTCACCCAACGCTTCACCGAAGTTGAATTTGTCGACGTCGAGGTCGTCGCCTCTGCAATCGTGGGAGACCAGAGCTCGGCCGCTTCCGACATTGCCTACGAGTTCCAGCTCGCGCTGATCTTGAACATGGTTGAGTCCGTTGGAGCGCTTGACGCCCTCTTCGAATTGACACGACGGTATTCGCTCGATCGCTCGGCCTTCGGTCAGCCGATCGGCTCCTTTCAAGCAATCAAACATCAACTCGCTGACTTGAGCCTGTCGTTGGAAAGTGCGAAGGCGGTCGTCGGGGCCGCCGTGTCCGCCGCTCAACTCGAGCAAGATGACGCCACGGTGATCTGCTCTATGGCCAAGGCGTGGCTGAGTGACGTGGGAATCGATATTGCGCAAGGTTGCTTTCAGATCTTCGCGGGCATTGGCTTTACGTGGGAACATGATTCGCACTTGTACGTTCGAAGGGTGACGATGAACAGTCTTCTTTACGGACAGTCCGACTGGCATCGGGAACGGATATGCACAATGGGTGGCATTTGAGCCATGTATTCTGTCGAACTGGCTCCTAGTCATCGCGAGTTTCCCCGGTGAGCGGCCCGACGAGCGGTCTTCCTACCTACGAGACCTTGTTGGTCGACTCCGAAGTGATCGGTGTCTTGCTCATCACTCTCAATCGGCCCAAGCAACTGAACGCCATCAATTCGAAGATGTCTAGTGAGTTGTACGACTTACTTCGTCGCTTGCGCGAAGACCACCACCCTGATGTCAAAGTCGTGGTGTTCACTGGTGCTGGTGACGGCTTCTGCAGTGGCGCAGATCTCTCGCCCGATGCACGCGCGGAGCGTCCCCACTCTCTCGTCGTCATGCGACGCACCACTGACTTGGCGCTGATGCTTCACGCACTTCCTCAGGCAACGGTTGCCAAGGTCAACGGCATCGCGGCCGGCGCCGGCTGCAACCTTGCCTTCTCGTGTGACTTCATCATCGCGTCCGAAAGTGCGAGGTTCAGCGAGATTTTCTCACGTCGCGGACTATCGCTCGACTTCGGTGGTTCGTGGTTACTTCCGAGGATGACGGGAATTCACCGGGCCAAGGAGATTGCCTTCTTTGGCGATGTCCTCACCGCGCAGGTGGCTCAGGAATTTGGAATTGTTAACAGAGTTGTAGAGGCTGGTCGATTGGACGACTTCGTGGCCGGTTGGACCCGCAAATTGTCCGATCTGCCTCTAACGGCACTTGCCCAAACGAAGGCCCTCCTAAATTCATCTGTTGGCCCCTCGATGTCGTTGGCGCTCGAGGAGGAAGGCACTTCGCAAGCCCTCAACTTCGGAACCGCCGACTCGGCCGAGGCCATTGCTGCCTGGATCGAAAAGCGTCCGGCCAAGTTTCGAGGCGAGTGAATGGATGAACCGAGCAATGCCAATCTGAGTGCCGTTCGAAGGTGCGATCGGCCGACGTTCGAAAGTGGGTGAGCGTGACTGACTCTCCAAGGACAGTGGTTGTTACCGGCAGTGGTTCGGGACTTGGCTTGGCAACGTCGAGGCGCCTGGTCGAGTCCGGCTACAGAGTGATCGGAGTGGACCTTCGCGACGCGGATGTGGAGGTTGACCTGCGTGATGCAATGGAACGCCGAAGTGCGGTGGAACAAATCGTCGGACTATGCGACGGTCACTTGGACTCTCTCGTCACATTCGCTGGCGTCTCTGCCTTCGCCGGACTCGGTGGCGACGACATTGTCTCAATTAACTACTTCGGGACTGTAGAGCTCGCGTCGGCGTTATGCGAGTCGCTCGAAATGGGGATCGAATCATCAGTGGTCGCGGTGAGTTCGAATGCCGCGACCACGGCACCAGGGGTCAACGAGTCCTTGGTCGAATCATGCCTTGCGGGCGATGAACTTGAAGCGCGCGCCGCCGGCCGAGAGGTCGGCCCAGTTGGTGCCTACTCCGCTTCAAAATTCGCAGTGGCCAGGTGGGTCCGTCGCCACGCACCGAGTGACGAGTGGATTGGTCGCGGGATCACGCTGAACGCCATCGTGCCCGGGCTCTTCGAGACACCGATGACTCAGGCGATGCGTCAGTTGCCTGACGCCTCTGCCATGTTGAAGAAGTCGCGGCTGCCAATCGGTCGATCGGGTCAACCAACTGAAGTAGCTGAGCTCGTGGCATTTTTGGTCGGACCGAATGCGAGATTCATCGTGGGCAGCTTGATGTTCATCGACGGAGGTAAGGACGCCGCATTGAGAGCAGACGACTGGCCCTCGCCTCGGCGACGAAGGGGCGGCCCCTCAGTCCTCCCGGATCAAGTGGATTCAGTTCGCGCGGATCGAGCGAACGACTATTACTCGTCATGACCGGATTCGCCGACAACAGTGACCGAGCCTGGCTCCGAGTTCGGGTCTCGTCATGAAGGCATTGCAATATCGGACCTTTGGTGTAGGGCCAGAGTTGGTTGATATTGATAGGCCGAAAGCTGGTTCTGGTCAGGTGCTACTGCGCATGACCGCGGCGGGATTGTGTCACACTGACATCTTCCTGATGGGGATGGATCCGCTTCAATTGGCCTTCGGAGAGTTGCCCCTGACGCTTGGACATGAGGGTGCCGGCGTCGTCGAAGAACATGGACCGGGGACCAGCGGTGTTTCGATTGGACAAAGGGTGGCGGTGTACGCCCGGTGGGGCGGTGGCGCTTGTCATCACTGCACTGCTGGTCGCGAGAACATTTGCCCCAAAGCACGTGAACTCGGCATCTACTCAGCGGGTCTTGGTACCGCGGGAGCGCTGGCGGAGTGTATGGTGGTCGACCACGCGCGCCACCTCATCTACATCGGAGGATTGGATCCTGCCATCGCCGCACCACTAACGGATGCCGGCCTCACTCCATACAGCGCCATCAAGGAGAGTCTTTCAAAGCTCGATGATGGGTCGACAGTAACCATCATTGGAGTCGGCGGCTTGGGACACCTCGGCATCCAGATTGTGAAGGCACTCAGTCACACACGTGTCATTGCCCTCGATCTTGACGATCGACGACTCGAGTTAGCAGAACAAGCAGGCGCAGACTTCACACTCTTGTCCACTGATGCTGAACTTGTGCCCACCATACGTCGGCTAACCGACGGCAGAATGTCCGACGTCGTCCTGGACTTCGCGGGATACCAGTCCAGTCTCGACATCGCAAAGCTGGTGGTCGGCATCAGGGGGCTCGTCAGGACTGTCGGAATTGGCATGGGAGGAGCAGCCATCAAGGTCGGCTTTTTTCTATGCAACTTGAATCCAACGTTGGTTCAAGTTGCTGGGGAACGCTGCCAGAGCTGAGCGAAGTCGTAGAACTCGCCCAGGACCGGAGAATAGGTGTACACGTCGAGCGATTCTCGTTTGATGAGGCACCGTTTGCTTACGAGAAGTCGGCGGCGGGCGACCTCACTGGAAGGGCGGTCGTCGTCTTTTGACGACGACCACCGATGCGGCTCGTTCGAACATGGGCTCACGACACATAACGGCGAAGCGTGGGCTACCCGCGAGCCTTCAGTGCCTCGATCAGGGC
>Ga0075014_100000335_pt1 | contig 13346 bp, 15 predicted proteins | sample AleBraG_ABR_2014_FD_71472 | JGI IMG/M metagenome (GOLD analysis project Ga0075014, IMG submission 71472) | Freshwater sediment microbial communities in response to fracking from Pennsylvania, USA - Alex Branch Run_MetaG_ABR_2014 | ecosystem: Environmental > Aquatic > Freshwater > Creek >... | reverse complement strand
TTCTCCCCAGAGGGGTCGGTGCCATCAGGGTTGTAGAAGCTTGATTGCGGCGAGTCCAGTGATCCTCGAGAGTCGCCGGCGCCGCGACCATACGTTCAGGAACACTGAAAGGTAGCTATGCCGCCGTCATCGCGACTCTTGCGAGGACTCTTCGTTCGGCAGGAACACTGCCGGGTCGTAGGCCCTCAGGCAGCTGAAGTGCTGCACCAGCGGCGACGTCCCATCGCGGTACAGCTTGGGCAGCCATGTGCGGACGACGGCGTTGACGATGCCCGGTTGGAACGCCGCCAACCCCGTAAAGTCACTCACACTCCAGACGACGATTCGATGCTCCACAATCATCGTGATCATGGCGGACAGAGTTAAGCCGTCGGCGTGCTCCAAGCACTTCGCGATGATGACGTCCAGAACATACTCCGAGTCCGTGAAAGATTTGCCTGCTGCCGAGCGGTACACCAGGATCGTTTCGAGAATGCAGTCGAAATGGTACTCGCTAGGCGTGTGAACGAAGTTCAAGAAGTCCAGGTTCAGCATGCCTTGAATGGAGGGGGCGGTGTAGTCAGGCTCCCATCCTTCGAACATCCTGAAGTTTATCTCCTCGAGCCCGTCGATGCTCCCGAACTGTTCAATGATCCACAAAAACTTCGGGTGTCGCTCGACTTCATCGAGCTCAATGACCCCGGGCCTGTCATCCTCCTCATGCCCCAAGAACACTTCAATCCCCTCCACGAAGCCCAGCATAACGCCTACGAACAAGAAGTACGGGCCGCATCCGTTAGCAGGATCGGCTTGCAACTCGTCGGGCCAGAAACCGCGGAAATCCCACGAAGGCCCGTTCGCGAACAGAGTGAGCGCTTCCGGATCGCCCTGGTACATGCGAACGAAACTCAAATCGGTGTAAGGCATGGCTGGGAGATTGCCCTGGAGGTTCGTGCTCCGTCAATTTTTTGTGCAAATTTGCATAACACAATACAGAGCGGTTCTTTTTTCAAGGGTTTTCACATGAGACTGGCCACGCCCAGGCGGCGCTTGATCACGGGCATCAGGTCACGTCCAAGCGCGTTCTCGACCACGGCCAGTCTCTCGACGCAGCGCGCTTCCCACGCGACCATGGCCGTCAGGCGCCCGGCGTCCGCCTCTGGCATCTGGGCGTCCAGCACCGCCCGGATCTCGGACACCACCGGGCCCGAGGCCCGCGAGCGCACGATCACCGCCGCCGCGCACGCGAAGAACGCCTCCGGGTCCAGCTTCTCCGGCGCAGCCAGATACTGCTGCAAACGCTCGCTGACCTCTTCGTCCGGATCCAGCACCGGCAGGAACACTGCCGGGTCGTAGGTCCGGAGGGCGCTGAAGTGATCGACCAGCGGCGGCGTCCCATCGCGGTACAGCTTGGGCAGCCATGTGCGGACGACGGCGTTGACGGCGCCCGGATAGAACGTCACCAGACCCTTGTCATCCGAAGTGTGCTCCCAATAGCCCAGATCACTCAAACGACACTCCAGAATCGTCGTGATCATGGAGGACAGAGTGAAACCGCCGCCGTGCTCCAAGCACTTCGCGATGATGACGTTCAAGACGTACTCCGAGTCCGTGAAGGTTCCAGTCGGATCCCCCTCGGGCACTTGTCCTTTTAACCGAACGTAATGTAGCATCGTCCATAGGAAACGCTCGAAATGAGACTGGGAAGGCGTGTGGACGAAGTTCAAGAAGTCCAGGTTCAGCATGCCTTGAATGGAGGGGCCGCTAAGGACAGTGTCCCATCCACCGAACATCCTGTATTCCATCTCCTCGGAAGCGTTGATAGGGCCGAACTGCTCGAAGAGCCACTGGAACCCGAAGTACCGCCGGACATCATCCTCAGTAATGACCCCGGGCCTGTCATCACCATCCCTCCAGAACCCAGGAATCCCCTCCACGAAGCCGTGCAGAACGCCTATCAACATGTAGTACGGCCCATATCCATTACCAGGTTCGGCTTGCCACTCGTCGGGGGGCCAGAAACCGCGGAAATCCCACACAGGTCCGTTCGCGAACAGGGTGAGCGCTTCCGACTGGTTCAGAATCAAGTCAACGAAATCCCTATCGGTGTAAGGCATGGCTGGGAGATTGCCCTGGAGGTTCGTGCTCCGTCAAATTTTGTTAGACAGACAGATAGTCGTGTAAAAGCAACTGTCCGGCCAGTACCGCAATGTTGAAGTACCTCCGCATCGCGTCAGACCTGCACCTCGAACACGGCGCGTCGTTCCTGCGCGCGCTGCCCGCGGACGACCGAGACGCGCAGTCGGTGCTCGTGCTCGCAGGCGACGTCTCTTGTCACGTGCGCCAGGCGTTCGACTTCATCGCGTCTGTGGAGAGCCGCTTCCTGTCGGTCGTGTACGTTCCTGGAAACCACGAGTTCGTCGGCCACTCGCTGGCGTCGTACGCGGACGCGGCCGAGGCCGCTCAGATCCGGACGCCGAACACGCACGTCGCGGCGCGCGGCGTAGAGACCTTCCAGTTCCCCGGCGTCCGTCTGGTGTGCGCGACCCTGTGGGCGGACGGGCTGGGCGGCGACGCGGCGCTGTCGCGAGGCGTCAGCGACTTCTCGCGCATGCTGGACTGGACGCCCGCCGACATGCGCGAGGTGCACGCCCGACACAAGCGCGGTCTGATGGCCGCGCTTGAGATGCCGTTCGATGGCGACACTGTCGTCGTCACGCACCACCTGCCGTCCCACCGCCTGTGCGACCCGCGGTACGGCGCCGCGCTGAACGGCGCGTTCGCGTCCGACTGCGAAGCGCTGCTGTCCGGCCCGCACGCGCCCCGGGCGTGGGTGTTCGGCCACACGCACAGCACCATAGACCGCTTCATCGGCGCCACCAGGCTCGTGTGCAACCCTCGAGGGTATCCGGGCGAGACGAACGCGTACGGCCCAAAGTTCCTGGCCTGTCGCTGTCGAGACTGGACCTGCGGGACCGGACCTGTGAGACCGGACCTGCGGGCGCAGTGAGTTAAATAGCGCTTCGTACTTCTTCGCTCTATCGAGTCCTGAACTTGTATCGAGACAACAATGGCCGGCCCCGTATTCGGCCACAAGCTCCCGCTGGACTGCGCAGTCACTGGCGACGCCATGCCCCTGGTGCAGCCCCTCGGCGACCTAGCAAAGCTCGTCTACGGCTGCGCGGGCAGGTCTCCAGAAGACAAGACGACCATGATGCGGCAGCTCATGCACCTGCGAGACATCGTGCGCGACACCCTGAAGGCCTCCGGAGAGATGCGCTGCATGATAGGCAGCTGCGACGGCGAGTACCTCTGGTTCCCCATGCTCCCGGAGCACTCGGACGGCATCCTCGACGTCAAGTTCTTCGACAGGCTCATCGCGACCTTCATGGCCGCCAGCGACGGCGACGGCGACGCCGCATGCGAGATCGCTTCAGACATCTTGTCATCATGAAGACGCCTTCTTCTTCGGCGCGACGACCTTCTTCCGGCGCCCGCCTCCGACGCTGACACCGAACTTGAACTGCCCGTTCGCTCCCATGAGCGCGGGGAAGGCGACCGTGACGAGCGTCTTTTGCGCGAACGTCTTGGCGGCATCGTCCTCCAGCTTCGCGATGGCCGACGCGAGCTCGTTCAGGACGGCGAGACGCGTGGGGCTCTTGCAAGCGCGGGCGGCGTTGGGGCGCTCGTGGAGGACGGTCGACGCGCTCGGAGAAGGCGGGCCCGACCACGGGCACATCTCCAGCTCGGCCAGCTGCTTCATGATCTTGCCGTACTCGGCGTCTGCGTCGATATCGTCGCCGTACGTCGCCATCTGACACTTCCCGCTGACATTTTTTCGCGGGGGCGGTGCAACGGGATGTCGGCCAGCAGCACCGTGATCAGCGCCCTGATGGAGATGCTGTCCGGATTCCAAGACATCTTGGGCGGCCTGCAGCGCAGCGTCAAGAAGGCGACCGTGCGCGCGGACGCGTACGACAAGGCCCTCGCTGCGCTCGAGGCGCGGGTCGCCGCGCTCGAGTACCCGGAATACGGGTGGCGCGAACCGCCGATCACAGCTGGATCGTCACCACCGGCGGCGGCCGCCACGGAGGCAGGTGCTCCTGCAGATACGTGATCTCGCCCTGCAGCTCCGCGTTCTGCGCCTGCTGCGTGACCAGCGCCGCCTGCAGCTCCGCGATCTGCGCGGACAGGGTCGCGACCTGCGCGATCAGAGGGTCCGGCACCTGCGGCGTGACGCCGCTCCGCACGGTGCCCAGGTCCGCGTCGGCAGCGACGATGACCAGGCGCTTGGCGTACACGTCCACGCTGTACACCGCGCCCGCCGTGAACTCCGGCGCGGTGACGGACGTCCTCACCGCGACGGGCGTCGTCCCGAAGTCGATGCCCGCCTGCAGCGTGACGTCGCCCGCCACGTCCAGCGACCCGTTTACCGCGACCGTCTCCGGCGTCGCCCGCAGCGCACCCGCGGTGGCCTCCGCGGCGCTGATCGTGTCCGCAGACAGCGCCCGCGCGCTGATCGCGCCCACCGACTCCAGGTCGCCGCACGTGACCGGACCGCACGTCAGGTCGCCCGCGGTCAGCGAACCGCCGACATCTACGTCTCCCGACGCCGAGGCGTCGCCGTGCACGGCCGCCCTGCCGGACACCGTGAGGTCGCCTCCGAATGCGCCCGATCCCGCGACCGTCGCATCGCCGCGCACGCTCAGCTCCTCCAAGTCCGCCGCGCCGGAGTTCAGTTCTGCGCAGATGACGCGCGAGCCCGCGACGACGTCGCCCGCGCTCGTCAGGTCCGCGGCCGCCACCGGTCCCACGAACTGGGCGGCCCCGGCGCTCAGGTTGCCGAGGACCGAGGCGTCGCCCGAGACCAGCAAGTGGCCGCCCGCGGACGCGTTGCCCGCGACGGAAAGGTCGCGCCCCACGCCGACGTCCCGCGCGACGTCGACGTCGCCCTCCGACACGATCGCGATCGCAGTGACTCCGCCCCCCGCGCTGATCTCGCCTCCCACGCTCAGATCTCCGGCAGCGGCGACGTCGCCCGCCACTCGCGCGTCCGACAGCAGCGACAGCGCCCGCGCGTCGACGTTCAGGCAGGACACGTCGCCCAGCGAGGTCTGGCCGGCGTACAGGTTGCCCGCGAAGCTGGCGGACGCGCCGCTGAAGGCTCCGCCTGTGATCGGGCCGATCGCGCTTATGCCGGCCCCCACGGTCGCGGCGCCCGAGATGTCGATGTCGCCGGACAGCGACGCCGCGCTCGCCGTCACCTTGCCTCCGACCGTCAAGTCGCCCTCCGGCACGCTCAGGTCGCCGCCCGTCACGCTCGCGCCCGCGGTCACCGTCAGCGTCGCGGCCGTCAAGCCGCCCTGCACGAACGCGCCCCCCGCCGTCAGAAGCCCCGCGACGCCCGCGTTCGTCGCCACGTGCAGCGTCTGCACCGTCGCGGTCGCGCCCACGGCCAGCGTGCGGACGTACGCGACCACCTGCACCTCGAGGGTCTGAGCGACGACGGCGCCGGCAGTCACCCTGGACACCGTCAGCAGGTTCGCGGTCAGCAGTGACAGCGTGACGTCCGCAGTCACCTGCAGGCTCGACGCCGCCAGCGACCCCACCGTCAGGTCGCCGAGCGTGCCGACCTGCGCGCTCAGCGCGCCCGTCTTGACCGCGTCCGAAGTGACCTTGTCGCTGACCTCCAGAGAGCCCGCCACTCGGCCGATGCTGACAGCGGCCATTACGGCGGTGGCGACCGTCAGAGACGTCAGCTCCGCCGACGCTGCGGTCAGCGCGCCGAAGGTCGCGGAACCATCCACCTCGACGCTTTCGCACACGACCGCGGCCGCGCGCACGTCGTTCGTCCGCAGCGGAGCAGAGACGGTGACGCTGCCGTCGCCGGCCATCAGCGCGCCCGCGACGATACTGGGAGCAGTCAGAGGTCCGGACGCCGCGAAGCGGCCGGACACGCTCGCGTCGCCCGTCACTGCGAGCGACGCGGCCAGCAGCGCGCCCGACACCTGCGCGCTGTCGGTCACCAGTCCGCCGCGCACGGTCAGCCCGTCGTCGACAGCGGCGTCTCCAGCCACGACCAGCGCGCCCACGGTCGCCGGACACTCGGGCGCCGCGATGCCCCCCGTCACCGAGAGAGCCGATACCGACAGCGTCGACACCGACGCGGAGTCGACCGTCGCATCGCCGATCGCGGCGGTGTTGGCGGCCATGCTGTCGCACAGGACCTGGCCCAGCGTCGAAGCGTCGGCGACGAACAGCGCCTCCGTCTGCACGCGCGCCGCGTCCAAGCAGGCCGCGCGGACGTCGGTCGCCTGGATCCCGGCCGCGGTCAGCTGCGCGGTCAGCACGACGCCGGACGCGCCCGCGGTCAGCGCTCCGGCGACCGCGAGCGACGCGCAGCTCACGTCCGCGGTCGATACCGAGGACGCCAGCGACGACGTCGCCGCGGCGACCATCGCCCGCGCTGCTGCGGCCGTCACCAGCGCGGCGTCCGACGTGGCCGCCGGGTCGGACGCCTGCACGTCGGCGAGGGCGGCGATCTCGCGCGCGACCGCTCCGCCGGGCGTGAACTGCAGCGCGGCGGCGTCCAGCAGCGACGTCACCGTCAGAGCGGGCATGGTGGTCGCGCTCAGCGAGCTGCGCAGGTCGGCGACGCTGCCGATGCGGCCGGCGTTGGCGGCGTAGTCGTCGTACAGCTGCGCGGCGGTCATCGGCGCCAGCGACGCGTCGATCGCGCGGTACAGCAGCCTGTAAAGGAAGGGGTTGAACGAGGCGTCGTTCGCGGCGGTCGCCGCCGCGGCGAAGTACGCGAACTGCCTGAAGCAGATCACGTCCGACGCGCGCCTCGCGTCGGACACGAACACCGACGTCAGCAGCACCGTCTCGGTCTGCGGCAGAAGGGACGCGTCGTTCAGCAGCGTCACGGACGCGGTCCCCGACACGGCCGTCACGGTCACCTGCACGTTGGACAGCGCGTCTCCTGCGACCTGCACGATCGCCTGCGACCCCGCCTGCAGGTGCGCGAGCAGCGCCGCGCCGCTCAGGACCGGCCGCGCTCCGGCGCCGTCGGGGACGCCCAGCTGCACGTACGCGTGCATGTCGAAGTAGCCGCCCAGGCCCGCGGGCTGCGTCGCTCCGATGGCGGCGTAGCTGGAGCTCATGTCGAGCGACAGCGCGTGCAGCGGCTGCGACGACGGCTCGGTCAGGTACGACGCCAGGTTCAGCGATGCGGCCACGGCGGCCTTCCACGCGAGCGACAGGTACGCCGATAGCTGCGCCTGCGTCGACGCGTCGCTTACGGCCACGACGACCCAGGACGAGAAGGCGGCTGCGCTCGCCGTGCCGCTGGCGACCGTCTCAGTGGGGCAGTACCTGAAGAACTGGGCAGGAGTGACAGCACCCGCCATGAAGTGACCTACCCTTCTTTGGGGCGAATTGTGAAAGGGCCATGAGCATCGCGTGCCTGCTGATCGGGTGGCTGGCGGGCTGGGCGGCGGCGACGAACGCGCCCGTGTACGGCGGCAACAATGCGCCGCCCGTGTACGGATCGTCGTCCGCGATCCGCTGCACGTGCGACACCACGACGTCGTTCTCTGCGGCCATAGAGGCGTCGCGCCTGCTGCTGTCCGTGAACCCCACCGTCATCTCCAGCTGGCTGCAGGCGCTCAACCCCACCATCCCCGGCAACGCGACCTTCCTGTGCAACTGCAGTCCGCAGCCCGTGCCCAGGGGCGCGGCCGGCAACTACATCCTGGCGGCCAACCAGACGGACTCGACCGCGACGGCCGCGCCAGACTGCCTCGGCGTGCAGCTCTTGAAGGAGATCTGCGACGGACTGAACGTGCTGTCGCTCTTCCAGTGCGAGACCATCTGGCGCAGCGGCGTGTCGGGCATCGTCGCGGACAACCTCGGCGACCTCGAGGTCCTCCTCACGGCCGTCGAGAAGCTGTGCGCGTCCAGGGGCGGCAACTGCACGCGCACCATACGCTTCCAGCTGCTGGAGGACGCCATCCTGGCGCCCACGCATTACTGACGCGTACGGTGTAGCCATGCCGCCTGCGAAGAGACCGGCCGCGAAGAAGTCGGGGGGCGGCCTGTTCACGTCCCTCATGGCGGACTCCGACAAGATCAGGAACCACGACGCGATGTGCGACAGGGCGCTGGCCAGGGCGTTCGACGTGGTCATGAAGGACGCGGACAAGTACGAGCTGACCGAGACGCAGATCCTGCTGGGCGTCCGACGGCTGCTCGCGGAGGCGGGATGCGATGCGGACAGCATCCCCGTCCCGTCGAAGTACGCGCGCTCGAGGCACTTCCGCATCGACAACTTCCCGTCGGCGGCGGCGGGCATCGGCCGATGATCGAGGGGTCACGTGCTGTGCGCCGACGTCAGCCGCACGCAGTGCCCCGGGTCGTAGCTCTCCATCAACACCGACCCGCGCAGACGGGGATAGTCCTCCGGGCGCGACTCGGCGCGCACGACGATCGTCTTGGCGATCTCGCGCGCAGCGTCCAGCCCGCCCAGGACCACGTCCCGGTACACGACCCGCATGGCGCCGTCCTGAATCGACACCAAAGCGCGCATGCCCGCGAGCCCCGGCACGTCCGGCAGCGCCGCCGTCACCGCCGCGACCGTCTCCGCGAACAGCGCCTCCCTCTCGGCGTCGGACTCCGGCGCGCGCAGCACCAGGTGCAGGTAGCACCGGCCGTCGGTCACGACCTCGTACCAGCGCGCGTCCGGGTCCGCGTCGCCCATGACGGCCGCGATGTCCTGGAACGCGATCGTCGCGAACTCTCGCCCCGCGCCCGGGGAGTCCCGCGCGATCACGAAGTTCTTCAGCGCCGTCTTCTGAGCCAGCGCCTCCTCGAACGAGCCCCAGAACACGGACGATACGGACATTGTTACATCGCGCGCGCGCATGGAAGCCTATACACTGCGTTGCAAGAAGCTGTCGCCCCGCCGGGCGACCGCAACAGCTGGTGTCACGGTCAGCTCCTCGCCCACATCGACGTCTCGAAGCATGCGAAACTCCGCCGCGCCCTTCGAGAAGCGCAGCACGCAGTTCGGAGTGAGCGAAGCTCTGCAAATCGCCGCGTCCAGGTTCAGGGTGAGCACGTCGCCGTCGATCTTCGCGGCCTTGGACAGAGCGAGACGCCCCCCACACGAACTGCAGCACTCCTCGCAGCACGCAGTCCCTGTTGACGACTGCCGCGAGCTCGCGGTACGCCGCCGAGATGTCTCCCTCCAGGATGTCCACGCAATACACGTCCCCTGCAGACCTCACCCTGCTTCCGGCTTTGTGAGGCTGCGTCGCAAACAGCGCATGGTCCTCCTTTCCGATCCTGCGAAACATTGGTATTCGAGGACGTCACGACACTGATGCCAGGGCAGAAGCTATCTCTGCCTCGTATGTCGCCGCTGACGGTCCGCCCCCGCCCAGGGCGCTGGTGCTCTGCAGCGCGCTCTGCAGCTGCGCTACCGTGGCCTGCAGCTGCGCGACCTCTCGCGTCAGGTAGTCCACGTTCAGCTGCAGCGCGGCCAGCGTCGGGCCGGGCTGCTGGCCGGGCGGCGACTGCGTCTGCGGCAGCGGCAGCGACGAGGACGTGCCGTCGGAGTACGTCACAGTCAGAGCGCTGGCCGTGCCGGTAACGGACGCGACGTACCGGAGGCCCAGCGACGCGACGTCTGCGACCTGCAGCGTGCCGCAGGTCACGCGGTCCGCGGAGATGCCGCCGAACACGGTCATCTCGCTGCCCGAGACCCGCGCGTCGCCGTCCGACAGCAGCGCGGGCGGGTTCACCAGCACGCGGCCCGCCGACGTCACCGCTATCGGCAGCTGCTCGTACGTGACGGCGCCCGACGCGTCGTAACGCTTGTTTCGCAGCGCGAACGCCGACGCGTCCTTCAGCTCCAGCGCCGCGAGCGGCCCCGAGGACGTCTCGGTCACCGTCAGCGCGATGCCGGCGGACTGCGCGCCGTCCGTCACTGCTAGCGCGCCGCCGGTCACGTACAGCGGCACGTTCACGAGCACGGAACGCGGCAGCGCGACCGGCTGGATGAGGTCCGCGAGGTTCATTCTTGCCGGGCGCTCCGGAAAAAAAGAGGCGGGCATAAAGGCTGGTCGCCCGAGAGCACTGCACAAGATGTACGACGACGACGACCTGTTCATGCGGCCTCCGTGCATGATGTGCGACAACGAAGCCTGCAAGGAACATTGCTGCGGCGGCCTGTGCATTCCTTGCGGCGCCACGTACCAGCGAGAGTACGTGCGCTACAAATCCGAGCGCGACCCGAGGCGGCAGCTGCGGCTGCGCAAAGATTTCGCAAACAAATGGTTCTGCGGCACGTTCGACGACGCGCACAACTGGGCCGTGGAGGAGTTGGCTCGGGTGTCGGACGCTAGCAAACGGGGCGCATGGAACCCGCACGTCCCCATGGTGCCCGATTTCAAATTCAAGAGCTGGCACGTGGCGCGCTCCCGGTCCGATTGGTCCTGCAGGTCCGTCGGGTCCGACGGGTCCGACATCTCAGACTGGTCCGTACGGTCCGAACGGCCAGATTACGGCGCTCCTCGGCATCCGCGACACGCCCGCTGAGCGCCCATCTCCGCCTGGATCGTCTCCGTCAGGTACCGGAACCTAGGCTGCGTGCACGTCAGGCACTTGGGCGACGAGCCCGCCAGGCCGGCCTGTTCTTCGCAGCTGAAGCAAGCGGCCCTGTTGCTCCCGCAGTCGCGGACCGCGACACCAGGGTCCAGCGGGCCTCGCTGCCCGACCCCGCCGGGCTTTTCGCCGGCCCGACGGGACCACGCCGCGATAGCGACCGCGATAGCGACCGCCGCGGCCGCGACCGTCAAGTAGCAGCCTAGATTCGTCGTCGTCGTCGCCTTCTTCATATGCGGTGCTTACACTGCTTACACATTTATTCGACCGATCGGGCGCGACGCCATCGTTACAGTCTGTCCGACGAACACTATGGCGACGGCTGCGTAGAAGTGGAAGTGGTTGACCACTATCGCGACGCCCGTGAGAACGTGACCCGCGTACCACAGGCCGTCCGCGAGGCGTTCGTAGTTCATCGAGACCGCGTTCAGGGGGACCGTCCGCCCGTTTACGCCGTAGCGACCGGCTTAAAGCGCTGACGCGAGTCATCTCTGTCACAGCTGTCGATGCCGAAGGTCGTTCTGTTCGTCGAGGGCGTCGTCGGGGTGGGCAAGAGCGTGGCGTGCGCCGCTCTGGCGCGTCGAGGCGTCTCCGTCGTCACCGAGCCCGTCTACATGTGGGACCAGCACCTGGAGGGCGTGTACGGCCCGACGCCCGGCGCGTGGGCCCTTCCGATGCAGCTGCTCGCGCTGACCACGCGCAACGAGCTGCTCTTCAGGGTCCTGGACAACTCCGCGGGAGACGTCGTCCTGGTGGAGCGCAGCCCCAGGTCGGACGCCATCTTCGCGGCGCAGCTGAACGCCGAGGACGCCGCCGTCTACAGCGTCGCCGCGGCGCGCTACAAGACGCTGTTGAGCTCCTTCCCCGACGTGCGCTTCGAGTCCGTCTACCTCCGGGCGCTCCCCGAGGTCTGCATGGGGCGCGTCAAGAAGCGCGCGCGGCCCGCGGAGCGCACCATGACGCTGGGCAGCCTCCAGGGCCTCTTCGAGCTGCACGACACCGAGTTCGCCGACTCCGTGGTCATCGACGCGTCCAAGACCGCGGAGGAGGTCGCCGACGACCTCGCCGCGCTGGTGACTCAGCTCAGCAGTTCAAATTGACAGACGCATCGAATCCACAACAATAATCACGATGCCTTCTCACAGCGTACTGACATGCGTTGTGGCTGCCAACGAGGTCATCAGGGCCAGGCTGCAGCCCCTGAACGCCATCGAACTCGTTTTCCGCGACCTGGGACAGCACCTAATCGCCAAAGGTTCGAAGCAGGATTCTGACTGGACAGCCCTGGCAGCGGTGGCCCGCGAGGTCGCAGACCAGAGCGTCCCCCACGTCACGCCGAGATGGTTCAGGGAGGAGGCAAGAAAGGCTCGCGACCTCGACGAGAGCGCTACCCTGGAGCAGTGCGCGACGTTCCTGGAGCTGCTGCACGACCGATACGCGCTGTACGGCTACGACAAGGGCGCTTCGTGGGAGATGCTGTCCGAGTACCTGGACTGGCTGACTCTGCTGCACAACACGCGCGGCGAAAAGACGCGAGAGGCGGTCGCCAGACGGGCTGCGGCCAAGGCGCGCCAGTGTTCGGAGCTCAAGCTGGACGCCGTGGACGCGCACATGCGAGGGGACTGCGCCGCGCACGAGACGTTCATAGAGAGGATGCATCGGGCTGCTGCCGCCGTGGACGCCATGCTGTGTCGCGAGTCGTTCAGATCCCGCCTGGACCTGGCGCCCATACTGTGTAAAATTTGATTCCGTCCGCGCACCCTGACCGATGTAAGATGGCGATGTCTCACGCGCACAGCAATGTCATTGCCCTGATGGAGCTACCGTGCGAGCTCGCTCGCATGGTGGACCGGATCCACCGCCGCACGTTTCCTGGCAGCGCAGACTCGCGCTGCATACGTCGCACGATGTCCGTGGCGCTGTTCGAACAGGCCGACGGCACGCGCACCGTCCGCACCCTGTTCATGCTGTACCCCGACATCATGACCACCTTCTGCGAGCTGGACGCCGTCGTGTACGGCCTGATCAAGATCGGCTCGCAGGACGCCGTGACCCGCGTCCTGACGTTCAAACCGGACAAAGTGCACCTGGACCTCCGCGCCGAACACCTCGTAGACGACGACGTCGTGCGCGAGCTGATCATCGCGCTCCGCACAAACGTCGACAAGTTGACCGCCAGCTATTCCGGCGTGCCCGTCGTCAGCGGGCTCCCCGACATGGCGGAGCGGATCATCGAGTGCGTGAAGTTGGACGCCGTCCTGTCCGCCGCGCAACACTGACAGCCGAGCAATGTGTTAGCAATTTACGGGATCCCGCGGTGCAAAAAAAAACCTAAAGATTGCAAGGACGCAGTCGGATCGCGTCCTTATGCAGTGCACTGCCGTACTTTTAGAACCGCGTGCCGTAGATTTTTGCCGTAAATTGCTCCCGACGGCGCTTCACGGAGCCGGACTGCGGGCTCGTGTCGAGCAATTTACGGCATCCCGCGGTGCAAAAAAAAAGCTAAAGATTCTAAGGGACCAATCGGCCGGAGTCTCCGAGCCGTATATTAGAGTCGCCCGGAGTCCCGCTGGAATCGGGTTTTGCCGTAAATTGCTGGAGGTTGCACCGCATGAGGTCGGTATCGGACGTGCCTCGGGATCCAATATTGCTGCCAAAAATTTGGCCAAAAACGCCCCCAAAAGCTCGCCAGGATCGGGGGC
>Ga0075014_100000334_pt1 | contig 13359 bp, 8 predicted proteins | sample AleBraG_ABR_2014_FD_71472 | JGI IMG/M metagenome (GOLD analysis project Ga0075014, IMG submission 71472) | Freshwater sediment microbial communities in response to fracking from Pennsylvania, USA - Alex Branch Run_MetaG_ABR_2014 | ecosystem: Environmental > Aquatic > Freshwater > Creek >... | reverse complement strand
AATGATAACAGTGCAAAATTTAATTATATAAATTTACGCACCCGCGATTTGAACAAACCACTGCGAATTAATTTGCGTGAATTTGTAGTAGCCGATTGGTGGATTTCACAATTTGATCTTCCCAGAGAATTTATTCAACCCGAGCTCAATAATGTGTTTACCTTTTCGGTAGATTTTCCTGACGATTTGCGTAATTCAGAACATGATATTGATATTACTCACATTGAATTTAGTGGAGATTGGATTAGCAATGAACATTGGTACCTCGGTATACTCTCAGCGTGGATGCTGTTCGGCACTCTTTTCGCCATTACACGACTAATTCAATTACACCAAATAGAAAAATTAAATCAGCAAAAAATTTCTACGCTTGTTGAATCTAATTATCAATTGCGTCGAGAGACCGATAAATTTCGTAAGTTGTCCACCGTGGATGCATTAACCAATGCGTTTAATCGTCACGGCATTGAACAAATTATTGAATCGCTGGAAATTAACTCCGAAACAACTGCCGTGATCATGATTGATATAGATCACTTCAAACGCATTAACGATCGGCGCGGCCATGATGCTGGTGACCGGGTACTACAAACTATAAGTTCGATTGTGATGAAAGCCACACGCAATAGCGATAAATTTGGGCGCTGGGGCGGTGAGGAGTTTGTGTTAATTTGCCCCAATACTTCTGTCGCTATGGCACTGGCTTTAGCAGAAAAATTGCGCATATTAATTTTTGATGCACTGTTTGAACCAGACAACCCATTGGCCGTAACCGCGAGCTTTGGCGTTGCTTCTGTATCACGCACAGAACCCTTCTCGGTAGCATTAAAACACGCCGATGAAGCCCTTTACCGTGCCAAGGCTATGGGTCGAAATTGTGTGGTAGTAGCGGAACAAGATGACGCGGTGATGGACTTATTTAACAAGCAAGACGCTCAACCCCACCTTTAAAAAAGAACGGCATGAACACCGTCTCTTAACACTAGCACGTACAAAATTCTAAAAAAAACGGGCACCACATGCCCGTTTTTTTATTGCGATCAATAAATCACAACTTATCAAAAGCATCCGTTAATACGCAGTCATAACGGCGCGCATCGTATTCCATTAATCGTGCGACATCTTGCGGTTGAATAATATTTTTGCTGACAGCATCGTGTAGTTTTTCTTCCATAGTAGCGCCGCTGAGCTTGTTTTGATTTTTCAACCAAGTAGTCCACAGTGGACCCAAAGCCAACAACAGTTGATATGTACTTTCCACACGACCTGCCGCATCTTCTGGCTCATGAGAAACAAACACGTATTGCGCTAATTGTTGGCGCACTACATTATCGTCCATCATTAAATCTGCCACCTCACGGGTTAAATCATCGCTGGGTTTACACACCACTTTACCGTAGGGCATGGCCGCAAATTTTAACAATTTGGTGAGCCATGAAGTGGGAAAGTTATTGGCAAAATCCGTTAAGGCTTCTTGCGCTTTATACAAAGCTGTGCGCAGTGCGTATTCGGCATGAGCATCTTCCGCGCGCGTTCTGGTGTGCGCCGAATGATATTTTAAAATCGCACAGGCAATAAATAATTGACTGTGAATATCGCCCAAACGCGCCGACAACAATTCACGACGTTTTAAATTACCCCCCAAAACAGCCAGCGCCACATCTGACATGCTTGCGAATGCGGCGCTGAACAAATTAATGCGTTGATACCAGCGTGCGCTAAAGTCATCGGCATTGGCAGGCACACTGCTGAAATGCCCACGGGTCAACCCGAGTAATTTCATGCGTACCATATTGCTAAATACATGACCCAAATGTTGAGTAAACAATTTGTCGAAGTTTTTAAGACCACGCACTTTATCTTCATCTTGCATGGCCTGCATTTCATTGAACAGATAAGGATGGCAGCGCATAGCGCCCTGACCAAAAATCATCAACGAACGAGTGAGGATATTGGCACCCTCAACCGTAATAGCTACCGGCACACTGTGATAGGAATATACAAGGAAGTTGCGCGGCCCCTGCTGAATGGCGCGACCACCCACCACGTCCATGGAATGCTCGACCGATTTACGCATCAACTCTGTAGCATGGTATTTAGCCATAGCGGTCATGACCGAGGGCGAACCTGTCTCCAGGCCTTTAGTCACCAATTGGCGCATAGCTTCTAGGGTGTAGGCAGTTCCAGCAATGTCCGCCGTGGCCTCTTGCACACCTTCAAATTTACCAATTTCGGTATTGAACTGGCGGCGGATGCGCGAATAAGCGCCCACCAAACGGTAGTTCACTTCACCACTGGCCGTCGACAGCGCCGGTAACGACACGCCGCGCCCAGCACCTAAACATTCGATCAGCATACGCCAGCCCTTACCGGCCATTGCCGCGCCGCCGATGATCCAATCGAGGGGGATGAACACATCCTTACCAAAAATAGGCCCGTTCATAAACGGTGAGCCAGGATTGTGGCGTTGACCAATCTCTACGCCGGGATGATTCGCGGGAATCAGCGCACAGGTAATACCGTATTCCTTCTTCGTTGCATCGCCCAGCAGGCCTTCAGGGTCATAAAGCTTGAACGCCAAGCCCACAACGGTGGCGACAGGCGCTAGAGTGATCCAGCGCTTGCTAAAAGTCAGACGCAAACCCACCACTTCCTGCCCGTCGTGCAGACCTTTGCAGACAATGCCAGTATCGGGAATGGAGCCTGCATCAGAGCCAGCCTCTGGGCCGGTCAAGCCGAAACAAGGGATTTCTGTACCCTTAGCCAAACCCGGCAGCCAACGGTTTTTTTGCTCGTCGGTACCGTAATTCATCAGTAATTCGCCAGGGCCGAGGGAGTTGGGCACCATGGCGGTAACCGCTGCCGTACCGGAACGGCTGGCGATTTTACTCATAACCCGACTTTGGGCGTAATGGCTGAATTCGCGGCCGCCAAATTCTTTAGGAATAATCAGGCCAAAAAAGCCTTTATCCTTAAGGTATTGCCAAGCTTCAGGTGGCAAGTCTTTGCGGTTGTGGTTGATATCCCATTCATTGAGCATTTTACAGAGCTCGCTGACTTCGTTATCCAAAAAGGATTGCTCTTCAGCCGTCAGTTGCGGCAGACCAATTTGGGCAAACTCGTTCCAGTCGGGCTTGCCACTGAAGAGTTGTTTTTCCCACCAAGTCGTACCCGCCTCCAAAGCCTCACGCTCAGTAACGCTCATGCTAGGCATGGTTTTTTTCAGCAGTCCGAATACCGGCGTGGTAAGAAAGGCTCGACGCAAAGCGCCCACATTAAGAACCAAAATCACCGCCACCAAAGGCACCAATACCCAAGGCGATAATAAACAATGCTCGACTGCTCCCAGCACCAGCCACAACACCAATAGCAGTGCCGACCCCGCTGCCAACGCCACCTGACGCAAGGTGAGTATGGCGACCAGAGCCCAAATCGCCAGCAGTGATATCAGTAATAACATAGAGAACCTCTCTTTTATTGATCTTATGCAGTTGTAGGTGAGTTTCCTGCACTACCTAATGAGTCTAGCTGCAACCTCTAGCTCTTGCCGCCCGAGTTCAGTATTTATTCTGATGCGGCTGATCCAAATCCAGTACTGGGTTCGATAAGTGAGGCTAAGAGTATGCGTTCATAAGTCTCGGCAAGAATTGGACTGGTATCAATAATCTCCAAGCGACTATCGAGAATGTCCGCACTAGATTCTACCGGCAACTGATTAACACTCAGTACACTCGCTTCGGCATTAAACATATAAACGCCTTCATTCGTGTGCATAACCGCTTTAGCGCGAACCGCACCCAGCCCCGAAAGCCAACCAAACAGTTGATTGAAGCTGAATTGCAATTGCGGTTGAAACAACCAACCACAGGAATAATAGCCATTGGCTGCATTTTCGCGGCGCACAAAGGCTTCACCATCCGGCAGAGAAACTGCCGAATTATAAAGTTCGCGCTGCGGGCTTAAACTATTGTCTTTATGTGCCTGCGGGTTCTTTAACTTATGCTCACGGCGCGGTAGGTCTAACCAAGTTAGCTCAAGCTGCCCTTGCTCAACCCAATAACTGCCCGATTTAGGTGGCTCAAACTTGCTTAAACGCGCCGCAAAGTGTTCGCGCTCACGCTCACCGCACAAATCAGCCTTATTGACAACTAGTACGTCCGCTACCTCTAACTGATCCTGAAAACTGGCATTTTCAGTGTAACGGCTATCGCTCAGCTTGCGCGGATCTAACAAGGTAACTGTAGCTCGCAAATCCAGCACCCTATCGTAATACTCGCCCAACAGGGTATGGATGATTTCTTCCGGGTGACCAAGGCCGGTTGGCTCGATAATGATACGGTCAGGTTTGGTGGTGGCAATAAGCATATTTAGGGCGATTTTCATCGGCAAGCCCGCTACACAGCAAATACAACCTCCCGGCACCTCGCGTACATGAGCATTCAGTGGCTTGAGCATGGCGCCGTCAATACCGATTTCCCCAAACTCATTGACCAGTACCGACCAAATTTCATCGGCGGGCTTGTGCTGCAACAAATGACGAATTGCTGTGGTTTTACCCACCCCTAAAAAGCCTGTGATGATATTGGTTGGAATCAACTTCGCCATAAAAGCCCCTGTAGCTAACAATTCGTTGGCGCACAGTCTGCAATACTTGCGACAGGGGTTCAAACTGGTTCTATGAATTAACCTAAAAATCGTCACCTTCACACAAAAATGTAATCGGTTTCAGTTAATAAGCCTTTAAATGCAAAACCTCGCCAAAAAGAAACGAAATTAATTATTTCATTAAAATTCAATTAGTTAAAAATTTAATGCGGCCATTTAATCGCTAAGGGACCACAAAAAATCACTTAAACGGCTAAATTCTCAAGAACAAAAGCATTGATAATGTAATCGGTTTCATTTATGGTTGCAGCAATTCCAGAGACAATAGAATTTAGCCCCCTTCGGTTTTAGCCAAAAATCGCATGAAGCACACATGAGGCATAGGAGGCACTATTACCCATATTCGGCGCAGTATCTATGAAACTCAGGTAAGCGCTAGGAACCCAGGCCAACCCCGGCCTATTTGCTTAGGGTAGCTATGCTACCCTTTTTTTATTTTTAAAATGCAATTGCCGGTCATTACCGGTACTGACCGCAAAGGCTTGCCGATGATGAAGGGAATAAAATACTAAGCATCGGCCAAGAAATGTAAAAACCAGCGCGCTTAAACACGCTTAGTGCTACACCTATAAGCTACCGTTTTACAACACACATACGAGCACATCATGAAAAGAAGGTTTTGTCTCAGTCAATACGCGTTATTGGGTTTATTCAGTTTAGCCTCACTCACAGTGAATGCTGCCACCGCTGTCGCAACCCATGGCGCCTTGTCAGTTAAAGGCAATCAAATTGTCGATGCACACGGCCAACCGGCATCACTGGCTGGCCCAAGTTTATTTTGGAGCAACAGTGGCTGGGAGGGTAATGAAGATCGCTATTACAACGCCAACGTAGTGGCATATGTACAAAAAAATTGGAATGCCTCTATTATCCGCGCAGCAATAGGTGCCGACAAACACGGTGGCTATCAAGCTGAACCTGAAGCAAACATGGCGCGAGCCGAGCGTGTTATTGATGCAGCTATTGCACAAGGTATGTATGTCATCGTAGATTTTCACGCGCACGATGCACACAAATACCCAGAGGTAGCCGTAGAGTTTTTTGAAAAAATTGCGACTAAATACGGCAAATATCCCAACGTGATTTACGAAATTTATAACGAACCACTCAATACCGTTGATTGGTCAAGCGAGGTAAAACCTTATGCCGAAAAAGTCATCGGTAAAATTCGCGCCATTGACCCGCATAATTTAATTGTGGTGGGCACACAAACCTGGTCACAAGATGTAGATAAAGCAGCAGCAGATCCCCTAAAAAATGTCACCAACGTTGCCTACTCATTGCACTTTTACGCGGGCACGCACAAACAATATTTGCGTGATAAAGCAGAAGTCGCCATGAAAAAAGGCATTGCCATTATGGTGAGTGAATGGGGCACAGTTGATGCAAATGGGGATGGCGGTGTCGATAAAGCTGAAACCGAATTGTGGTTGGCTTTTATGCGTAAACACCATTTAACCCACTGCCAATGGGCACTGAGCGATAAAAAAGAAGGCGCATCACAATTGAAAAATGGCACTCCCGCCGATGGTAATTGGACAGATGCAAATTTAACTGAGGCTGGATTGTACGAGAAAGAGATAGTGTCACATTGGGATACAATAAAATATTCAGGCGCTGAAGTCACAGCAAAATAATAAGCGCATTAAACACCGTTTATGCTCTGAGCCACCGCCCCACTTTAAAAAAGAAGGGCGGTGGAAAATATCACTAACCGCTAAATTACCCAGTCCAGTTTTCCGAAAAGACAGCTTCGGTATTTAGTAACCCTTTTTATTTAACTGCTCAACTGCCATAACCAAAAACATATAATTGGTTTCTCCGCCGCCCATGACATATTCAGTTTGCTGCCAGAAAAAAGGCCAGATTTTTAATTCTGGGAGATCAGGGCGAATTAGCGCTGTACCAGAAATAACACCACCGGGAATATAAGACCAATCCGCACGATTATTGCCATAAGCAACAGTGGCAGAGTTGGCGCCAACTCCCGATGCAAAAGACTGGGTATTGCTGCCAGGATGAACGCCCAAAACAAAATTTAACGCATTTAAATAAGAGTCCGGTTTAGTATATTGCGGCCAACTTTTGTGGAAGAAATATTGCCGCACACCAAATTCTTGAATTGTCCAACCTGCGCCCCAAATATTAGGCTGATAGGGAACACCATAAGGTGATTCAATAGCAGCGCGTTCACGAACTTTCGCTTGGTATTGCTCAACGGCGCTATTAATTGCGGCTACAAAATTTTTATCATCAACCTGATTTAATACACGCCCCAAAGGCCAGCCGGCCTCATCAATTTTTTCAATAATTTGCGCTTTCAATGGCAGTAAGTCTGCGAGGTATTTTTTATCTTTCGTCGTTAAAAATAACTCTGCAGCCACAAAAGTTTTATCGCTAATGCTTGTCGCACGTAAAAATGCTTTTCGATACAAATCGACGGCAGCATTTAATGCATCTTTTGCCATAGCAGGATTGGATGATTGCAATACTCTGGCGGCGGTGGCCAGCCCTGCCGCAGAGTAAAGTTCGCGATCAGGATTATCTTCCGTGAAAACCCAACGATCATCGGCATTACCCGATTTACCATTTTTCACTTCGCTTTTCGCTAAGCTAGCATCATAGGGTAAATTATCCGTTTGCAAGGAGCCATCGCCCAACAGGACATATTGGTGAATGTTAGAGTCTATAATGCCGCGATATAAGCGCCCCATAGATTTGTAACCGCCCAGCACGCTTAACAAGCCATGCTCAATTTGTTGCAACGCATCATTTTTTCCATCGGGCTGATGAATTTCGGTAATTTTATTTTTTTCATCGATACTCGTGGCGTCATAATTTAAACCGAACTCTTCCACCATTTCCGCCAAGAGCCACACAGTACCCATCTGCGATTCAACGCGCAGATCATAATCGCCCGCATCATGCCAACCACCCGCATTTAATCCGGGAACGGTTTCACCCGGTTTGAATTTTGTAAGAGTTGAAGGGCCAGAGATATAACCGTCGTAGTGGTTGTAACTAATCGGCGCCATGCGCGCATCGTCTTGGTGATCCAAGCCATGCCACACGCGGTATTTTTCATTCACACGCATATGGCACATTTGCATCGGCAAAAAATATTCGAGCGTAGGCTGCCACACATGGCGATCGAAGACATCGTCATTTATTTTAAATGAAGCGGTAAGTTTATCGCGATAACCCAACACATAACTGCCCGGGTTTTGCACATCGGAAAAATCGTAGGTGAGGTAGTGATAACGCAAAAAATTACCCCATGCTTGTGGCTTAGCTTTGCGCACCAGTTGCTTACCATTTTCAGTTAATTGATAAAGCGCAACATCATCTATTTTTACATCCTGCGCATCCTGCTCAATCACTAATTTTTTCGGTTGATGGGTCGCATAACCAATCTGAGAAATTTGCAACACCGGTTCATATTGCCAACCCTTGATAACATTTGGGGTCACAATCCATTCAATCGCATTTTTACTGGCATTGGCAGGAATACTGCTTCGTACGATATACCAACCATTGTTATGGTTGGCGCGTCCATCCCACAATTCCAAATTGCCAGTGTTAGTTTCAATACTAATACGCTGCTTATCTTGATCTGGAGCTACCACTAATTTTTTGCCCACAGCCAAAGGCGTAGCAACAAATTCGCCATTTACATTTTCGATGGGACCGTTGGGCTGGCGCGGAAAAATACCCGACTGTTGATCCATTAAAAATGCTTTGCCAAATAACTCTCCTGGAAATAATTCCAAATTAAAACCCACTTTACCAATCCACTCCGGAGGCAAGGGTTTATCCAAATCCACACTGATTTTGAATTGATTGTCACGCAACGCAGTGACGCTAACCTGATATGTAAATTTTAAATCGGGATAATTAATGGGATTAAATCCTTTTTTATCTTTACTAGGGTCTGGATAAGACAGGGTTTGCGTAATGCGCTGATGTTCTTTATCGATCGTTTGCGTCCCACCTACAGGCACGGGTGACCACTGCCCAGGCGACACTTCTAAGCGCAAATCACCATTCGCCGCAACTCGACTACCGTGCTGAATAATAGTCACGCCGGTTTGGTGACCATCGGGGTATATATCGCTAAACACAGTGACATTTAACCCCTGCATTGCGAAATAATTTTTATCGTTAATGCTTAATGCTTCCGCTGCTTGTAACGAAGCATTTTTTGCGTGGCCAAATTGGCTATAAGATACCGCGACCACAACAAGAGCCGTAATTATTTTTTTCATCATAAAATGCCGCTGAAATATAAAAGACAATAGCGCCAATAAATACTGGCGAAAATACCGCCATAGCATAAACCCGCCACAACAAGCGGGACGCTTACTTTTGTAGATATTGGTTAATTATTGTTAAAGTGATTTCAGACAGTTGCGGCCACTTGATTTCGCCTGATAGAGCGCCTCATCAGCACGTGCAAAAGCACTTTCTAAATCGTCCCCTGCTTTAAATTCCGTAGTGCCAATCGATAAACTAATCGCTATAGGTTGTTCTTTATAATTAAATGTAGCGTTAGCAATGGCAGCACGAATTTTATCAAGAACAGGCAGAGCTTCTTCAACGCTGGTTTCCGGCATAAGTGCAACAAATTCTTCGCCGCCAAAACGACAGAAAAAATCGACTTCGCGCAAACGTTTTGCCACTGAACGACCAATGACTTTTAAAACCCGATCACCTGCCTGATGACCGTGGGTGTCATTAATTTTTTTGAAGTGATCTATATCAAATACCGCAATCGTCAGTGGCCGACTATAGCGTTGCCAACGATGATATTCATAGTTTGCGCGCTCATTATAATATTCACGATTGGGCAACTCCGTAAGTGGATCGTGTAACGCTTTGTGGCGCTGTTTTTCCAATACACTGCGGTTTTTTTCCGCCTCTTCTTCCATCACTTTAATTTTGTTGGAGAGCGCTTCCAACTGAGTGGTTAAGTTATCTTGATGCTGTTCGGCTTGCTGGTAACTGTCCAACGCTTGACGAATATTGCCAATTTGCGATTTCACCTGATTTTTAAGTTGCGCCAAATCCGTCGCACTTTCAGCGTTATTTTCTAAATTGACCATTTCCTGCATCATAGAGGCTTGCATATTCTGCGATGCGCTGCGGCGCGTTGCCTCCGATTCAGCCGCACCACCCACCAAGATATAAATATCCGCCAATTCCTGATTAACATTTTTTAAATAATTGGCAAAGGCTTGATTGGCAGAAAGATAAGCTTGCATGACTAAATCGCGCAAGGTTTCTAATATTTTAATAAACGAATCTGCGGTCATACCTGTTTGTATACGCTCACGAACGGCATGAACTTTTTTAACCAGAGGCATTTCTTTTTCCAGCCCCGTTAAAAATTGATTAATGACCTGCGTTAATTGATCAATAAATTTTTCGGGTAATTCGCTGCTGCGTGATTGATGGGTATTGGCGATTGGCGGTACAGCTTGGACATTCAATTCGGAATGAATGTCTGTATAGCGACCAATTGTTGAGGGAGTTGTTGTATCATCGATGTCAGCAGTCTCTGCGGCTGACAATTGTTCGCCCTGACTTATAACAGGCGCTTCCGCCTTTCGTTCATCTGGTGATGGATTATTTTTTGCGCCTAATATTTTTTGTAAAAAACCCGTTTTTGGCTGTTCAATTTCTTTCAGCGCCTGCTGCTGAATCGTCGCCAATTGTTGTAACAGCGCGGGATATAACCGAACTTTTTTACTGCGTTCAGGCAACTGGGATAAATACTTACTAATTTCTTTTTTTACCGAACGCGATAAATCTAATTCTTGTAGCGGTTTTATGGTTTCGGTTAAAGACTGACGTACTTCCAATGCGTTTTGTTCACGATGTTGATCAAAATTTAAAGCAACCTCATCCAGCCGCGACAATAGCACCCCCATATCGCCGCTGATATTACCGCTGCGTAAGCGCTCACGCAGCTGTCCCAATATTGTATCCAGTGTATCGTCTTGCCCATCGGCAGCCACACTCACGCGCACTAAAGCACGCCGCAATAATTCCTGCTGGGCGGCAAAACGCTTCTCCTGTTGATCCTGTTGATCCAAGGCGTCCAAATATTTATCGCGCCAGTTACCACTTTTATCATCGGGACGGTCAGCCATATTATGCTCATCTACAAAATTATCAGTGGTAATGAGTATAGACAGACTTCGACATTTCTACCGCCAATAAAAACGCCCGCATCCATAGGAGGCGGGCGTTTTTATTGGCGGTCACCGTTCGGTATTAATGCTTGCGCTCGGCGCGAACCTTCTCTACCAAGAACTGCGCAACCTTGAGCATATCTTCGTGGTTAGTGGCCGTTATTCTAAAACGACCATCTACGATTAGCTGAGGAGTGCTGGTTACTTGAAAATTTTTGACGCGGGTGTCGGCCTGCTTAATTTGGCTACTCACACCGAAAGAGTTGAATGTGCTGATCGTTTTTTGTTTATCAACGCCATACTGACTCAAAAAATCGGCCCAGTCTTGCGCGCTTTCGATTTCTTTATTGGCCACATGTACGCTATTAAAAATAGCCTCACTCACCTTATCTTTCACGCCGAGCGCAATCACAGTGTAATAACCGCGTTGATAGGGTAACCAGTGCGGATTACTAAAACCAGCATGAGTTTGTACTAAAACCACATCTGCAGCCTGTGTTTTAGACCATGCTTTTAGCAATGGTTCGAAATGGAAGCAGTGTGGGCAGGCGTAGGAAAACACTTCATTGACTTCAATTTTAGTCTCATCGGCAGGGTGAACAGGCTGTGCCAGTACCACATAATCCTTGCCTTCAGAATAACCTGCCGCTTCGCTTGCAGCAGCCAATACGAACAACATTAACCCCATAACACCAGCAATAATACGCATGCACTTGCTCCATCAAAGAAGAGTAAAAATGACAAATTTGCTCTAGGAACCAGAATCTTGCGATTAGTTCCCCGCTCAATAAAAAAGCCTGCATCATAACGGATGCAGGCTTTTGCGTTAAGATTTAACTTCGCTTAGTGTTTGCCTGACGCGCGCTCAGCACGGATTTTTTCCACAATAAAATCCACAACTTTAAGCATTTGTTCCTGACTGCCCGTCATACGGGTACTAATGCGATATTTACCATCCACTACCATCTCTGGCGTGCCGGAAATTTTGAAGCCGCGCGCGCGCGCATCGGCCATGGCCAGTTGATTGGTAATCGCAAAGGAATTAAAAGTAGCAATGACGTTTTGCTTGTTGGCACCATAACCAGATAGAAAATCAGCCCAGGCTTCTGGTGTTGCCAATTCTTTTTGTTGCTCGTGAATGGCTTTGAATACATTTGCATGCGCCTTATCTTTCAACTTCAACGCCAATACGGTGTAGTAGCCGCGCTGATAGGGTTCCATGGACGGGTTCCAATTCGCGTGCAGCTGGACAAAAGCCACATCAGATTTCTGAGTCTTTGCCCAGGCTTCAACAATCGGCTCAAAATGGAAACAGTGTGGACAGGTGTAGGCAAAGACCTCTGTCACTTCAATTTTGCTAGGATCAGCAGGGCGCAGTGGCTCATCCAATAACGCGTAGTCCTTACCTTCAATAAATCCTGAGTTGGCAGGTGCAGTGTCAGCCGCAAATGCAGTTACCGAAAACACTATGCCCACTAGGGCGGCAAAAATACGCATGAATCCACTCCGTAAATCGTTAAAAGGGGTGATGGCCAGAGAGCGCATAAGCGAGACAAAAACCGGCCGGTTATTATTCATTTATCAGCCAATAAAAAAGGCGACCTAGGCCGCCTTTTTTACGCACTTATGGGGATTAATTCAAGCCCGCAATGTAATTTGCCAAGGCTTTGATTTCAGCATCGCTCAACTTTTCAGCAACTGAGCGCATTACCATAGTATCACCATCATTCACGCGGTTACCCGCACGAAAATTGGTAAGCTGTTTTTCGATATAATCAGGGTGCTGACCGCTCAAGCGAGGGAAGCCCGCCGCTGCATTGCCTTTACCATCCGGGGCATGGCAACCGGTACACGCAGGAATGCCATTCGCCAAGTTGCCTGCACGATAGGCTTTAGCGCCCAATTCTAAGGCGTCCACCTTCAAACCAGAATTAACTTGCACTTCCATTTTCTTGGAGCCACTTAACTGCGTGTTTTGGCTAGAGAAATAAGCCGCCACATCGGCGATATCTTGCTCACTGAGGTTGGTCAAAATACCCGTCATTTCCAGTACGGTACGACCAGTAGATGCTTTCTTGGCGGGATTGGTTTCTGCATCCCACGCTTTAATGTCATGAATTTGCTTTAACAAATAACGCTCGCCTTGACCCGCCAATTTGGGGAAATTAGGCGCAGCGCTATTGCCATCAACACCGTGACAAGCGCCACATACGGCTGCTTTGGCCGCGCCAGCTTTAGCATCACCTGTTACACCTGCTGCATAGGCGCCTTGTGCCATGGCAATTAAACCCAGCGAAAAAACAGCACTTTTTACGATATGTTTCATTGGCAAACCTGTCATCTCAATTATGTTGAAAGCAACTACTTTTAATTAGGCCAAGGACATTTTAGTCGCTTAGGTATAGGCATCAGGCTACAATAACGCCCTATTGCTCCTAAATTTGGCGCACCGACACCCAGAGGCGCGCGGCAAAAATCGCCCCAGACGTTGTCCCAGCGC
>Ga0075014_100000331_pt1 | contig 13405 bp, 10 predicted proteins | sample AleBraG_ABR_2014_FD_71472 | JGI IMG/M metagenome (GOLD analysis project Ga0075014, IMG submission 71472) | Freshwater sediment microbial communities in response to fracking from Pennsylvania, USA - Alex Branch Run_MetaG_ABR_2014 | ecosystem: Environmental > Aquatic > Freshwater > Creek >... | reverse complement strand
GATCTGCGCCTTGGCGTCTCGGAGCTCCTCGCTCGTCGCGGCGCTGTCCTTCTCGAGGTCGGCGAGGGCGGTCTTCGCGTCTTCGAGCTCCTTGGTCGTCGGGGCGACCGCGATGTTGAAGGGCACCTTGAGGTTCTCCTCCGCGATCGACTGCTTCCTCTGAGCCTCCAGAACCCGCGCTTCGGCCGCGGTGATCTGCGCCTTGGCGTCTCGGAGCTCCTCGCTCGTCGCGGCGCTGTCGAGCTGCAATTTCGAGAGGTCCGATTTGGCCTTCGCGAGGTCCGAGTTGGCCCGGGCGAGGTCCGACTTGAGCGTTTCGAGCTCCTGGGAGGACGCGCTGACCCCGACGTTGAGAGCCGCGTTGTCGGCGATGACGTCCGAGATCTTGAGGTCTTGCTCAGCGACGACGCTCTGCAACGCAGCGTTCAGAGCCTCCAAGCCTCTGATCTTGCCCTCGACTCCGACGAGCTTCGCGCGGAGGTCCTGCACCGTCTTATGCGCGTCCATGAACTTGGACCTCAGCTCGACGTTATCGAACGTCGCGTTAGCGGACTCGTCTTCCAAGTTTTCGTATTGTTCCGCCAGGTTGTTGATTTCATTTGTCAAGGCGTCGCGCTCGGAGACGAGAGCCCGTATGTCCGACTCGGCGCGCGCGACGGTGGCCGCGAGCGCGTCCTTGTCGTGATCGAAGGACTGCATCGCGCGTTCGACTGCCGCGATGACATCCGCGGGAGTAGCGTCTTCGGACACTTGGACTCCGATCCTCTTGACTATCGTGTTCGTCGTGTCCTTGGACGTCGACGCGTTTTTCAGCGCGTCCAAGAGCTCGTCGACGGCCGTCTTCAGCGCGAACTCTTCGAAGAACGCCTGCGCGACAGCCTCGTCCAGGGCGCCGTCGCGCTGTGACAGGAGCTCGGCGTGCTTGTCGGTCAGCTGTTGGATGAGGGAGCGGCGGTCCTCTTCGAGCGCCTTCGCCGCGTTGTCGGATATCTCCTTCTGAACGCGCGCGCCTTCCTCGCTCGTCGCACGTGCGGCTTCGAGCGACTCGATGTCGAGACGGGCGCGTTCGAGCTGCTCGGTAAGAGCCGTCTTGTCGTCGACGCTCGTCAGCAGCTGCGCCTCGAGCGCGTGGATTTGTGACAGGAGTTCGGCGTGCTGGCGATCGTACTCAGCCTTTATCCGGAGCTCCTCGGCCTCTATGATGGCGTTCACCCTGGCGATTTCGTCGCGGATATGCTGAAGGAACACGTCGTCATCGGCGTACCCGATGCCAGTCAACTCGTCGACGTTGTTCTGGTGGGTGGCAACGTACGTGCGAAGCTCGGCGAGGGAGTACGCGTCTCCTCCCTTCTGAAGTACAGCCTCGACTGCGCCGACCGAAATGGGACCAGACTTGAAATGCTTGAGTGCTTTGACGAGCTTGGATATCGCACTAAATTTGTTCTGTATGTCGACGCTCTTCGAAGTCCGTTGGTAAAGGTCGTTAAGCTTCGAGTTCGTCTGATCGAAGTCGGGCGTAGGCGGAGGTCTCTTGTTCTTGACCCAGTCTTCAAGGGATTTGCGTACTTGATCGGCGAACTTGACGAAGTCCGCGTCCGCCTTGTCCTTGTCGGAGATCTCCGCCAGTTCTTTCGCTTTGCGGGCGTCGATCTCGTCCTGCAGTTTCTGCGCGGCCTGAGCGGCCAGCGCCGCCTGCGCGTTTCTCTCGTCCTCCAGCTTCTGCGCCTGGTCCTTCAGAGCCTGAGCGGCGAGCGCCGCCTGCGTGGCCTGTGCGGCCTGCGCGGCTTGGGCCGCGGCCTGGTTGGCCTTGTCGATCTGCGCCTTCAGCTCGTCGCGCTCCAGCTCGACTTTGGCCTTATCGGCGTTAGCGTCCTCCAGGGCCTGGCGGGCATTGATCGCGTCCTGCGACGACTTGTCCGCCATCTGCTTGAGCTCCTCCGTCGCGGTCGCGGCCGCGGCTCTGGCCGCAGCGAGCTCGGCTTCCTTCGCCGCGAGCGTCTGGGCGACGAAGCTGACCGCGACAGCCATCTGCTGACGCAGCCCGTCCACGGTAGCGACCCACTGGTCGACGATCTTCTTCCCCTGCGCTAGCGTCAAGTTCGCCTCGGCGAGCCTTTGTTTGGTCTTCGCGACCTTCGCGTTCGCGTCCTGCACGGCTTTGTCCGCGGCTTCCTTGCCCGCCGCGCTGGCGGCTTCCGCTTTGGCGATCGCCGCCGCGGCGAAGGCATTGTCGACGACCAGTTGTTCCTCCAGCTCGCGCACTCTTTGCGCGGCGGACGCTGCTTCCTTCTGAGCCTTCTCGAGTTCGAGCGTCTTCGCTGCGAGTTCGGCCTCGAGTGTGATCACGCGGTCGTCCTGCGAGGGCACTGGTGCTGGGAGTGGCCCTTCCTGTGCGGCCTCGGCTTCGGGCGCCGGGAGCGCGAGTATACCTTGCGGTGCGGCCGCGGCGTCGGGCGCCTGGAGCGCGAGAATACCTTGCGGTGCGGCCTCGGCGTAGGGCGCCGGGAGCTCTTCTTGTTCTGCTTCGTCTTTTGCTGCTGGGAGCGCGAGAATACCTTGCGGTGCGGCCGCGGCGTCGGGCGCCGGGAGCACGGGGAGCTCTTCTTGTCCTGGGAGGGCTAGTGTACCTTGCGGTGCGGCCGAGGCGTCGGGTCGAGCTTTGATATTGCGGAGTATCTCGACGAGTTCTTTGAACATGACTTCGGGGTCGGCATCCGCCGACGGAAGCTTGGTATCTTTAGCGATCGTGCCGATCTCCTGGAGATGTATGCACGCGTCCCTCAAGTTCATGATATCGTTATCGAGCTGACTGATCGAGCTTTCTATGGCGGAGATGTTGTCAAGAATTTGGGTGAGCTTGTCCCCCGTTCCGCCTTCGATTCCCAATTTAGCCATGATCTCGTCGAGCGCTTTGTCCAGCCTCTCGTTCCCATCGCGCGCCTTATCGAGGTCCGCCTTGAGCGCCTCCGCGGTCTTCTTGTGGTCGTCGGTGACGCGAACAAGTCTCGCGTTTGCCTGTTCGTTGGCCGCGCCCACTTCGGCCAGCTTGGCGTTGGCGTCGGCCAGCTGCTTGCGCAGCGCGTCCGCGTCCTGCTTGCGGCCCTCCGCGTCCATGACCTGCTCCTCGAGACGGTAGACCTGGTTCTGGAGCTCCGAGTTCTTCACGACCGCCTGCGGCCCCGATACGCCCGCGACATCGGTGGCGCTGACGGCGGCGACCAACGCGGCAGCGCCGAGCACCATGGGCGTGATCAGTACCATTCCGCGTGTGCCTACCCGTCGCCGAGAAAAAAGTCCGTCGTCACGGTGGCGGGTAGAGCTGCGCGCCCGTCCGTCGGTCGATTATCACGATCGGGGCCCGGGATGCCGACGTGTGACGAGCGACGACGATCGCGGCGACGATCGCGGCGACGACGGCCGAGACGACTGCCGGAACGAACCAGCGCGAGCGACGGCCGTCCGTCGGTTTCCGGAGGTACAGGGCGAATGCGCCCGCGGCCGCCAGGGCCGCGAAGACCAAAACCGCGACTACCACGGCGATCATATTCTACACTGTGCGGTCGGTAATCACGCGTTGTCGGGCTGCGGCCAGTATGTCTTGCCCCAGTCGCGCCTGAAGCGCTGCGAGTTGCCGCGGTACACGAGGACCGCGACCACGAGGATGATGACTGCGGCGGCGACGTGGAGGCCGACCCACAGGCGCGTGGGCACGCCCAGGATGACGAGCACCATGAGGAGGAGCGCCACCGCGAGCGTCATGACCACGAAGCGCTTGGCCTGCCGGACCTGGTTGAACGAGAACAGGGCGTCGCGGTACATGAGGTCGGTCGCGTTGACGCGACGAGAGACGGCGGTCAGGTCCGCGCGCAGCGCGTCGTCGCGCGACTTCAGCACTTTACTGGTCAGCGTAGCGTTCTTGTCGAGGGTGGAGATGTACGTCTTGCTCGCGGCGTGGCGGCTCCAGTCCTCCATCGCCGCCTCGCACTTGCCGTTCTGGTCGCAGAAGCCCTCGTAGCTCTGCTCGAACCGCTCGACGGGCCGGAGGATCGCGAACGCGGTAACGCTGAGCACGATGACCGCGGTCGCGAGCGCGACGGTGGCCATCGGCACGCGCATGCGGTGCCACAGCTCCGGCCGGAAGTGCATCCAGCCGTAGAAGACGCCCGTCGACGCGGCCGCCAGCGCGAGGAAGCCGCACAGCTGTATGATCTCCGACCGCCGCTGCGCCGTGGCGTCGTCGATGCCGACGGTAGCGCGCGTCAGCGACATCTGCTGCATTATGACCATATTGCGCAGCTTTGACGACTGCTTGGCGAGGCCGTCTGGGTCGATCTTGCTCACGTTGCTCAGCACGCCGTTGCCGCGGTCGGTCTCTTCCGCGGTGGACGCGTTGATGAGGTCGAGGAGCGGGCTTGCTTCCGGCGTCGGCGACTGCCCGTCGGTCATCGGCAGCGCGGCGCCCGCGCTGCTGAAGGTGAGGTAGATCGCCGCGAGGTAGATGAACAGGAACATGTGCACGCGCTGGATGAAGTCGCGCGTCACGTCGTTCGTCTCGCCGTACACGAAGTACTTAAGGAAGGACATCAGCAGGTAGAGCTGCTCCGGTTCGCCCGTGGTCTGCACCGGCGCCCCCGACGACGTGATCGACCCGTCTGCGCCGACGACGACCGCGGAATACAGTTTGATGAGCGACTCCTGGTCCGCGTTCGAGGTGTGCGCGGCGACGGTCGCGGTGAACAGCGGCGACGGCCTGGCCGCCTGCCTGGCGACCTGCGCCCTGAGCCCTGCTTCGAACGGCGTCTCTCCGGACGTCGTGAAATTAGAGACGTCGATGTTCTCGGTCGCGAAGGTGCCGGCGGCGGCGAGCTGCGCGCGCACGGCGGAGTTGTAGATCTGCGACTTCGTGAAGGCGCACAGGTTCACGAACTGCGGCTGCCCGGTCAGCGCCTGGATGGTCGGCGCCATCCCCGCGGTCTCAGGTCCCGGCGCCGCGAGCAACTCGTCGACGGGTCCAAGATTGGGAGCCGCCATATCGTTTGCGCCGAACCCGCCGTTGCCGAAGGTCGACGTGCTGCCGTGCCAGCCCGGCGGCAGTGTCCCAGACGCGGACGACGACGCCATTCTTACATGTGTCGATCGGGTATTTTTCGAGAAGCGGGCATAAACGGACATTGCGCGACTACATGTAACGATGGAGGCGTCCGTGGCCCGAGCGACCGCGGTGATCAAGGAGATGCTGCACGACCGCGGCCTGGACCTGGGCGAGCTCGCGACCATCGGCGACGAGGAGATCAAGCGGCTGTCGGAGACGCTGGACTTCTTCCACCTGCGCGCCGGCGATCGCGACGTCGTGTTCGTGACGCGCAAGCTGAAGACGCAGGACCTGCAGAAGGCGGCCGCGGCGCTCGACGAGTCGCGGCGCGACCGCGCGATCCTGGTCGTGACCGAGAAGCCGGCGTCGTTCCACCGCAGCACCGTGGAGGCGTACTACGGCAAGGAGGCCGAGATCTTCAGCCTGCGCGAGCTGCAGTTCAACGTGTCGCGGCACGCGCTGGTGCCGCCGCACAAGAAGCTGAGCGACGCCGAGGTCCGCGAGGTGCTGCGCGCGTACATGCTCACCGACAAGCGGGCGCTGCCGTCCATCATGTCGTCGGACCCGATGGCGAAGTACACCGGCGCGCGGCCCGGCGACGTGCTGCGCATCGAGCGGCCCAGCCCCACCGCGGGCAAGACGGTCTTCTACCGCCACACCGTCGCCAGCCGTCCCTGCTGAATCGAGCTCGGCTTAAAGGGGCGCAGGCCTTGCCGTCGGTAACATGGAGCCCGTGACCGCGGACTCGGGGTACGCGATGTACGCGCGCACCGTGCAGGCGTGCGTGTTCAAGGTGCTGATGGACGCGCTGAGCGGCCTTCTGGTCGACGCGACGGTGCGCTTCAGCTCGGAGGGCATCAAGATCGTGGAGCTGGACAACACGCACATCGTCATGCTGCACCTGACCCTGGACGCCCGCAAGTTCGAGGAGTTCTACTGCGAGGCGCCGCTCGACCTGGGCATCAACATCAGCAACCTGCACACGCTGCTGAAGACGGTCAACACCAGCGACACGCTGACGCTGTTCCTGGAGAAGAGCGACCGCAACAGGCTGGGCATCCGGGTGGAGAACGAGGAGAAGCGCACGCGGACGCAGTTCCGGCTCAGCCTGCTGGACCTGGACGTCAACGAGTACAACATCCCGCCGGTGGGCTTCTCGTCGTGCGTCATCCTGCCGGCGACCTACTTCCAGAAGATCCTGCGCGACATGAGCAACCTGAGCGAGAACGTCGAGATCAAGAGCATCAACCGTCAGCTCGTGCTGTCGTGCTCCGGCAACTTCTGCTCCCAGGAGACCGTGCTCCACGACACCGACCGCGGCGAGGGCGAGGACGACGAGGGCGACGACGCGGACGCGTCGCTCATCAAGCAGGGCGTCTTCTCCATCAAGTACCTGTGCATGTTCTGCAAGTGCTCGTCGCTCTGCAGCAACGTGGAGATCTTCATCAAGAACTCCTTCCCGCTCGTGCTGCGCTACAAGATCGGGCTAGGAAGCCTCAAACTCGCGCTGTCTCCGAGGGAGAACGACATCGAATATTAATATTCGGCCGCGGGCTCGGCATAAGCTGCTCCGGATGTACCTCGAAACATGCCGCGAGACCCGGACGCGCCGGAAAGGGTGACCGCGACCCGCGCCAAGACCGCTTACGGCCTCGACGCATGGAGCCTGGACTGCATGTACTGCGTTAACCCCGTGTACCGGTCGGCCGCCCCCATGCGGCTGTACGTCCTGGACGACGTCATCGCCGTCTCCGACATGAAGAAGATAGCTGTGTCAGCGACTGATAGCTGTACGTCACCCTGAAGATACATCGACTACATCGCGATGCCCTGGGTCCTCAGCACCTGGCGGCCCAGGCCGAGGCCAGCGGGGTCGGTGACCGGAAAGCTCGCCGTCCGCCGGTTCTGGACCTGCGTGCTGAGCTCGGGCAGCATGGTGCCGGAGCAGTCCAGGTCGAAGCACGTGCTGCAGCCCATCGCCTGCGCCGCCGCCGCGCGGTTCTGCTTCATGATGTTCTCGGCGTTTGTGGTGAAGAATTTGCGCAGCTGGTTGGAGGTCATGGGGCCGCCGTATCCGGCGTCCGCCATCTCGGTGAAGTAGCAGTGCTGGCGGTAGCTGGTGAACGCGCGGCCGTCAGACATGCGGGGCGGGCACGTCGAAGGCACCTGCTTGGGCGCGGAGCACGGCGCCCACGCTTTGCGCAGCTTGGCGTCCACGGCCGCGGCGCTCTCATTCGTGTAGTCGATCGCAGACATCGGCTCTCTTTACAATCGCGCCCAAAAAAAACGCGGCGTCGCAACAAATCATTCGTTCCAGCCGCCAGGGCTGTGTTAGCAACATCTGGACACTCTATCGAGGTATGATTGGAAGACCCCAGACGCAGCCGGAAAGCGGCGGTGGCAGGGTTTTCAGAACGGCGAACACCGGGTCTCGTCTGGGAGCCTCCCAGTGCGTCACTGCGACTGGCGCTGTCAAGCGTCTCATGAGATGCCGCTTCAAAGCGCCCACGGTGCATGACTTCTTGGTCGCGACGTCAATCGCAGTCTCCGAGTCGTCCATGTCGTAGAATCCGGTGGGTAGGACGATGGAGCCGCAGGGCATGGTCTTGATGTAAACGACTCCTGCCAGCACACCGGCTTCGTACAGGTTTGCAGAGGTGATCATTGTCGCACGCGGACCGAACTACGCTAGAGTCAAATTTTGTGCGGACGAAAAAAATTTGATTATGCGCGGGAACCCTGACCCGACTCGACACGCTCGACAACATGTTTTCGATTTTCCAGCGCCTAAAGGACCAACGCAACGCCAACTTTCCCGCGCCCGAGAAGAAGGGACAGGTCGTATGCACTTGGTCTTTACAGGAGCCATCATGGACATTCGTGCAGCATGATTACGGTGATTACGTGCACGTGCTTCCCCCAAAGGCCCACGGGATACCGGCGGCCCCGCCGCTCAAATGATCGCGGCGTGTATTCATGTTTTGAAATAAAAATGTAAAAACAATTGTATCGTATTGTATTACGCCGCGACGCCGTCTGGGACGGGTCGCGGCCGCCCGGATGCGGGCATGTAATCGGCGGCACTTTGCCCCCGCGTCTGGAGGGACGTTACATTAGAGAATTTTGAAAAAACAAAAAAATGTAAAAAAAATGAAATAGAATGAAAAAAATGAAAAAAAAAGTACAGTATTTGTGTTAGCACGTCAGTCAGTTGAGCAGGTATGATGGGACGCCGAGGTGCGACTCCGAGGTCAGTTGCAGAACAGCTGCGAAATCTGCGAGATCATCGAATACTAAACGTATTCCCCCGGGGGTGTGTCCTTTGTTCGAACTGTTGAGCTGAGCGACGATGCGGTCGCTTATCTTGACCTTTCCACCGGCACTGTTTACATTCGCGATGCCCTTCACGATGGTGGGCACGACTTCCAGAAGGGATCCCGCACTGATCTTGGAGAACGACTTGATAAGCCCCGCCGAAATCGTGACGACGGATGCCCACATCTGCGCCTGTTTTTTTACTGTTGCCACCTTCTGCCCCCCCAAGATCGCAGCGGTGTACAAGTCCACGGCTTGCGTCATCGCTCTGCTCTCCTCGTTGTTCCAGCTGAGCGGGTTCAGGGAGAATTCCTGCGCAACCTTTATGAACACGAACAGCAGCATCTCCATCATCGTAAACTGCACGTGCAGATGCAGGAAGACTGTCCAATTTTTCCTGATGATGAAGAGTCCGGGGCTTCGACGCGCCTGCTCGACCGGCGTCAGCTCGCGGTATCCGTCGGTAGCCTCCCAGCCATTTCGCCAGAGTTGCATCCGTCGCGCCGCAGCGCTCCGCGGCTTGGAGCTGTGTACTACGTACGGTCCGGCGACGTGACGACGAAGTTCCATGTATCGAATCGCTAGTGGACCAAAGTTTTTACCGATGTCGCCTTCCGAAACCCCGGCGTTGTTCGTGTTCAGTGTGAGTTTAAGGATTTCCGCATCGACGCTGGAGGTTTCGCCTGTTGCGAAAATAGTGGTGCCGAACTTGACCGCGAATCGGGCGAACGCGTTCTTGCAAACGCTGAATATCTCGTCGTCGCCCACGGTCTGACCGGGCTGCTTGAAGAACTGGTTTAGTTTGCGCGCGACCGCGTCTTTGAAAGCGTTCGGGTCCTCCCACAAGGGAACATCTTCCATCGTTTCGGCGGCGTCCGTCCGTCCGTCCGTCGGCTGTACAGCTGGAGCCTGCAGCGGTCCCGTCGGCTGCTGGACAGCTGGAGCCTGAAGCGGCGGTCCCGGCGTCTGCTGGACAGCTAGAATTGGAGCCGGTGGCTGGACAGCTAGAATTGGAGCCGGCGCTCCCAGCGGCGACGGTGCAGTAGTCGGTTTCAAGCCGAAAGGCGCTCGAGTTGTCGGCCCTCCGATACGCAGGGCGTCGGATTGCCAAGGCCGTCTCTCATCTGCCGGCAATGTCTGCGAGAGGAATGCGGCGAGCGCCGCAATGCCAACTAATCCTGCTGCGGCGAGCTCCATAACCTACAGAGCCGAAAATATGACGATGACTGCGGCTAGGCACAGCTGCGCCAGGGGCACCGTGTAGGACCCGCCCGCCTGGGGGGGTTGTTTTTCAGTGTATTCTGCCTCCAATCCTTCCCAGAACGTCGGATCTTTGATAAGAGCCTCGACCTCTTGCGGAGTTGTCGGAAGTTTGGCGGCCTCCATGACAGATGGGCGCGATTAAAAAACAACGGACGGTCGAATACGCGCCTGATTTCGCCAACGATACATGATTACTACAGCCAGGATGATGAACATGGTGACCGACGCCAGTATCGACACGATACCTTGCGGAGTTCGAAGCTTTTTGTTGATGATCTGGACCTCCCCAGGCACGCTGCCGCACAGTTCCGGGAAGCGGGCCGTGATAGGTCGCTGCGCCACGACCCTCTGGACGGAAAGCGATATGGCCTTGCAGCCGTCCGACTCGCGGACGCTCTTTCGGACGCTCTTCATGAACTTCGAAGTATTCGGAGACAGGGCGCTCTCGAGAGCGCGACGCGCCTGATAGTCGATGTTCCCCGCCGAGGGGTCGATGTATGGAACACCCGACATCGTCGCATAGTTCTTTGCCCACATGAACTGTTCGTTCAACAAAGGCAGTATCACCAGAGGTATCGCGTGGTACAGCGCGATGTTCACGAGGCATATCGAACCCGTGGTAGCTATGACAGAGCAGCGGGGAACGATCCACGCATGCGGAAAGCTCGTGGTGTGAATGAGCAGCCTGTCTCCGAAGTCTCCGGCGGCGATGAGTTCGTCGCTCGCGGCCTTCGAGAGATCGTGGTATATGATGGCGGTGCTTGGATCGCTCAGGAATGCTTTGACCACCGGAAACACGTCGAAGCCGAACGATCCCAGCGACATGTACACCAGCTTTCTGAATTCGTTGCGACTGACGAACGCGGCCACGTCGCGCGGCACATTGGCGCTGTGGTCGGCCTCCAGGTCTGCTCGGTCGAGAATGGCGCCGGCGTACGTCACTGGCTTCAGCTGCTCGTAAGGAGCGACGGGCGGGAAGTACTCAACATCCCATGCGACGATAATGTCCGCCGATTTGACGAGATTGATGAGTTTGTTTGTCTGTAGAACGATCGCGCCCATGACACTGTACATCCAAAGCGTGCTCTCCAGATTGTAGTCTTTCTGCGTCGGGTCCCTCAGAGCTAAGGACGGGTCGCGCAGCCGATCGACGAACACCCAAGGCACCGAGTAGTTTGGGTAAGCGGGGGCGACATAAAATATGCAGGTGGGAATGTTTTCCAGGACCGACTGGGGGATGGACACCAGCAAGGGCAGCGCGGGGTAATGTACGAGCATGACGTCCACGCACCCAACGACATGCTTGAGGATGGATCGGTAAACGCCGGCGAAGAAGAGCCCCGCGTCTATGGAAGATTCGTTTATGAGATGCGAGACTTTGCCGTCGGCGGTAGAATTCAGCTGGTCGGCATTCGACATCGCCGATCTCACGGATACCGGCAGGTCGTACAGTATTCTGACGACCTTGGCTTTGTCAGTGCGTTTGGAGTTCTTGTTGTCCGTGACGTGGTACACCGTGAAGCCCGTGCGCAAGAGCTCGTCGACGACTGCTTCGGTCAAGTTGAAGTCGCAGTAGCTCCCCATGTCGAACAGCAGTACTGTCTTACCGCTCATGTCTTTACAGGGGTCGAGGAAAAAAGGCCGGGCCACATAAAGGCGGTGCGCCCTTGACCCAGGAGGTCACACATGTACGCTCGCCTCCAGAACATCTCACGGGTGCGCACTGCTCTCAACGCCGCCCGAATTCAGGGCCTGGTCGCGGCCCGTGAGACGAAGTACGAAGCGCCGCTGTACACCGGCGGCGGCGTCTCGACGATCGGAGCGATCGTCGAAGATTTCCACGTCGTCTACGAGTCCATAAAGGAACAGAGCCTGGAGCGCTTCGTGGTGTCGATGGCCTGCCTGGTTTCCATGACCGCGATCTCCGCGGAGACGTGGATCGTGCCGCGCTTCATCAACATCCTGAGGCCCACGAATCAGTCGAACACTGCGAAGTGGTTCATGCTCAAGGTGATCCAGGAGCTGGTCCCTTGCGGCCTCACCGACGTCACGTACAACGCGTACGTCAAGAACGCGACGTTCGTGGTGCAGGCCGAGCGCATGGCGCCATGGGCGGTCCCATGCTGCATCGAGTCGCTCGGCGTCGGAGGCTTCATATCTCTCAGCGACGACGAGAAGTTCCAGGCGCTGGGGCACATCTCCAGCAAGAACGTGACCATCGACGAGGTCAACCTCGCCTACAAAAAGTACCTCGACGACGGTCCGGCCGAGTGCTGCCTCGCCGATGTGGCTCGTCCGGTGTTCGTCGACATCCGCGACGCGGAGGGGCGTCTGATCACCGAGACCAGGGACTCGTACGTCAACGTCACCATGCTCTCCAATGCTGTCGGAGGGAGGGCGCTGTACAACGACTACATCAAGCTGCCCGCGAACCGGGCGTACTTGAATTCTGTCACGCTCGTGGACCAGACGAAGGAGCTCGTGTACAGGTCGGCCAATCACAAGGGCTCCACTCTCCTGCATCCCAAGATCGCGACGCACCTGTCCAAGTGGAAGGCGCACCCCCTGCTGGACATCGTCGCGGAGCAGATCGCCGGGTTCGACGACGACACGGTCGCAGTGCAAACTGCCGCCGACGTGCTGGTCGCGGACCGAATCATGGTCCAGGCGCTCAAGGGCGAGGGCTTCGAGACCGAACGCAGGACCCCCGATCTATACTGCAACGCGGCCAAGCTCGCGAGCAGCATCGGCATGAAGTACGAGAACATCGCTCAGATCGAGTCGTTCCATGCGTCCCTGGCACTTATCGCGGACGCGACGGGAGTCGCCGCGAAGGACCTCGTCCAGACGACGATCGGGAGATATTCGTCTACGTGGTTCAGCTCCGATGCCGCGATCCTCGTCGTCAGCAAGTACAAGCCGTCGGCGAAGGACGCTTTCGAGCGGATGCTGTACGCTCCGTTCGAAGATCCCGAAGTCTACACCACCGTCCGATCCCTGGACGGGCGCGTCCTGACCAAGCACCGCAAGTCCGACGGCTTCTTCGAGACCAACCTCATCTCGAAGTGGTCTGCCAAGAGCAACACGCTGTCCGACTACCTGAAGTACCGCGGCCGCGCGGTCGACGCGAAGATCAGGGAGACGTTCGAGGGGGAGACCGTGAAGAAGACTCTGGGGCTCTACGGCGGTACCTGGGCGCATGGGGACCTCTCGGCGGGGCTCGCTGAGAAGGGCGGAGTTGTGGATTTCGAGGGGCTGGTCCGGAAGGCGCTGGAGCAAGCGATCGTCATGCCGTCGCTCCCTTTCGCGAACGCCGACGCTGTCGTCGAGGAAGACGTTGAGGAGGCCGTGAAAGCGGTTGAGGTCGTTCCCAGTGCTTCAGACGAACAGATCGTCAATGCATTCGCGATCACCGAGGTCGACGACGGCTACATGCTGAACGGAGTGAAGATCCGCAAGACCGCAGAATCGCCTCCGAGGGTGTCTGTATACGACATGATGGCAGCTATCACTGGACAAGATGCTGGCATTGCGCGAATGCAGTTCCATCGCATGCGAGAGAATTTCCCAGAAGTCGCATCTGGATGTTGCGACTTCAAATTTCATGGCCGAGGTCAACGGGCGACCCCGGTGACCGACGCCCGCGGCCTGGTGATGATAATGAACGTCCTCCCCGGTCCCAACGCTTCCCAGTTCCGCGTGAAGGCCGCTGACTTCATTCGGCGCCTCGAAGCC
>Ga0075014_100000328_pt1 | contig 13435 bp, 11 predicted proteins | sample AleBraG_ABR_2014_FD_71472 | JGI IMG/M metagenome (GOLD analysis project Ga0075014, IMG submission 71472) | Freshwater sediment microbial communities in response to fracking from Pennsylvania, USA - Alex Branch Run_MetaG_ABR_2014 | ecosystem: Environmental > Aquatic > Freshwater > Creek >... | reverse complement strand
AGCCACAGTCTTCAGCCTACGTTGCTAAGTGCGAGACGTTCCCGCGTGGGATTCCTTGCCGAAGCGGCGCGGCAGGCAGCCGATGCAGATCAAATTCGTCGGCTTGTCGTCCGATGCCGACATTGCCGATCGCTGGAAACCAACTGCGCCCGATCGCGGCAAGAAGGCCCTCCGCTACCGAATCGCGATCACCAGTCCGTTGAGGTCCGCGGCAACGATCAATCCGACTTGGCGGCCCGACACGGTAAGCAACGCGCCGTTCTGGTTGGTCAGCAGGATCGCGCCTCCACCGGGGCCAACCGCGGCGCCGGCGCCGGCTGCGACATAGACACCATTGACATCGGACGGCCAACGGATGTTGCTGACGGTCCCGAAGAAATCGGTTGCCGAGGCGCCAAAAGTAAAACCATAGCTCACCCCGCCGATCGCTAGCGGGTAATACCGCCCGTGAAACAGCAACGTGCCGCTCCCGCCCGAGCCCCCAACGATAAAGCCGGCCTTGACCACGTTGAACCGGATTCGGCCGTAGTCGGCGTAGACGGCGGTCCCGAACCCGACGGTCACGGTCAAAGTAATCAGCACGGCACGAATGGCGGATGACAATCGCATGGGCAATCCTCCGAATGAGTGGCCTCGTAATCATAAGGGACCGAAACAGGGCGGAATGGCGGCGCGGCGATTGTCGACCTTACCCTCAAGGCTGGCTGACCTTCCTCGTGAGGCAGCGACGCATCCGCAACGGGAGCGCAGCCGCCCTCCACGCCGATGATCTTTGCCGCCGCAGCGATTCGGTCGGGGAACGGAGCATCGCGGAAGTCGACGGAGAGCCGTCTGTTGCAGACGGCGATGCTTTTGGACCCGAAGCGGACATCATGTCGCAAGTCGGCAGTTTCCGATGTGCTAGTTTGTGCCGCGCTTGCGTTGGGCTGGGCATGGGGCGGCGAGACTTCACTCGCAGCACTTGCCGATGGAGTTACCTCGTAAAGAGAATGGGCTGTTGATCCTGCCGAGATTTGTTGAGTGACTCGCGGGCCAGGAGGCTGGGTGCAGGAAATTGCAGAATGGCTTCGGCGGTTGGGTCTCGGGCAATACGCGCCGCGTTTTGCCGAAAATGAAATTGACATCTCCGTACTTCGCCATCTCAGTGACCAGGACTTGAAAGACATTGGCATTCCGCTGGGGCATCGTCGCAAGATCCTCGCAGGCGCCGGAGAGCTTGCTGCCACGGCTGCAGGAACTCCCACGCGCACCGTGTCATCCGAACCAACGACCGCCGCAGAGCGCCGACAAATCACGGTCTTATTTGCCGATCTCGTCGGCTGGACGGAACTCTCGACCCGCATGGACCCGGAGGACTTGCGAGATATTATTGCCGCGTATCAGAAATGCGTGTCTGAGACGATCCAACGCTTCGACGGGTTCGTGGCAAAATACATGGGAGATGGAGTGCTCGCGTATTTCGGCTATCCGGAAGCTCACGAGGATGATCCAGAGCGCGCCATTCGCGCCGGGCTGGACCTTTCCGCCAGAGTAGCCGGGCTTAAGACACCGGTGTCGCTACAGAGCCGGGTAGGCTTGGCCACCGGGGTTGTCGTGGTTGGCGATCTGGTCGGACTGGGCGAGGCGCAGGAACGCGGCATTATCGGCGAAACTCCCAACCTGGCGTCTCGGTTGCAGAGTATCGCCGCGCCCAACACGGTGGTGATCGCTGAAGATACCCGCAGGCTTGTCGGAAATCTGTTCGAGCTGCAGGACCTCGGGCGACACGGTCTGAAGGGTATCGCCGGGATGGTGCGAGCGTGGACCGCGCTGCGGCCTAGTTCAGTGGACAGCCGGTTTGAGGCGCTGCACGAGAGCGCCCTGACCGCGCTTGTTGGACGGGAGGAAGAACTTGAATCGCTCCTTCGCCGATGGTCGCGGGTCAAAAATGGCGAAGGGCAGGTAGTGCTGATCTCTGGCGAAGCAGGCATCGGCAAATCGCGGCTGACGGTAGCGCTGTCGGACGAACTTGGACGCGAGAAACACGCGCGCGTGCGCTATTTCTGTTCACCACAGCACACCGACAGCGCCTTCCATCCGGTGATCGCACAGCTTGAAAGAGCCGCAGGCCTCGAACGGCAAGATGCGCCAGACGTAAAGCTGGAAAAATTGACAAGGCTTCTCGGCGCTTCGGTAACCCAGGACGTCGGTGTTCAGCTGCTGGCCGAGCTGCTTTCAGTCACAACAGACAGCCTCGACATCTCCATCAACCGGAGCCCTCAGCAAAAGAAGGAAAAGACGCTTGAGGCTTTGATCCGGCAGCTCGAGACGCTCTCGCGCCGGCGACCCGTGCTGCTTGTATTTGAGGATGTCCACTGGATCGATCCCAGCTCGCGCGAGCTGCTGGACATGGCCGTGGAATATGTGGCGCGGCTGCCGGTGCTGCTTCTGGCCACCTTCCGCCCCGAGTTCGTACCACCGTGGTCAGGTCAGGCGCATGTGACGACGCTCACACTCACTCGCCTCGATCGGCGCGAGGGTGCGGTCCTGGTCGAACGATTGGCGGGGAGGAACACACTCTCAAAAGCCGTCACGGCGGAAATCGTCGAGCGCACCGATGGAATCCCCCTGTTCGTTGAAGAGCTGACCAAGGCCGTATTGGAGGCCGATGTCCACGCGGACAGTGAAACGAAAACACTTTCGGGAATGCCGCGTTCCGCACTTGCAGTTCCGGCAACCCTTCATGCATCTCTGATGGCTCGCCTCGACCGGCTGGGGACCACGACGAAGGAGATAGCGCAAATTGCAGCAGCGATAGGTAGGGAATTCTCTTACGAACTACTGACCGTGGTTGCTCAAAGGGGCCATGAAGAGGTCACGACTTCGCTCAGCAGGCTGACCGATGCCGGCCTGGTGTTTTGCCGAGGGACGATCCCACGAGCGGTCTTCCTCTTCAAACATGCGCTGGTGCGGGATACCGCTTACGGAACCTTATTGCGCGGACCGCGGCAGGCATTGCACGCAAACATTGCTGGAGCACTGGAGGAGCGGTGGCCCGAGACGGTCGAGGCCCAGCCAGAACTGATTGCCCACCATTTTACGGAAGCCGCCTTGAATGAGCGCGCTTTGGGGTATTGGCAACGTGCCGGCGAGCGCGCGCTGAGTGGAGCTGCTTATCAAGAGGCAATCGTGCATTTCGAAAAGGCCCTGGCGGCCGCAGACAGCCTGGTCGAGAGTTCAATGCTGCGGGTGCTTCGCGTGCGACTTCGCATCGCTCAAGGGCAGGCACTAATTCACGCAAAGGGTTATGCCGCCGCTGAAACGACAGCTGCGTTCTCTAGTGCACGCGAGCTGGCGGCTCGCGTTGAAAACGTGGCCGAATCTTTCCCCGCGTATTACGGCTTGTGGGCCGGTAGCTGGGTTCGAGGCGAACTTGACCAGGCGCGGGAGAGTGCGGAAGCTTTCGTCAATGGTACAGCAAATCAACCAAGGTCGGCGGAGGCTGGAATTGCTCAACGACTGCTGGGTGCGACGTTCTGGCTTGAGGGCGATTTCCGCTCCGCTCGGGCCTATCTTGAGCGATCACTTTCAATCTACGACGGTGAGCGCGACCACGATCTTGCGCTGCGCTTCGCCCAGGACACAGGCGTTTCCGCTCTTGTCGTTCTTGCGATGACGCTGTGGCCGCTCGGCGAAATCGGTCGAGCGGGCCAATGCGCCAAGCAGGCCATTGCGCGAGCCGTTGAAACCAAGCACGTCGCAACACTAGCCTTTGCTTACGGATACAAGGCGCTCTTTGAGATGATGCGTGGGAATGTCCTGGAGCAACGTGGGCTTGCGGATACGTTACTCGCGCTGGCGAGGGAGCATGCGATGCCGCAGTGGTTTGCGATCGGCACGTTTGCGCAGGGCTGGGCACGCTGGCACGCCGGCGATCGCCATGTTGGAAAGAACGCGATGCGCGATGGAATGACCCTCTTCAACGAGCAGCGCATCCGGTTTGCCGCGCCACTTTGCTGCGGCGTGTTGGCCGCGATCGAAGCGGCTTCGGGACACACTGATGTCGCTTTGGCCAACCTGGATGATGCGCTCGCTGAGGTCGAAATGAGCGGTCAACATCATTTCACGGCGGAGTTGTATCGGCAACGGGGTGAATTACTGAATCACGAGCGGCGGCCGAGCGCGACAGCAGAGGCGGACCTGGCACGCGCCATCGAGGTTGCGCGTCGCCAATCAGCTCGTTCCTTTGAACTGCGTGCTTGCACGAGTTTGGCTCGCCTCTGGCGCGAACAGGGAAAGCATACCGAGGCCCACAATCTTCTCGCACCTATCTACGGCGGGTTCGCCGAAGGATTCGAAACGCCGGATCTGAAGCAAGCGAAGGCCGTTCTCGCCGTCCTTGGTTTGTGATTTTCGACGATTTCCGATAGTGGCCCTTCAAATCATTTCGCTGCCGCGCCGTAACTGCGTCGCCGCCCGCTCAAGGGGTGGCGCCGGGGACGAAGTTCTGCGAGTTGGCGAGAGCTTTGCGCGAAGCGGCCCCGCCCGAGAGCGCCAGGGGCGGGGCCTTTATGCGAAGGATGGAACTTCGGAGTCTTGCGCGATTATCGGTTTATGACCATCTCGCCAAAGGTTTTGGCGATTTGGTTCGCTCTCAATTTGGCGATACCGGCCTACATCATTTTCCAGCGTTCGCTGCGCCGGCGACATCGTCTCTTCCGGTTGACACCAGGCGGTCCGAGCCTGCCACCAGTGCGCAAACTGGGCGCACGCCCCGGTCGTCGCCGCGCACCCTCATCGTTGATGGAGCCCTTGGGCTTCGCGCTTTCGGATCATTCGTGGTCCGGTCCAACGCGAACGAGTTGCTTGCCGAAATTTGCACCCTTTAGCAGACCCATGAACGCGGCCGGTGCGCCATCGAGACCTTCCGTGACAAATTCCTTGTAGTTCACATTGCCCTCGCGCACCCACTGCGACATGTCGCGCAAGAAGTCGGCGTGCTGGGCGGCGAAATCGGTGACAATGAACCCTCGAAACATCAGCCGCTTGGTGAGGATCGTGCGCATGAACAAAGATGCCCATTTTGGCGGCTTCGCCTCGGTGTCGTTATAGTGCGCGATCAGGCCGCAGACCGGTACGCGCGCGAAGCTGTTGAGAAGCGGAAATACCGCATCGAATACCGGGCCCCCGACATTCTCGAAATATACATCGATCCCCTTCGGACAGGCGTCTTTCAGCCTGGCTGCGAGATTGGGATCGCGATGATCAAGGCAATCGTCAAAGCCGAGTTCGTTCTTGACGTAGTCGCATTTCTCTTTGCCGCCAGCGATCCCGACCGCGCGAGCGCCCTTGATCTTCGCAATTTGGCCCACAGCCGAGCCCACCGCGCCGGACGCCGCCGCCACCACCACGGTTTCGCCGGGTTGCGGTTTGCCAATCTCCAGTAAACCAAAATAGGCCGTCATGCCGGGCATGCCGAGCACCCCAACCGCCGTTGAGATCGGCGCGAGTTTCGGATCTATTTTGCTGAGCCCTCTGCCATCAGAAAGCGCATGTGTCTGCCAGCCTGCGCGCGACAGCACGATATCGCCTCTCTTAAACCCGGCATTGTTGGAGGCGACCACCTCGGACACGGTACCGCCTTCCATCACTCCGCCGACCGGGACTGGAGCAGCGTAGGACGCAGCGTCACTCATGCGCCCGCGCATATATGGGTCGAGCGACAACCAAATCGTTCGCAATAGCACCTGACCGTCTCCAGGCTGCGGTAGGGTATATTCCTCGCTGCGGAAATCGGAGGGCTTCGGCTCGCCAACGGGCCGCGACGCCAGAACGATACGTTTGCCTTGGGGCATGGGGCTTCTCCATTGGTTGATCAATATGGTAGCGAGGAAGTCGGCAATCAGGAAGGTAGCCAACTGCAGTGGTATGAGGAAACTCCCGCGTCGGCAACCCTTCGCCGACGCCAAGGCGTGTTTCCCTTTTAACGAGAAATAGCTGATGAGCCGACAGCCAATATTCTACGTCATCCTCTCATCGGCACTCGCAGCTCTGGCTGGGGCCAGCGTAGTGTTGCAACAGGTGTTGAATGCAAACCTGCGCGGTGCGCTGGACTCCGCCGCGTGGTCAGCGGTCGCAGATATTTGTCGCAACTACTGACCTAATTCCAGATCGGAGCCCATCACCTGGGCAACGACAGAGCTTCATGTCTTGCCAGTATCGTCTATTATTGAACATTGCCGCCTGATCTTCGGCGAGGCAGTCTGCCCGATCGACGCATTTGTTACCGATTGTGGACCTCTTGCCTGGTCTGCGCCGTTGGATGGAGCTGCGGGATCAATTTACCGATCGCGGTGCAGGAAAGTCGTGGGCGGTCTATGAAGCGCTTGATACAACTCATCGCCGTTGTCCTGCTGCTATCCCAGGCTGCCGCCGGAGCCGGTGAAACCGTCCAAAATACCTCCGCTCCCCAGCTCCGCGAAGAGATATGGGCAATCCCTTCGATCATCCCGATGTTGGCCTACGTGATTCGTCCCACAGCGGAAGGACCATTTCCACTTCTGATCATCAACCATGGAGTTTCGCTTGATCCGAAGGAACGAAGCTACTTTCCCGTAATCGAGTTTCGCGACGCAGCGCTTTGGTTCGCCAGGCAAGGGTACCTGGTGGTTGCGCCTGTGCGTCCGGGATATGGTTTCACCGCCATCGAAATCCCCGAGCGAGGCCTGTTCGGGCTCTTTTTCTCGGGTGTCGGCAATTGCACAGACGCCAACTTTCGGGATGCTGGCCTGGCGATCGCCTCGATCAACACATGGATCATCGACTACATGTCGAGTCAGCCGTTCGTCAAACGGAATGAAATCGTTGTCGTCGGTCAATCGGGCGGCGGCTGGGGTGCGATCGCGCTTGCCAGCCAGAACCCGACATCAGTGCGTGCCATTATCGGCTTCGCGGCCGGGCGCGGCGGCCACCTTAACGGCAAACCCAACAACAATTGCGCACCGGACAATCTGATCGAAGCAGCAGCACAGTTTGGGCGAACGGCCAGGATACCGATGCTTTGGATCTACACTCACAACGACAGCTACTTCGGGCCAGATCTTTCGAAACGATTGGTGGCAGCTTTTCAGGCCGCCGGCGGTAACGTCGAATATCACCTGCTGCCGGACTTTGGGCCGGACGGTCATTTCATGATCGACTCAGCCGATGCTGTACAACTATGGGCGCCGCTGGTGTCCGAATTTCTGAAAAGCCATCGATAAAAGAGTCCGCCCGTTTTGGGGAGGTGTTTTTCAATGATTGTCCCGTTGATCGACAGTCGGGAACTCTCGCGATCAGCCGCAGCTGCCTTCACTGCGCTGGGCATTTTGATGACCGCGACAGTTGCCAGCAGCCAACAGGTCATCCCGTTTGGTGACGTTCCCGCAATGGGCGATTTTTCCGAGGCCGAGATCGCTTCGCGCGGACAGCAGAAACTTCCCAACCTTACCTATTCGACCTGGAAAAAACTGTGCTTCCGCGGTGCGCAGGGTGCGGACATTAAAATGGTCTGCCGCACAACCATCGAAGGGAAATCCGACCTGGGCCAAACCATGCTCAGAATTGATCTCATCGAACGCGAAGATGCTCCTGCCGTACGGTTGCAGATCTTCGCTCCGGTAGGAAACTTTCTGCAGCCCGGTATCAACCTGACCGTAGACAAAGGCGCCTCGCTGCTGGTCCCTTACACGATTTGCCTGGCAAACGGATGTGTGGCCGCAACCGTCCCAGAACCGAACTTCCTGGGCGAACTCGAAACCGGGAGAACGCTTTCGTTGGCAGTTGTCAATTCCAATGTAATTACCGTCATTGCTTCGCTGCCCCTCGACAACTTTGCAAGGGCCCGGCAGGGCGCTGCTGCTCAAATTCTTGACCAGAAGCTGGAAGGAAACTGGGAGCGGGCCGCAGACGAAATCCGCAAAAATTAGCGTGTGTGCAAAACACGCGTAATGCCTCGGGTCCGAGCCATAAAACGGCATTACCGGCAGGCAGAGCGCGGTTTTGAGCAGGATGCGCAATCGTTGCGGCGGTGATAAACTGCGTTGATCCTGATAGCCTGGCTTGCCAATCTAGGGAGAACGTCATGACCAGAGGTGAGCATGCCTATCGCTTTTAGAACATTTCAGCGGAGTAACCTTGGACATTGTTCTGATATTTCAGTTGGTAGCGGCGATCGCCATCGCGCTGTTCGTAGTTTACAACTTTTTTCATTATGTACTTTTTCTCCTGGTGACCCAACCGAGGGACGCGAGCAAGATCGGCCACCAGCTGAATCAATTCGAGCAGCGCCAACTGGTCGAGTGGGCACCGCAGCCGAACGACTTTCTCAAGCACGATGACGAGAAGCGTACATATGATGACGTTTTCGGCACGTATCGGGATGAGCAAGCGAACTACAGCACGTGCGTGTTCCCCCGAGCGGCATTTTCGTGCCCCTACGAGGCCGAATTCGTTCTTCTGAAGCCGAAGGACGGGATGCGGCTGCTGGATCTCGGGTGCGGATCCGGCGCGGCGGCCGATTACCTCGCCAGCCGGCGCAATATCGAAATTGTGTGCGTGACCAATTCGTCTGTCCAAGCCGATATTTGCCGGCGTAAATTCGCCAAGCTTGCTGGGCGTGGACACGTGATCGTCACCGACTTCGACAGCCTCGATCTCCCGAGCGAGCATTTTGATGCCATCTACGCGCTCGAATCGATAGGCTACACCAAAGACCTGGACGCCTGGCTGGCGCGGTGCTGGCGGATGCTCAAGCCGGGAGGGCGCCTGTTAATCCGCTCACCGGGGTCGCTGGATCATTGTCGCCGTGAGGAGGATTACCTGAGCGTCACCGCCTTCTTCGAAAATTGGCGCTACAATTTTGTCGGCGCCAATCTTCTCGTCTACAAGATGCGTCAACTCGGCTTCAGCCCGATCCGTTATCGGCGACTTCCATTTTGGGCCTGGGGCGTCACCTGGAACTTCATTCAACACATGCTGTTGTGGAAGTACCGGCTAAAGATGCGCACATTTGTGGAACTGGAACGGATAATTTGGCGCACTTCGAAGGTATTTGTGTTCGGCAACCCGTACAACACGGTGCTCGCCATCAAGCCAGAGGCGGCATCGCGCCATGCCTACGGTCTCCCACGCAAAATTCCATTTCGCTCACCGCCAACGGCTAACGTGAAATAGATTCCGCGCCCGCGGCCGGCGGTTCAAGGGCGTGCAACAAGCAATGGCTGCACGTTTGCACCTCCTGCCATGAGGGGATTCGACGGCTCGTAATGGTCCCGCGTTTCTCGCTTCCGGACAAGCGAGCGCGCGTCGAGAAACGCGTCCCACAGGCTTGCGGCTTGCCGGAGCGCGACGTTGAAAAAAGCGTCGCCAAAATAGGTCCACCTGGCCTTGTCTTCACAGCCGAACGATGGATGGTTGGCATCGGCCGCGGTGATGACCAGCACATCGGGATTCGCGAGATGCGGGATGAAGACCCCGGAATAACAAGCCGAGATGACCACCACCTTGTGTCGCACACCCGTCTTCGCGAGTAAGTCAGCGAGCCGAGACGGCGTGAGCGTTTGGGTGAGCCGCCCCGCCTTGATTGCAAGGCCGTCGGGAGAGCCATGCGAAGTGAGAATCAAAAAGAGAACGTCTTTCTCGGCATCCAGGCGGTTGGCTGCAACCTGCAACGACCTGGCCAAGGCTTCGATCGTTGCATTTCCGCCCTTCTTGGAATTGTACCGTACGTCGATCGGGCCGGCCTCGAAACGCTCGGCTACGACCTGGGCTGCGCCGGTCGCCTCGGTTCTAAACACGCCTTGATCGCCGAAAAGGCCAAAGGATATCACGCCGACCCTTCGAGCATCCTCAGCAGCGTGTACCGGTGAAACCGGCGGCCCGATGGTCAAAATAAACGCGACGAGCGGCCCGCCGAGCCACCTGATCCAAGAGCCAGAGGTCATCGCAAACCTCGTTTCGAGATCGCCACCACGGAATTGCTACTCAATGCAAAATAGCCGAACTACAGTGAATTTCCATCGTTCGGAAGGCTAGCTAAGATCGCTCCCGATCCATCTGGTGATTGAACGATGGGCTGGCAGCCAACCGAGATTAGCCGCGGATTTGCTGCGTACACGGCTGTTGGAACCGAGGGAGAACACTGCCAGGTTCCGGCCCCAGAACGCGATTGCCTCGTCGGCCGATATGGATTGCGCAGGCCCAACGCCGAGTTGTTCCGCGATCGCTCTGACGATTTCGCCAAGTGTTTCTTCGCCACTCTCGACGTACATGAAGGAGCCGGCAGGCGCTTTTTCAACGGCTAGTACATAGAGCGCTGCAACATCCGCAACATGGACATTCGACCACCGATTCAGCCCGCGCCCGATGTAACGCGCTACTCCGGATACCCTGGCCTGGTGCACCAGCGCCGGAACCTGGACGCTCTGCGCCGGAGGGCCCAAAGCACGCCCATAGATCATCGAATTGCAAAGCACCACCGATCGGATACCAGGGGCAGCAAGCACTAGCCGGTCGATTGCTACGCGCATGGCCCTATCGACGTGTGGCGCAATTGGCGTCATCTCATCAAAGATTTGATCGGACGGTTCACCCATGGCGAGATCTGCCACTATGCTGCTGCCGCTCGAGTGGATAAGGAGCTTTCCGGAACCCGATAGGCTGGAGATCAATGCTTCGACGGCACCCCTGTGATCGCTCGAGGCCGCGTTAATCACGGCATCGGCAGCCCGAGCCTCGGCGAGCAACAGTTCGGTACTATCCAATGAGCCGATGATCGGTTCAACCCCGTGAGCCGCCACTGCATGGGCCTTTTGCTTGCTTCGAACGAGGCCGCGAACTTTATGTCCAGCGGCTATTAGAGCTGATGCAACTGAGCCACCGATATAGCCGTTCGCGCCGGTGATGAAGATTTTCAAGTTGCTCTCCCGCGTCTCGAATCCAGGACGACGGGGAAAGCAGGCGCGCCGTGAGGGCGACGTCTGGCGTCTAGCCGGCGACAAATGGTTCTGCTCGCACGCCGATGCCGACGTCGCGCTGATGCTGGCGAGACCAAGGGGAGCGCCGGCGGGCACCAAGGGGCTCGCGCTGTTCGCGCTACCGCGCCGCCTGAAGGACGCCAGCCGCAACAACTACCGCATCGTGCGGCATTCCCTGTTCTTGCGTCCAAATTCCCTGTTCTTCGAACCATTCCCCCTGTTCCATTTTGTAGGCAATTGCTGGAATATTCACTGTCGTACAGCGGTTTCCTCCCTTGAAAGGTGATTTTCCCTGCTAAATTCCCTGTTAGCAGGGAAACTGCCTGGAGATTGGTTCGAATTCCACTGCCTCGCCAGGCATGGTCTGCGCAAATTTGCAAAAAGACCGTAAAATACAGGCTTTCTCACATTCAACGTGCTGTCTTCAGCATACCAGAATGGTGCGACTATCGCGAGAAATTGCCGAAAGTCTCCAACCGATACCGGCAATATCCCCGTTTTCGTGAGACCCTGCGCGGAGATTTTTTTGAACCGCAGTGTGGCAGGGCGGCAGGGATGGCGCGTCCTCGAAATCGACAACGTCCGATGATGGGTATTCAATGGAGATCAGAACCGAAAAAAGGTCTCAAAAACAAAAGGCATATTCACGGGTTCACAGGGAGAAACGAAATGTCCTTCGTCGAGCGACGATTAGCGGTGTTTTCGACCGCATTGCTTTTGCTTGTTGTTTCTGGAAGTAACGCATTCGCCCAGAAGAAGTACGATACAGGCGCAACCGATGCTGAGATCAAGATTGGTCAGACCGTCCCCTTCTCGGGGCCGTACTCCGTTTATGCTGGAATCGGCAAGACGGAGGCGGCTTATCTAAAGATGATCAACGATCAGGGCGGCATCAATGGCCGAAAGCTCAACCTGATCCAATATGACGACGCCTACAGCCCTCCGAAGACCGTCGAGCAGGTGCGCAAGCTCGTCGAAGGCGATGAGGTCCTGTTCACATTCCAGTTGATCGGCAGCGCGGCCAACGCTGCCGTGCAGAAATATCTCAACGGCAGGAAGGTGCCGCAGCTGCTGGCTTCGACCGGCGCTTCCCGCTTCGCGGATCCAAAGAACTATCCCTGGACGATCGCGTTTAATCCGAACTACCAGTCCGAAGGGCGCATCTACGCGAAATATATTCTCGCCAATCACCCGAACGCCAAAATCGGCATTCTCTACCAGAACGACGATATGGGGCGCGATTATGTCGCGGGGTTGAAGAGCGGGCTCGGCGAGAGGGCAAGCAGCATGATCGTCGGTGAGGCATCCTACGAAGTCGCCGATCCGACCGTCGATTCCCAGGTGGTCACGCTCAAATCGACAGGGGCTGATCTGTTCTTCGATGCTTCAACGCCTAAATTCGCCGCCCAGGCTATCCGCAAGCTGGCCGATATCGCCTGGAAGCCGGTGCATATCCTCGATATCAATGCGAGCCCGATTTCCGCAACACTCAAGCCTGCCGGACTTGAGATTTCGAAGGGGATCATCTCGACCAACTATGGCAAGGATCCCAATGATCCGCAGTGGAAGGACGATCCGGGCATCAAGGCCTATTTCGCGTTCATGGAGAAGTATTACCCCGAAGGCGACAAGCTGAATACGGTGAACAGCTATGGCTATGCCGCCGCCGAACTGCTGGTGCATATTCTTCGCCAGTGCGGCGATGACCTGACGCGCGAGAACGTCATGCGGCAGGCAACCAACATCAAGGGTTACGTCCCGAGTCTCGCGCTGCCGGGCATGTCGTTGAACACAACGGCGAACGATTATCGCATTAACAAACAGATGCAGATGATGCGTTTCAATGGCGAACGCTGGGAACTGTTCGGCACGATCATAGAGGACACGGGCCCCGCCGGTTAATTGGCGGTGAGGGTCCGGCACGGGCACACCGAATGTGCCCGTGTATTGAGGGGCCGTTCGACATCTCTGCCCGCCAGCGCATCGAACAGCCGCTTGAGAAGTACTTCCTGATCGCCAGGCATCCTGCTGATGTCGAACCCTGGCCTACGCTGTTGGCAAAAAACTCACCCGGGTCAATGCTGGCCGAGATCCCCGTTTTTCTCGCGCAGGGGACCAACGACGTCATCGTTCGACCCAAGGTAACTCAGGCCTATGCTGCCGCACTCTGTGGTGCCGGCAGCAAATGCCCAACATCGGCTGGGCCAAGGGACGAGCCCGGCCCGCTGACCAGAATGAGCCGGCCGCTTACTGCAACAACCTGATCGGCTGGCATTTGGTCGTGAGCGTTGGCGACGCAAACCGGGTACAGAGTCGACGTGAAGCCGCCGAGCAGCGCCGCAGCGGGAGCGAGAACTGGACCCCTGACCGGACGACGGTCAGCACCACTCGGTGGCCGCACGGCAACAACCAGTTGAGAAAGTCGCGTTGCGCCCGATTTT
>Ga0075014_100000326_pt1 | contig 13476 bp, 21 predicted proteins | sample AleBraG_ABR_2014_FD_71472 | JGI IMG/M metagenome (GOLD analysis project Ga0075014, IMG submission 71472) | Freshwater sediment microbial communities in response to fracking from Pennsylvania, USA - Alex Branch Run_MetaG_ABR_2014 | ecosystem: Environmental > Aquatic > Freshwater > Creek >... | reverse complement strand
TCGGTTTGTGATTCGGTGGATAACCAACCGTACCCAGACCCTCTCTCGGTGTCTTTCAACAAAATTCAGCTCACCTCGTTGCCCAAGACAGCAACGATCTCAAGAGCTGGTCTCAACAAGTTCTGGTACTGGTACTATCAGGCGTACAAAGGCGCTACTGAGGGTGATGATATCATGCTGACCCTCAATGGCATTCCTTACGTCGGTGCTATCTCTCCAGGAGACACTCTCTACTTACCATCGCAAACGGATATTACCTCGCCCACCTTCACTCGCGACTAATTGTCATGAGGTGCAATTTACATGCAGAGAACCTACCTGTCTATCAATTTGGTAGACGAGGGCAACACAGCCCTTCCTCCTGAATACATAGAGTCCTTCAAATTCTCAACTAGCGTGTTCTCGGCATACCCTCGAGCTGAGATCATCTACAACGATAAAGAGGGTAGGATGATGGCGCTTCTGCTGATCAAGCCTGGTAACTTCATTCAATTTGTTTTTCAAGACATAGACACCCAGAAAGTGTACGAGATGACACCTTTGATTGTCAGTGGGGTTGAGTCCCTAGACAAAGATGAGGGTACTGGTGGGGGCAAGACATCCTCTCTTGGTGGCCAGATGAAGATTCACCTCATTCACCCATGGGAAGTGTACACCGACTGGTCCAATCAAGGTTTTGATCAGTCAATCTCTGACATCGTGATCGACCTTGCACAGCGGTCGAAACAGGGGTGGTCGTTCTCGAAGATCGCCGTGGATGGAACTGACGATAGTCAAGGAACCATTCGATACAAACTTCAAGAATCAGAATCGGAATTCATTGTCAACAAGCTCCTCCCCTACGCCACTGTCGACAGCCAAGCAGCCTACGCATTTGTCAACGAGAAGAACGAGTTCCATCTACACAACTTCAAAGCCTTGTACGGCAAAGAATCACGAGCTGTCCTCGTCCCTCGACCAGAAGACCTATCTCAATCACCAGCAACAGCGAAGGCCTTGGCGGCCTTCAGCGGGAAGAAAGCTCCTCATTTTATCAACGACGGTCACTGGGCGCTAGGTCCAGACTTCAAAGATCAAATCAGGGCTCTTAGCGTGTCTATTATGGTTGAGGAGTCAAAAGCAAACGTGACCTTCAAGGGCGACTTGGCCTATGTCACACCTATTCCTGGCTATACGCTTATTAAGAAAGACTACATTACAAGCCTCGTCGCCACCTCAGCTGTAGGTATTCCACATCGCTTACTGGAGGATGCTGTGCGTTTGGTTATCAACCACGTTGGGATTCTGAACACCTTCTTGACGGTGACAGTCACCACTACCCTTATTCTTGACGTAGCCATGGTGGGGGAGACAATCGACTTGCTGTTGGCCTCAACACCTGAAGAGCCCCACCATTGGATGAATGGTAAGTGGGTGATTGGTCAAGCTGAACATTTCGCAGCCGAAAGTCAGTACTTCACTCAGATGCTTCTCATGAAGCCGGTTATTGATGCTCCTTCGGCAGCTCTCGCAAAGGTCCTATTCAAGTCGGAGAACGCATGAAGCCACAATTCGATCCCGTTAAACGCCAAGTACCTACCACTGGAGACAACCTCCAACTGTACCGAGCCAGGATATACAAAAAAATGCCTCCTGGTGATGACCGCCTCCAAATTCGGGTGATGCCGTTTCTAGCCGATCTCCCAAACCCCGATCGATTCTTACCCAAGTGGCCCCCATTCTTTCAGGGCCAAGTCATCACAGGCAAGACAGAGGCAGACGTAGGTCAACTCGCAGACTACGTCTGGGTAGCAGCTCTTCCTGACTTCAGCGTGGGCTACGTAATGGGTTTGGCTACAGGCTATGGTCGTGCCTACGAGGTCTTCCAGGACAGCATTAACTTCACTAGCGTGTTGCAGGGTCTGATCAATCGAGGAGTCGCATCATCTGACCTCAGGTATGAGAACATCCAGGTACTTCACAGATCAGCCAATCACTTGGATATGGTCGATACTGTTACGGGCGATAGATTCACCTTACTGAGTAACGGAACGGTGTTCTCTGTCCTACGAAACCAGATCTATATGAGAGTAGGTACCCCCGATAGTGGCAGGACAGACTTCTCAGCTATTCGAATCTCGAGAGAGGAGATCAGTTTCGCTACTCCAACCTTCAGAGTAAAAAGTGCAAACATTGTACTAGGCGATAAGGGGCTAAACGTCTTGGCTACACCTACAGACTTCGCTACCACAGTAGAGGGAACATCACACGTTCCTCAGACAGGAATCACAGTATGACAACAGAGACAACGTCAGTTTACAATAGGTACTTACCCTCAGACTTCCAGGCAGGTGAGGACAACCTTAACCCCAAGCGAGAAGTAGCTGTTGAAGAGGTTACAAGTCGACAACTCGACCAAGCACAGCACATCCTGTATCTTGCCTACCAAAACACAGTGGATAAGCTGGCTGCCTTGGGTACAAACAACCAAGATCAGGCACCTGGAGATATTGGAACCCCATATCCTGACAGGGTGAAGATCCAGGGCACTGTCGACCTCGGCAACCGCGTTCCATTTTCTCAGGTGCCAGGAGACCCCAGCCTTCCGCTAGCGAAGAGTCTCGTAGCCCTTACACTAGTGACAGGTGGGTCACTAGAGGAACTGAAACAGGCAGCATTTAGGGAATTACCCTACGACTTTTGTAAAACGTTTGGGGGCATTACTCCAGGTGGGGGCAATAACACACTTGAGAGTAAACAGAGCTCGAAGCTTCCAGCAAGCCAAAAAGCCCTGGTCGACGCCCTAGCCAGCGCACTATCTGAATTTCCAGCACAAGCACAGTTGGCCAAAGCCTCCAGCTCTGCTGCTGACTGCTTAAAGCTGGAGCTACAGTGGCTTCAATTGATCCTGTTTCTTCTCAACCTTGTTCGAGGCATCATGATGCTGGAGAAAATGGTATTGGCTGTTCTTTGGCCTATCATCAACATCGGTGCTATGATTGCGGCAATTTGGCTTAACCCAGGTGAGATTGGCCGACTTGCAAAGTATATTGTAGGCATGGGCCAAGCCCTGGCCACTGGAGCAATCACCAACGCAATTCAACAACTGATCGACAGTTGGGGATTAGATTGTCTACTCAACGGCTCGCTTTCTGCCGTACAAGCAATCCTAGGCACGCTCACAGGCATATCAGATGTGGGGGCTGCTGTGGGATCGTTTGTGGAATTCAACCAAAAGCTAGTCACAAGCACAGCGAAGGAGATCCAGGTCATCAAGAGTAGCTTCCAAGCTCGACAGGCTCAACTGGACAAAGAAGGGTCAAACGGTGTTCGAGACATCATGGTCACCTTCGCAAATGATGCGTTTGGAGACGTAAAAGCAATTGGACAATCGTACGTAGCGCAGGCAAATGCTGCGGTAGCAAACGCTGCTGTACCTGCTCAGCAGGCCGCCAAGGGTGCTGAGAACCTCCAAAAGAATTTGGCTCAGATCTCTACCGATGATGCTTCCAAGGTCATGTCAAAGCGCGTGACAAACCTGAACGCTTACTAACTAGACAAAGGATCATAAATGTCACATAGAGTAAAATCTGCGTTCAAGAATTCTATTCAGCAGCAGACGCAGGGTAACCTTGCTCGAGCAGCTCTCGAGCATGCGATCACACAATTCGTCGATCTCTATCTTACCCCTCAAGGAGACGCTGAGCGTCGCCTGGGAGGCATCGTAGAATCTACAGACCTGCCTACCTCTGGTCTCGCGTTCCCACCTTTCACCATCGCGTCGGTAGCACCCGACGCTACTACAGGAACGTCTATTCGCTCTGGTGGGTTCAAGCAGATCAACGATCAGATCAACAGCCTCCAACATACCCTCGCAGCACTCACAGGCCAGGTCAGAACTAAGATCACGGAGTGGGACATCTCGCTGTACCTCCAGCAGGGGCTTATCGACGACGAGGTTGCTGCTATCACTGCTCGTGTTCGGCGTAATCTCCAGGCTAGACGAATCAAGGCCAAGGCCCTCGGCATCCCAGCACCTCCTCCTGATGACGGGTACTATGCAATCGGCCACTTCTATAGTCTCCTCTTTCACATACTGAAGGAAAACCCAGCGGGATACAGACAACCGAGGCAAGCTGCTATTTACGGAATGCTAAATGCTGCGCTATCTTCGTGGAAGTTTCAATCGTGGGATCCTAGGTTCGACCCCGAACTAGCATCGTGGACACCACCAGGAACTTCTCAGTTCAAGCCTCTCCAGGCCCTTGCTCCCCTGTTTTCGTTTTGGGGTAATACATGGGCACCTCCCCTTCCACCCGACCCTCCCGCCAACCCATACCCAAAGGGCTTCTCTACTTCTCTTGGTGAGGACAAGGATGATGCCTACTGGGCAGAGCAGGTGAAGACCTACTGGGGAGAGGGCAACTACACACCTGAGTTTTGGAGATTGTTCTACACAAGTCCCCATGGATTACCAAGCTCTGACGACAAGCGTGTGTTTGAGTCAAAGCTTGACAACCCTCGAGAAAATGGCCAACCGGCATCGAACTCTGAAAACGCTATTGGGCTCAACGTTAATCCTTATGGTATATCTGCTACTGATGCAAGTCCCATCTTTTCGGGTGGACCGTATGGGTCCACGGCTTTCCCCAGAGCTCTCGGAGTATTTTTTCAGTCTGGGTTTGACCACCCAAAGATGCCTCTGTCGGAGAGTAGTCCAATCTCGCAGTCCTATGTGTCTACCGACCCAGTTCGCGAATACACTCAGCTGACCAACGATTGGTATTCAGAGCGACCCATACTCAGCCCCGCTAACTACGTGATCCCCACTGTTTGGGTTCGCGATGGAGCTTACACAGGACACAACCAAGCCCTAAGCCCAATTTTGGTTAACATCTGGTCGGTAATTGACGCGCTCACAAAAGCGCGAGCTCCTCACTATGGCCAGGACACCAATGCAGATGTGCCTGCTCTCACAGAGAGCACTACCTTCATCAGAAAAAGTGGCTACTGGCCAGATCTCGTACTACGAACAGTCAACACAGTTAATTCGTCAGAGCAACTTGGTCTCACTGGCGGCTCATTGATTCTTGAACCTCTGGGAGATGCTTCAGGCCTCTTGTCTCAACTAGCAGCTGGTGAGCAGGCCCCATTGATTATAGTTACGCAGGATCGAAAGTACGTTATGGAGACGCTCGTCACCAAGGGAGTGATCACCACGTACATCCCAGGGGAAACCCACCACTTTCTCTGGTGGTCTTGGACTACGTCAACAGCAGTGGAAAAGCCCTGCCTGCTGATCGATCCGTACCTAGGCATTTCACTTCTTCCCGTTCTACTTGACGACGACCACCAAAACCAGATCTCACAAGCACAGCTGATCCCTCCTGTTTACTTTTTTAGTAAGCCAGGCATCGTGTTTCAAGGTGCATACTTTCACATTCCAGGTAGAACACTCTCTCCCAATTCTAGCGTGATTCGAGATGGTTGGAATACTTTGAGCCCTGCAATCCCCCAGAACCAAGGAATCGCACTGGCTCGTTCTAGGCTGACCTACCTTTGGACTTCGGACCCCAACAAGTTTCCAACTCTTATGGCACCGTTTCGAGGCCTCCTGACCTCCCTATACTCTACACTCCTTCCCTTCTATACTCAGATTGGAGCTACACTGGCTCCGCTCCAGCAAAACCTCTCCCTAGAAGCTTTTCAGCTGATCTTCACGCCGGGTCAGGTTTTGAGCGAGACTGTGTTGGGAACTATGGCTGACGTACGTGCGTACTTTCTCAACGCTGATGGGACGAAGTTGTCCCCAGAATTCCTAGACACTAAGACAGTGATTGCTGCTCTGACCAGTATCTTTCTCGACGGTCCTCCTGTTGCAGGTGATCCTGTAGCTAATATGGGGCTGCTGACACTTGTGAAGTACCTTGCCGGTCTTGAAGACAAGGCTGTGCCTCGGAATCAGAATAAAACGATGACGCTTGATCAGCGTTTCACCAAAGAGGCGTATGATCGTTTTAGCCTTCTGTACTTCACCAACCTAGCAAAATTCACGACCAACACAGTAGCGATGAGGAAGGTGTACAAGTTCTTTGACTTTTACCTCAGGATCCTGTACGAACGTCGATTCATCCTCTTAAAGCAGCGCCTCAACATCACAGACGGATCTCTCCTCCAGGTTGCTCGGTTGGAAAGTGGTATCGGAGTTATTCAAGAGGCCGTAAAAAAGTCTACCACGCCTGTGTTGGCTCAGGCTGCGTTGGAGGACCTCGAGATCAAGTTTCAAGTCACAGACCAAACTCAGGCCATGAAAGCCCTAGCGTTTTCCAATGGCATCACGCTGCCAGACGAACGGCTACTGATCGTCTACGCTGCCGTTGAGTATGATGAAAAACAGAACATCATCAGGCCAGCAACTGGACTCTATCACCTGGTGTCGCTTGAGTATGCGCAAGACAACAAAGGTGTCATCGCAGACGTGGCATTTCCCCTCACATTCGTAGCAGGAAACTCTCCTGCTATCGTCAATGGTATTGTCACAGGGGTAGACGGAGCCCAGTACGCAAAAGTAGCAGGCCGTGACGATATGACATTGCAGGAGAAGATCTGCTTTGCCTCCGTGGTAGAGAATTTGTGGGAGATCGTCATCCCTACAGCTAGCATTCCTCTGCGGAAGAACTTCAACACGGGTCTCCACTTGATGATGATGCCTCCGGAAAAAACTACGCTGGATGTTGATGCGCTCCTCGGCGGGGGTCGTGTGTCGCCTGTGCACGAAGAGCCAACAGGTCGAGCTATCCCACTCGCTCCTTGGGTTTCGGCTCCTGCGTCAACAAAAACTGGTGGGGGAGTGGCCTAATGAGGGTCAGGTGAGATATTGTATGCACAAGGAGCGTACAAATGAAAGTTTCGACCCTCTGCTCTCTTCTGAGCAACAAGACCGCCGCTGATCAAGGGTTGCCCAAGTCGGCCATCAAAGCAGTTGCCAAAGCAACTTTCAAGCTCAAAATGGCTACCAACGAGGCCTACGCCGCTCGTGTCCGTGTGATCGAGGAAAACGATTTCCGGGCCTTCAAGTGAGCTTCAAATCCAAACTCAGAGACTACGTCTGCATGCCCGGTGGACAGGGCGTCCGCGAAGTCCTCCGCCTCATGGCCGACTACTCACGCGAGTACTGGACCGAAGAAAACCTTCCCACATTCGAAGGTGCGTTCAAGGACGACCTCGAGGTAGTTCTCGGCGAAGTCTGGGCCGCTGAGGGTGTGAACCGGGAAGAGTGGTGGAAGGCTATCCGCGCTGACCAACCATAAACAACGCTGAACCCCAGGAGGGTATAAAGATGAACGTTCCCGACGAATACATGTACCAGGCCATCAACGGCGGTACGCTGATCGGACGAACTGAGCCTGATCGCCACTCGAAATACTCCTGGTGGCAGGTGTACTGGTTCGAAGACAAAGCATTGGCCGTCGTCTTCGACGAGGAAAACGGAGCTATCTGCGCCGAGGAGGTGCTGACAACTGAGGCTCTGAGCTCCTACGTTGACGACGTTGACGCAGCGCTCGACGTTCTCGAGCACATCCGCAACGGAGACTACCACAAGTGAGCCTCTTCATTGGCAACAGGGAAGTTTCTCACGAGGAGCTTCGAGCCGAGCTTCTTGGCGAAGCCATGGTGTACCAGGCAGCTGGCAACCACGATGTCGCAAATTCGATCTTCAACAGCATTCTCATCGGAGACATTGCTTGGGAGACTCGAGAGGGCCTAGTCGAAGAAGTTTGAGATATTGTATACAGGAGGTCCGGAGTCAACAAAGTAGGCTCCAGGCTAAAGTGTGCGTAATCGAAAGAGTTTCTGGCAACTGGTACTCAATTACTTAGCCGACATATATGGTCAGCAAATCAAATACAGGTCTGGGTTTCAAGCCTAAGGAGCTTTGTTGTGGCAACTGAATTACCCGATGCGATCGATCTTCGACGCAGTATTCGCGCTCGGCTGACTGCAGAGCAGGCCAAGCAGGAAGATGAAATACAGGCCCACGCTTTGTGGGAGCAACTCTCCCTCGAGGTGAACCAGGCCGCTGATCAGAATCAATGGTCTACCATGTTCTCCACCGGCACTGACATCTTCGATTTCCTGGCTTTACCCCTGGTAAGGTCGCTGCTGCTGCGTAAAGGGTTCACAGTGGACAAAATCGGCGGAGATGCATTTGACTGTGACATGCGTGTTGTAAGCTGGAGGGCTGCCGATCATGATTAAATCAACCATCACCCCAGTTTGTAGCTGTGGAAAGACTTTGGTCATCAAGATCAAGTCGATCGACGTTCTGCAGGCGCGGGTTGTCGAGCTCGAGCGGCAAGTAGAGGCCCTTGAACGAAAGCTCGCACGAGCCACACCCTCGGCTTCCTCCCCAGACGGCTTCTTTAGGGGCTTTTTTCAGGGAAACACAGACGATCGCGATTACTGAACGACGACACCTTGAGCAATTTGGGGTACAAGCGAAGGCAGCAGGTCAATAACCTGCTGAACGTGCTTCGTCACCCTGATTTTCTCGTTTCGAAGACCGCCCGATGCTGCATGCCTGTTGCGCCAAGTGGCGTCACCACGAATACCCTGAAACGGATAGATCGCAGCGTTTTCGGCTGACAAGTCTTCCCACCCACCCTGCCAAAAGAAGCTAGCATCGTCCGAGTAAACCTGAACAGGGCAGCCTGCGATCATGGCCTGTAGGCGCTTGACGCGAACGTCTTGGCCATATTCCATGAAGGACGTAAGATCGCCAAGTGCTCGCGAGACTGTAATGAACTGAACTTGGACGTTGTACAAGTTGGTTTCCGACTTGTTGCCATGGGCATCAACCTTTGTCCCAGTATTGTTCGTTGGCTCAACAGCAAAATCCATCAACAGAGCGTCCTTGTCCTTGAGCAACAGCGCATCCAAGAGCTCGACTCCGTTGTATAGCTCAGGGTTGGTCATACGCTGCTCAAAGGCGTTACCAGTGATGCCAGACAATGCTTGGGTTTGAATTTGTCTAAGGAAAATGTCCTCAAGAAGACGCTTCAGTCTGTAGTTCATATACCGCCCCGTTATACTATAGTTAGTGCAAGGAGTACCAGATGACCAGGAAACTCAAAGAGTTCAGCTACAACAAGGATGGACAGCTTTCCAAGCGAAAGATCCTCCAGTTCAACGAAACCACCGATGCCGTCGAGGGCATTGACCTCGATCACCTCTCGGCCGCTGACGCCAAGGCTGTCACCGCTCTGGTTGAAACCTTCGAGGCCAATTTGGCCCCGTATGTCACCCAAGCGTGGCGCAAGTTCTTGAAGGCCAAGATTCAATGACGATCACGCTGATCGTAGGCCCCATGTTCAGTGGGAAGTCTAGTGAGATGCTAAGGCTATTGACTAGGGCTGCCATTGCCAAGCGCAAGGTGGCCCTTGTTCGTCCCGCTGTTGATACTCGAGACTTTCTCACTCACGACAACAAGACTGCGGTGTTCGACACATACATCGCAGACGATACCGTGCCCTTTACCACCCTATGTGCTTCGCTGGTAACCAGAGGAGTCGAGGTTGTAGGCATTGATGAAGGCCAGTTTATCACGGGCCTTCGTGCAGGTTGCGACCTGTTGGCCAACAATGGCCTCAACGTCGTTGTTGCAGGCCTTTCGAGTACATCAGAGGGCAATGGCTTTCCTGAGATCATGGAGCTCCTGCCTACGGCTGAGACCGTCATCAAGCTCAACGCCATCTGTACAGAGTGTGGATCAGAGGACGGTGCGTTTACGAGCCTCAAGCAGGGACACAAGGTGGGTGATGTGCTTGTGGGTGGCCAAGAGACGTATAGGGCGCTGTGCCGCTCGTGTGTCAACGTTGCTTATCTGAACGCCATTGAGCCAGAAGGTCGGTGATGATCGTGCGATCCTGTGCTTGATCTGCCGTCAATGTGGCTAGCAGCATCGCACCAAGCCTCTCAACCAACGCCTCGGTACATCTAAGCTTTTCAGCGATTTCGGCATAGACGACTGCAATTGTGGGAGTACTCATGCCCAATTAGTATCTCGGAGAGATATTGTATGCACAAGAGAGGTCGTAGATGAGCCAAATGAAAGGACCCAAGTTCTACAAGAAGGTTCCCAAAAGATGCCCCGACTGCGAGTCACACTCTCTGGAGGTTCTGGAATGATTCGCAACTACTTGTGCGTGGTAGTCGATTGCGACTCCAAAGAGACCTTGGCTTCCTACGAGATCCAGGAGAACACGAAGCTCAAGCACCCCGAGTGTGCAGACAAGCTCATCCTTGAGCGGTCGGCTCGGTGGCATGCCTTGCTCAAGTTCGAGAAAGAAAATCCTGAGCTTTTGCGGGAAATCAAAAAGAGTGGTCGTCGTTACGCTATCGACTCGGTGGAGATGTAACATGATCAAGTTTGGTCAGTGGGTTGTAGGCAACGATGGAATTGTCCGCTCCAAGAAAGAAGTCGACGCCCGTCAGAAATGGTACGACCTGGCTCGGGAACAGCGTCGCCGCAACCCCGAGCGGCACGAGAGTAAGGAATACCTCACTCAGCACACTGAAGGAGCCTTATGATGGTACGCTACGATGTTTCCTGTAACAAAGATGGAGAGCAGTCTTGGGTCTCAAGCGACACAGGTGGATGGGTCAAGGCCAAAGACGCTCTGGCTCTCGAAGCAGAGCTCGCTAAGCTCAAGACCTACCTCGCCACTGGCATCAAGGCCAGCACGAAGCCTATGCCTCTTCTCAAGCCAGCCATTGCGGGTCAGCCCCGCCACAACCCCATCCTCGACGCCGTGTCGACCAAGGAGATCTGAATGGGAGCAACACCACATCTGCGGACGTGGGGCTGTGTTGGTGTTTGGAAAGAAACGAGGAATGGAGGACAAGATCATGGGTGTTGAGATTGTTAATCTGGGAGAGCTGTCCCGAGCCCAGCTACTGGAAATTGTGAGGGATCAGCAAAACACAATAAGGAAGCTCCTAGCCAGTAGGAGTAGCCTGGGCCTTACGCCCCTAGAAAGGCAGCATGTGGAAACCCATCCACACGAGTACATCAAAGAGTTACAAAAGGATGGGACACTACTTATATCTTCCAGGCTATGTCGCTTGGTTGGAAGGAAGAAACTGGGTAATCTCTCCACTCACCTTGAAACGTCTCCCCTGCGCGGAGAGATTCACTTCGCAGCTCGGCTACTTGAGCGCTTTAACATTAGATTCGATCGACTAGTTCGCAGAGAAATCCTTTTGTTAATCAAAACAAAAGGGATTCGTTTAAAAGACTCTCTGAAAAACAATTATCGGTTTATAATTCCTTATGCAGGTGCTTACGCGACTGTTGTTCTTTCCACCGAGGGCTCGTTAACTACGGTGTTCAAAACCGGCCCTGCAGAAATGTTTGCTGCGGGCATATGGAAACCGAGGAAGGAGGAATAGTTATGAGAAACAACATAAAGCAGCCTCCCAAAATCGGCGACTTCGTTCGGAGTACCTACCAAGCCCACTGGGTTGGAGTAATCGTCGACTTTCGAATCCACGAGCGTACTAAAGAAGAGCTCTACGTGGGAGTTGACGTCGTTGTTGTTCAAGATCAACATGGCAAGGTCCCCCACAAACGCATTATTAGATACAACTGGGGCTATGGCTGGTTCGTACCAACCGACCCTGTGGACCTGTCAGGTATCAATCCTGATTGGCTCAAGCCGCCAAAAGGAAAGACGTGGAACCCATGGACCTGGCCAGAAAGGAGTGAGAAATGAAAATCAAGTACCCAAGAACACTGCATCTTCCTTGGAGTCAAGGGAAGGCTTCTGATGACAAGGTTCACAAGAACCTGACAGGCTTTGTAGGTAAGCAGGTTGTTGTCACGGAGAAGATGGATGGTGAGAGCTCCACCCTCATGAACGACACTGTCTACGCTCGGTCTGTCGATAGCAGCAATCACCCTAGCCGAAATTGGCTCAAAAACTTTTGGAGTGGAATCCGAAACGACATTCCCGAAGGATGGAGAGTCTGTGGTGAAAACCTGTACGCTCGACACTCCATCGGCTACGATGCTCTTCCCTCGTACTTCCTCGGATTCTCGGTTTGGGGTGATCACGGATGCCTCTCCTGGAAAGAAACGCTGGAGTTTTTCGAGCTCCTGGGAATCACTCCTGTCCGTGTTTTGTACGAAGGAAACTTTGACGAGAAAGCAATTCGCGAATTAGAAAAGACGCTGGATTTCACCCAAGTAGAAGGCTATGTGATTCGTCCTGCTGGAGGCTTTCTCCACGAAGACTTTGATAAGGTTGTCGGAAAGTACGTTCGCAAGCATCACGTTCAGACGGACCAACATTGGATGCAGCAGGAAGTCGTTCCCAATAAATTAAAAGGAGCACTAATATGAGTGCACAACTTCGCGTGGTTAGAAAAACAGATACTAGCCTCCTTCTCCGCCCCATGGGAGCCAGGAGCGACGAGTACGATCAGGAGCTGTCCTTCGAGGACGTGAAAGCTGGGTTGATTTTGATCAACCCCGAGAAGCAGCTGTACTGCTGGAACAAAGCTCAACAGACAAAGATCGATGAGATCCAGAAGCTCATCAACGACCTGATGCCCATCATGTTTCAACTCAGGGTGCAGCAGTCCAACCCCAACCTTGGTGAGGGTGGAAACTATCTGACGAACCTCTCGGTTTTGAGCCACACAGTGGCCAAACTTCAAGAGCTGTTGGGCCCAGAAACAACGCCAGCTCAGGTCCTCAACCTGATCAAGAAGGCCCAGGATCAGCAAATGCGAGCTTTGCTTGGAGGCGGAGTTGGCTTCGGCGGGGTTCACAAACCCCGAATGACCAAGGCCCAGTGGCGCCAGTCACAGGAAAACTCCAAGAAGATCAAGGACCACGAAGTGCAGATGTCCAAAGAGCGCCTCGAGGAAAAAGAAGCTGGAACCTTGGGCGCTATGCTCCGAGCGAAAGGCCAACTGTGAGTTATACTGTGAAGAAGGAGAGATTGGATGAGTGTTGACGCAAGCTGTGTTTGTGGGCTATCCGCAACTTGGGAGGCCTTGCCCATTGAGTGGAGCTACTACTCAGACAAGGGGTTGATTCTCCCAAACCCATCTTTCCGGAACGAAGAAGGCGAGATGATGGACGACGGAGTCCACAAGCTTTGCTGTGCCCTTCATAAGGCCTTTCCAAGCTGCCACTTCGAGTACACCTACGGCTACCAGGAGAGTGAGATTTACTGCTTCGTCCATGGAGACAGTTTCGACGACCTTGCTGCAAATATCGATGGGTATCTCGATGCCATGGCGAAGTTAGGAACTGAGCCGCTAAAGCGGGAAGACATCTCCATCAGGGCCATTACGTTTATGAGCTGAAAACGTAACTCATGAACACACTGTTGAAAGGAAGGACATAACCTATGAAAAAATCTAAGTACAAGAAACTGTGTGCTAAACTTGCAGCAGACCCGAGATCAGACGGGGCGAAGACTCTCC
>Ga0075014_100000324_pt1 | contig 13480 bp, 13 predicted proteins | sample AleBraG_ABR_2014_FD_71472 | JGI IMG/M metagenome (GOLD analysis project Ga0075014, IMG submission 71472) | Freshwater sediment microbial communities in response to fracking from Pennsylvania, USA - Alex Branch Run_MetaG_ABR_2014 | ecosystem: Environmental > Aquatic > Freshwater > Creek >... | reverse complement strand
GGATTTGCCGTACGACTTGCTCAAAATCCGGGAGTCCAATACGGCAATCTGCCCCTGATCGGTGGCGGTGCGGATCAGCCGCCCCACCCCCTGACGGAACTTCAGTACCGCCTCCGGCAGGGAGTATTCCCGGAATGGATCGCCCCCGCGTTCCTCAATGCGTTCGAGCTTGGCCTGCACCAGGGGATGATCCGGCACGGCAAAGGGCAGCCGGGTCAAAATCACATTCTGCAACATTTCCCCCGGCAAATCCACGCCCTGCCAAAAGCTGTCCGTGCCGAACAGCACCGCGTTCCGTCCGATCTTGAATTTCTCGACCAGCAGGCGCCGCGACATGCCTCCGCCCTGCACCATCAACTCCATCCCCTCACCGGCAAACCACGGCCGCATGACCTCGGCGATCCGGTGCATCAGTCCGTAGCTGGTGAACAGCACCAGGGCATGGCCCCGGGTCTGGCGCGTGAAGTGGGCTATCCACTGTTCCAGCGCGACCTCGTAAAGTTTCGCGGCACCCGGCTCGGGAATTTTCTTCGGAATATAAACCTTCATCTGCCGCGCATAATCGAACGGCGACTGCAACTGCAGCGCCTCCGCCTCTTCCGAGCCGGTGCGTTTCTGAAAATACTCGAGGCCCTGGCCTGTCGAAAGCGTGGCACTGGTCAGGATGGCGCTGTGACCGGGCCGGAAAATGTACTGGCGCAGCACCTGGGCCAGATCCACCGGTGCGGCCTGCAACTGCAGACTGGTACGGTCACGTCCGGTCTTTTCCACCCAATACACATACTCCTCACGGTCCTGCGACAAAAACACCTTCAACTCATCGCGCATTTCCGCAAAACGCCGCGCCGCCTCGCGCAATTCGCTCTTGGCTGTCTCGTCATCACTGCCCTCCGCCAATTCCAACAGATTCTGCCGCAGCTGCATGAGAGGCAGGGCCAGGGTGTCCTCAGCCAGCTCCGGCTGCCGCACCCGGAATTCATTGCCCTTTTGAAAATTGCAGGCGGCCTCCACTTTGCCAAAAAAAACGTCACTGCCCTCCAGCAGTTCCGTGACCAATTTCTGGGCCCCGGCATCGCGCAGGACGGAAAGCAAACCCTTGCGTGTGGAGGGATGGTACAGCCGTTGCAGTTGATAGCGGAACGATGCCGAGGAAACGGAGATTCCAATATGCCGTGCGGCGGTCTGCTCCAGATTGTGTGCCTCGTCAAAAACGACAAAATCGTTCGGGAACAGATAACCCTCCTGGGTTGCACCCTCCTCATCCAGACCGCCCAGGCAGCTGAAGAACAACGTATGGTTCAACACCACCAGATTGGCCTCGACGAGTCGCTTGCGGGCCTGTTGGTAAAAACATTTGGGATCATTCCCGCAGGTGCGGACCGTGCAGGCATGGGGTTCGCTGCAAACCTGCGACCAGACTTTGAAGTCGGGCTCAGACTCAAAATCGCTCAGCGTGCCCTCCTGCGTTTTTTGCAGCCATTGCCAGATGCGCTCCAGCTCCGCGCGCTCGCTGCTCACGAAGAGGTCCCCGGCGTGGGCCATGGCCCGGGCCAGCCGCTGCGGGCAGATGTAATTCTGCCGACCCTTGAGCAGCGTGGCCTTGAAATCAAAGGGCAGCAGCTTCTCCGCCAGGGGAATGTCCTTGAGAAACAACTGCTCCTGCAGATTGATGGTGTGCGTGGAAATGAGCGCTTTCCTGCCCTGCTCGTGCGCAAAACATATCGACGGAATCAGATAGGCCAGACTCTTCCCCACCCCGGTGCCGGCCTCCACCACCAGATGCCGCTGTTGTTCCAGAGCCCGCGCCACGCCCTCCGCCATGTCCTGCTGCGCCGTACGATGCTCATAGTGACGCGCCTTCGACAGCAGCCCGCCCGGTCCGAACATTTCCCGGGTGCGCTGGGTCAGACCGTTTTCGAAGGGGTTGAGCGGGGCAATCATGCGGCAAACGAAAAAGTATGCCTGCGGGCAGCACCCTGCGGCAACGGTTTTTATGACCCGGACGGAAAAGTCATTTCCCGTCCGCGGCGGGGCAGACATCCACCTGGGCAAGTATGACCCCGGTCATTTTTTCGTCGTTCCCCACCGCACGGGCATACCAGAGCCGTCGCCCGGACAACAGGGTCGGATTGGAAAAGCCCTCCGCACGCACATCCCTGGAAATGCCCAGCAGCACCGGAATGTCTTCGTAGGAATGCAGTCCGTCGGAAATAAAAAATGGCACCACCACCACATCGCGCTGCCGGACCAGATTCTGCCAGTCTCTGATGAAGGGAGCCTGCTCCATCAGGGCGTGTTCGCATTCCGCAAAAATGCCCCTGTCCCGGAGGCGTTCCACCTGCCGACGGAGCACCGTGGCCGAATTTTCGTTCAGGGAAGTGCCGTGTCCGACCAGCAACAGACTGCTCTGTTTGAAATCAATGTCGGAGCCCGCCACCACCTGCCGGGCGCAATGCAACAGGGCCTCGGTCATGTGCGGATGCACGCCCACCGGTTGTGCATAATAAACGGTCTTGCCACCCACCGTGCTGACCGGTCCGGAGAGCCCGAACTCACGAGGCAGTACCTGGCGGGTGAAATAACCTTCACTGGTGAAGTTGGGCACAATGTAAACGGTGTCGGCCTTCACCTGCGCAAGCACGTCACGAAAGTAGGGAAGTTCCTTCCAAAAACAGACCTGCACTTCGGCAAATAGCCCCAAGGCACGAATACGCTCCGCCTGTTCGCGCGTCGGACGGCTGGAATCGGCATTCATGGTCGAGCCATGCGCCGCCAGCACCAAGGCGGCCTGACGATAATTCCTGTCTGCATCAACGGGCATAAATCATACTCCGAAAAATGATTTATCCGCGCCCTGCTGCACCCGGCAACAACCGACCGTGCCCGGTCAGACCTTGCCGAAGATCGACTTGCCGCTCGAAAGCAGGTCGTCGCAGGACTGGGCCAGGCGCGTCGCCACACCCAACTCAGCCTTCTTGAGGTAGCTGCGCGGGTCGTAGGCTTTTTTGTCGCCGATTTCGCCATCAATCTTGAGCACCCCATCGTAATTTTTGAACATGTGCTCGGCTATCGGACGGGTAAAGGCGTATTGGGTGTCGGTGTCGATGTTCATCTTCACGACGCCATAGGCGAGGGTTTCGCGGATTTCCTCGAGCGGCGTGCCGGAGCCGCCGTGGAAGACCAGGTCGAACTCGGCCTGCTGGCCGTATTTGGCGATGACAGCGTCCTGTCCTTTTTTGAGGATGTCGGGGCGCAGCTTGACAGCGCCGGGCTTGTAGGAACCGTGCACATTGCCAAAGGTGGCGGCAAACATGTAGCGGCCGATGCCCTTGAGATTTTCGTAAACGGCCAGCATATCCTCGGGACTGGTGTAAAGCTTGTCGGCCGGATGATCGGAATTATCCACGCCGTCCTCTTCGCCGCCGACCACACCGGCCTCGACTTCGAGAATGATTTCGTTTTCCGCACAGAGCTTGAGCAGGTCCTTGGAGAGGGCGATGTTTTCCTTCAGGGGCAATTCGGAGGCGTCGAGCATGTGGGAATTGAAAAGATTCCCCTGACCGGCCTTGCGGCGGCGGGCAGTTTCAGCGATCAACGGTTTGAGGAAGGCTTCGACTTTTTTCGGCTGGCAGTGATCGGTGTGCAGGCCCACCAGTACATTGTACTTTTCCGCCAGGCGATGCGTGGCCTCAGCCAGCACGATGGCGCCGAACGCCATGTCCTTGACCGACACCCCGGAGGCAAATTCACCGCCGCCGGTGGATACCTGGATGATGCCGTCCGATTTTTTATCGGCAAAGGCCTTCAGCGCGGCATTGATCGTGCTGATGGAAGTGACATTAATGGCCGGATATGCGTAATCGCCCTTCTGGGCGGCATCCAACATGGAAGCGAACTGTTTGGGTGTGGCTACTGGCATACGGGTCCCAAACTAGGGAAGCGATGCGGGATGGAAAGCCAAATCATGTGAACCAGCAGCCGTAGCCTTGGATATTAAACAGGCAAATACGGCAATAACCGCAGCTCGCTCAGGGCTGGGTGCCGTGCACACGAATCGGGGCCGGGCCCGAGGAATCGGGCGCGCCCGGCTCCAAAACAAAGGGCCTGGTGAGACCGTCGGGGCCCTGCTCAACCAGTTTGCGGTCCACCAGGCTGGAGCTGGCGGGACGCTCCACCACTTTGATGGAAAATTTGCATTCCGTGCCATTGCGTAAAACCGTCACCGGAACCGTATCCCCCACCCGGGCAAAAAAAGCGGCATCGAGAATGTCCCGGGGATCGGTGACAGGCCGCTTGCCGATGGCGATGACCTGATCCCCCTGTTTGAGACCGCTGAGAGCCGCCGGGGTGTTGCTGTAAAGCTGACTGACCAAAACGGCCTTGGCATCAGCGGCAGGGTTATGACCTTCCACCACACCAACCCCCGCCCAGCCATGCTTGACGTAACCGCAACTTCTGATGTCGGCCACCACGCGCTGGGCGGCCTTCATGGGAATGCCGTAGCATTCCTTGCCGTCCTGAATGGCCAGCACCATCATGGCCACAACTTCGCCCCGACTGTTGAGCAAAGGTCCGCCAATCTGACCGGGGCAAACACTCACATCAGCCCGGACATGACTGGTGGCAAAAAAGCGGTTCAGGTAACGGACATCGAACCCTTTGACAAAACCGAAGCTGGGGCTGAGCGGCAAGTTGTAGGCATAGGCCACACTGATGAGGCCGGAGGCGATTTTCAGGCCGTCGGAATTACCCATGGTCAGGAAAGGAGTGTTTTTTTCCTGCACCTTGAGCAAGGCCACGCCGCTGCGCTGATCCCGGCCCAAAACCTGGGCTTCCAGTTTTTGTTCGTGGTATTCGATCCAGACCCGGGGCGATTCACGGACCACTTCGTAGGATGTCAGCAGGGTGCCGTTGCCATCGATAAAAAATCCCGTGCCAGCCAGGGGTTGATAACCGCCACTGGCGCGGACTTTGACCACGGCAGGCGAGACTTTTTCAAAAACCTGCTGCACTTCACCGGAGATGGAATCGATGACACCCAGTCCGCTGAGCGGTACGGCAGAAAGAAGACCCAGACAAAGACAGACCGGGTAAACCCACTTAGAATGCAAAAGCCGTCTCATAGGAGAGTGGAGTCTGACCCGTCACGTAGCGGGGACTTTTGAAGTCCTGCTCGAAGGCGGAGGTAGAAACCATCTGGAGATCAGGCTGGGGGCTGGAAAGGGCATCCGCTTCCGCACTGCTCTGGCGAACGTGACTCTGCGCGGTCATCAGGGCATTGTGGGAACTTCCCTCATGCTGCAGCACCGCCAGCGCAAGGAAAAGGAATACGGCGGCAAAACTGCCGCTCCAAGCCAGAACCCGGCGGGGCTCGGCAAAAAAAGTCTCGCGGAAGAAAGCCGCCATCGTTTCCCAAACCGACGGACTGTGGAGCAAACTGCTGCGCTGGTAGCGGTGAAACTCATCCAGGAAAGCATCGAAATACTCAGTCCCCGGAGTCTCCAGTTTCTTGATCTGCAATAATTTACGTATCGCCCGGTCGTTTGTTTCCATACTTATTTCTTTATGTAAGTGGCCAATGCTTTTTGAAGGTATTGGTGCGCATAATGCAACCGCGAACGCACCGTTCCCTCCGAGCAGTCCAAGGTCTTAGCTATATCAGCATGAGACATGCCGTCAATATCGTATAAAACCACCACTGCTCTGTGCTTATCAGACAAGTTTTTCAGGGATTCGTTCAATTTTTTTTGCAGTTCCCCCAATTCAGCCACCTTATCTCCCGCCAAAACCCCCATATCCGTCAAATCCCGTTCCGTCGATTTATCCAAGTCTATATCGTTCAAGCTGAAATCTTTTGACCTTTTTTTGTTTTTATTAATGTGATTCAGGGTCCGATTCAATGCTATACGGTATATCCAGGTGTAAAATGCGGCATTTTTACGATAAGTGCCGAGACTGCGGAAGGCTTTGTCAAAGGTCTCCATGAGCATGTCGTTGGTGTCTTCATGGTTGGAGGTCATGTTGTAGATGACCCCGTAAAGGCGATCCTTGTAACGCAGGACCAGCCAGTCAAAGGCCTTGATGTCGCCCGCTTGCGCGCGATCCACCAGCTCCTCATCCGGAACCTGAGGCTCTCCGGGTCTGAAATCGCCCTGCACCATGGCCTGCAACTTAATGGAAGCCTCTCCACTATGAAAGGCCAAACACGGTAAAAAGAGCGACCGGTTACTTCAATTTTTCCAACTCGGCACAAAACGCCCGCGCAAAGACCTGCAGGCTGTCCACAAAACTATTGCGGGGCACGGCCTCCAACATGCGGGCGGAGCGTTCCAGGTAGTCCTGAGCCTTGCGGATCGCAAAAACATGCCCGCCCATCGCCACTATCTTGCTCCGCAGTTCGTTTCGTCCCTCGTCGTCACCATGCAGAATGGTTTCCGAAACCATTTCCATCTCAGCCTCATTGAGTTGTTGCAGCATGTGCAGCATCGGCAGGGTCAGTTTGCCCTTTTTCAAATCCGTGCCCAGGGTCTTGCCCGTGCCACCCTCCGAACCAAACAAATCCAGACAGTCGTCGTAAATTTGGTAGGCCACCCCCAGACTGTCGCCATAAACGCGGAACGCCTCCACCGCCGACGGGGAAGCCCCGTTCACATAAGCGGCCAGTTCCGTGGACACCCGGAACAAGGCGCCGGTTTTCATGCCGATCACCCGCAGGTATTCCGATACCGGCATTTTTAAATCGAAACGGCGCTGGGTTTGCAGTATTTCACCCGAACAAACCTCATTGGCCGCATCGGCAATGCGACGGCACACTTCATTGTCGGAAAAATAGGTGCAGAGCTTGAGGGCATGGGCAAACAGACAGTCGCCCAACAACACCGACAGCTCCGTACCCCACTTGGCGTTGACCGTGGGCTGCGAGCGCCGGAGTTGGGCATTATCCAGAATGTCGTCGTGCACCAGCGAGGCCAGATGGATGAGTTCAATGATGACCGCCAGATCGATGTGCTCTTCCCTGCATCCGCCGGTGGCGTGCCCCGCCAAAAGAACCAGGGCGGGTCGGATGCGCTTGCCATGGGTCTCGGTGGCATACTCAATGTAACCGTGAATGCCCGGATCGAAAAAGTCGGCCTGCTGGGTGATGCGGGCCTCCACACGCTGCAAATCAGCGCGCACCGGTTCAAAATGCTCTTTCAATGCCAGTTTCTGCCCCAACTTGGGCGCGGTCAGTCCGGTGGCATCGGATTGACCAGCAGAAGCTTTTTTGGAATGAGGCACAACTTACGCTAATAGGCCGGAGCCCAAAGTCAAATCTGGGATTAAGCCTTCACGATGTCGTAAAAATCAGCCAAGGCCCTTTGCTACAGGCTGTTTTGGTGCATTCCGCGCCCGTCCAATTCCTGCTTGCGCCTGACCGTCCCCTTCCGCATTATTTTTTCTCATGCGTGCCTTCCGCCTTTTCCTCTGCTCGGCCTTGGCGTTCACCCTCGCTGGTTGCGGCAAGGAATCCAAAACCATCAAGGAAGCCAACCAGTTCATGGAGCAGCGCAATTACTATCAGGCCAAGGCCGTCCTCGAAAAAGCCATCCGGGAAAATCCCAAGAGCAAAAAACTCCTGCGCCAATACGTCGTTTACTACCTGAAAACCGAGGAAGTGGGCTTCTCCATCGCCGCCTACCGCCGCCTCAACGAAATCAGCCCCAAGGATGATGTCTTTTACGACGCCTTGGGAAATCACGATCCGGTGATCCGTGTCACAGCCGCCCGCGCCCTGGGTTACATGAAGGATCCCGACTCCGAGCCGGCCCTGATCCGGACAGCCAAAGATCCCGAAAATTCCGTACGCATCGCCGTGGTGCAGGCCTTGGGCGACTTGAAGGACAAAAAAGCCCTGCCGGTCCTGATTGATTTTCTAAAGGATTCCGACTGGTTTGTGCGGGGTGAAGCCGCCCTGGCGCTGGGCAAGATCGGTGATGCCAAGGCCGCCTCGCAACTATTCAAACTTTTGAATGATGAAGATGCTTATGTGCGCGAAAACACCCGCAAAGCCCTCGAGGATCTGGCCACCGAGGACAACAAGCAGGCTTATCTGGATGCGTTGCAGAACTCCGATTTTCAAATTCAAACCATGGCCGCAGTGGGATTGGCTCATGCCGGACATACTGAAGGCGTAAAGATACTGGTGGCGCAATTGGAAAATCCGCAGAACAAAAACCTGACCGACGTGATCCGTGCCTTGATGCGGATCAAAGACCCGTCCGCCCTGCCCGGCCTCCGCAAATGCGTCAGCCACGAAGATCCGCAGGTGCAGATCCAGGCCATTCTGGCCCTGGGCGCTTACCGCGACAAAGCCTCGGAAAGCCTGTTGAAAAATCTGCTGGATGACAGAAATCAGATCGGTCCCGTGCGGACCGCCAGTGCCATTGCCTTGAATGCGCTGAACGGGAAAAACTGAGTTTGGCTGCACCTGACCCCGGCCGGACAACCTCAGACACTCGTGCCCCTGACCTCGCGTCCGGATCCGGTCTATTCCGCGCGGACTTCCACCAACTGGCCTTCGTTGTCCTGCATGAATTCACTCATGTCCTGCAGAATCCGGGCAAACTCCTCAATGCCGCAAGCCGGCAGTATGATGGTGTCGCGCCGACCATTCACATCCTCGGTGATCTTTAAAAAGCAACCCCGGTCGTTTTCCTTGAGATCAAAGAAAAAATGTTTCCGCTCCACCGAGATTTTATCGCTCTTAATTGCATTTTCCATAACCGCCCCCTTTGTTGGGAGAAACGTACCGGTTAGGCAGGGGCTGTCAAACGAGGGATGCCCGAAATCCGGGGTTATTCACAATCGGGCCAATCCGCTTCAGGGATTGACCAGGGCGCGATCCATTTTTTCCGTCTCCACGCCCCAGATTTCCCTCCAGGGCTTGTGGCTTTTGTAGAGCTCCAGCCGCTCCTGCATGGAGGTCAGCCGGGGTGAATCAGGAAAAAGTTTGATGGCGGTACGGATGTTCTCCTGCGCTTTGCCGAAATTTTTCATCTCGGCATAACCCGCCGCCAGCATGTCATAGGCTTCCGCCGAAGGCTGTTCCTTCAGCGCTCTCTGCGCCAGGGCCACCGCCTCGGTGCCGTCCCGCATGCTTTCAAAAGGACTGGTGGAACGCAACCACGCCACCGTCAGGTAATCGGTGATGGATACGGGCGTCACTTTCACCCCGTCCTTCAGGTCGTGAGCCGCCCGCTCGTTTTGGCCCAGCTTGGCGGCCACATAGGCGCGCCGGATCAAAATCGTTGCGGAATCCGCCTTGGCCGCCAGGGCCTTGCTGTAATTTTCAAACGCCCCGGCATAATCCTTGCGCCCCTCGCATTCCGAACCTTTCACGGCCAGTTCGGCAAAAAGCTGACCTTTGTCGGAAGCCGTCGCGTCCTCCGCCGTCAGCCGGGACAGAAAAACCAGTACCCACACCGCACAGCATCCGCTCTTGATCCAGAAAGACATGTACCAGTGATAGTTCAACCGCCGCAAAGGTCAATCCCTGCCGCCGACGCCCCGCGCCAGGCCGGCGAACTCGAGTTCCAGACGGTCCATCAGGTCGGAGAACTGCTCCAGATAAACTTTTTGATGCTCGACGTTGGTGATTAGTTTCGCCGTGAAAGCCGCCAATTTTTCCAGATCCGCCCGGCTGTCCAGGGGCAACTGCACATGTTCCTTGTGCAGGCCGTGCTGAAACAATTCCATTGAGACCGGACCGAAAAAAAACTCTCCGAGGATGACAATGCGCTCAAATACCGAGTTGCTGTCCTGTCCGTGCGTCGAGAGCAGCTCCATTTCCGCATGGTGTGCCGCCACCGTCAGTTGGACCGCCGCCTCGGATTCGGGTGTGTATTGAGTCTGGCGGACCATGGTCTTGCCCAGGTTCAGCGCCGCCAGATTGATGGGCTGGCGCAGCAAATTGAAATCCGCCCCTGTCTGGATGAAAACCGCCAGATAGTACTCCTCGCTGAAAGACTTGATCCAGACGGAGAAACTTTCAAAACTGATGCGCAAATCCCTCGGCTCCAGACCCGATTTCAGTATCTGCTGAACCGGTTGCAGCAAAAACAACGAAACCTGGTTAAGGGTGGATTCCTTGTAGTTGGGCGGCGCAGAGTAGCCCATGACTTTGCCGTCATTGCGGAAAATGAACACCGCCGAAACCTCGTCCAGTTCGAACATCCGTTTGAGTGCCTGAAACTCCTTCACTTACGCCCCTCCAGCACAGCCCGGCATCCATCCTCAAACTCGTCCGGCATCGCGCTCATGTCGGAAAAAATAATCAACGGCCGCCCGGCCGTGGAAAAACGCCAGACCCGGAATTCATCAAATTCCAGAAACCATTCCGAAAGTATTCCCGCCCCCAGACTGGCTCCCAACGCATCCACCTTTTCCAAAAAATCCTGGAACCAGTCGGCTGAAAGCGCGTCCACCCCCTGCCCCGCCAGCAATATCACCTCGGCGATTTCCTCCCGGAATACCGCCTTGAAACCGGGCAGCGCGGAGAACTTTTTGATCTGGGCCGCCATGGGGTCGTTCACCCTCATCTGCGGAGCCGGGGTCAGCGCATTCTCGTCGGGCATCTGGCGCACCATGTCCATCAATCCCGCCGCCGCTCCGACACCGGCAAACTGTTCGAGCATCCGGTCCAATGGCTCCCATAACGTGCGCTTGATCCCCACCGGCAATTCCCCGACGGCAAACGTGCTGATCTGCCAGGTGAAAAGCAGCTCCAAGGCCTTCACTCCCCAGACTTTCCCGGCATTCACCTCGATCAACTGCGCATCCTTGAAATACAAAAAACCACTGTCCCCGTTCGGATCAAAAATCGTCAGCATGCAGTTGCGGTGCGGCAAGGCCTCGTTTTTTATGATTTCTATGAGATACGAATTCATGCGCCCAACCCCTTTGTTAGCAAAGCCACGGGCTGTATCCAAGCCTTCTCGCCGAAATAAAGCCGGGCCCGCCGTTCCAGCTCCGGTAAATCCTCCGCCCGGCGGACCAGGGCAAAAACCGTCGCTCCGCTCCCACTCATCATGGCATCCCCCACGCCGGGCTGCGTTCCCAGCCAGCGCCGCGCCTCTTCAATCCAAAGATATTTTGAAAAAACCGCCGGCTCCAGGTCGTTGCGCAGACGGAACTCCCGTTTGACGCCGTCCCGGCCCGCCGCGCACAGCAGCTCCCGGCCCTCCGGACCGTTTTGCGGCCGTGCCGCGTACGTTTGGTACGCCCAGGGCGTGGGCACTCCGAATCCGGGGTTGATCAGCAGTGCCTGCCACTCTCCCGCAAGCTCCACCGGCTCCACCAGTTCCCCGCGCCCCCGGCAAATGGCCGGCCCGTCCTGCAGGAAAAAATTGATGTCGCTGCCCAGCTTGGCGGCTGCCTGACCCAGTTGAGCCTCGGACAGCCCCGCCTTCCAAAAAGTGTTCAGGGCCCGCAGGGTCAGCGCCGCATTGCTGCTGCCCCCGGCCAGGCCGCCACCCACGGGGATTTGTTTCCGCAAACGGATGCGCACGCCGTTTCTCAGGCCGGTTGCCTCCTGGAGCAGGCGGACGGCCCGCACCACCAGATTGTCCTCCCCCGCCGGAATATCCGCCCCCTCAATCTGCAGTTCCACGTCCGCCGGGCCGTTTTCGAACTCCATCTCGTCAAAAATCGAAACCGGGCACATCAGGGTCTCCAATTCATGGAATCCATCCGGTCTTTTACCGAGAATACGCAGATAGAGATTGATTTTAGCCGGACACCGAACTTTCATGGTACTGCCTTGATTGCTTGCCAGCCTGAAACCGTAAACGGGAAATCCACAACTGGAAACCAGAAAGTCACATGCACTCCGACCAATTGATTCTTGCCCTCGACATGCCGGACGACCGCGAAGCCCTTTCCTGGGTGGATCGTTTTTCCGGACGCATCGGTTATTTCAAGGTGGGCCTGCAACTCTTCACCGCCTACGGCCCGCCCCTCGTACGTGAGATCCGGCAGCGCGGAGCCAAGGTCTTTCTCGATCTCAAGCTGCACGACATTCCCAACACCGTGGCCAAGGCGGTCGAGTCCGTCTGCCAGCTCGACATCCAAATGCTCACGCTGCACACCCTGGGCGGCCGCAGCATGATGGAAGCCGCCGTGCGCGCCGCCTCCGGGCATCCCCAAACCACCCTGCTGGGGGTGACCGTGCTGACCCATCTCGACGACGACGATTTAAGGGTTCTGGGATTCGATCACAGCGCCTCGGGACAGGTGCTGCATCTGGCCCGCCTGGCCAAGGAAGCAGGCCTCTGCGGGCTGGTGTGCTCACCGCAGGAAGTCCGGCACCTGCGGCAGCAACTGGGTGCCGATTTGATTCTGGTCACGCCCGGAGTCCGACCGGAGGGCTCGGCGGCCGATGACCAAAGCCGCATCGCCACACCCGCGGAAGCCATTCTCAACGGCAGCAATCATGTCGTGATCGGCCGACCCATTTTGAAGGCGTCCGATCCGTCCGCCATGATCGACTCCATTTTAGGCGCCTAGGTCGGTCAAGATCGCTGGCTATCACGCCATCGCAATGTCACTTGCTCACAGGTTAATTTTGCATGGGATTATAGCTTGCCATTTCCATCAAAGATACGATCCGGCTTGGAATCGGAGCAGTTGGACGGCAGGCTCTACATCGGTGAATTACTCAGTGAACAACCTCAACCAATACACCGCGATCAGCAACTGGTCGGCCCCCGTCTGGGACGGGGACGGAAATTGCGTGAGTTTGAACGGTCAGAGCTATGTCTATGACGGCTTTAACCGGCTCACGGAGGTGGATACCGCCAATGGCAAGGTCTTGTTCAGTTACGATCCGCTGGGTCGCCGGGTGCAGAAGGTGGTGCAGGATGGCAACGGCACGGTGACTTCGACTGTGCAATACCACAATGACGGGGATGAGGTGGCGGTGGAGTATCAGGCGGGCAAGACATGGACCTATTATCTGGGCAATGTCATCGATCAGGTCGTGCTCCGCAGTGATGGCACCAACCAGCAGTATTATTACCACGATGCCTTGGGCAGTGTGGTGGCGGTGGCCGATGGTAGCGGAAACCTGCTGGAAAGCTACGAATACAATCCGCAGGGCCAGGTGGCCATCAGCGATGCCAACGGCTCGACCCTGAGCACTACAGGAATCGGCAATGAAATCCTCTTTGCGGGCAGGAACTACGACTACCAGACGGGTAACTACTATGTCAGGGCCAGGTATTACAGTCCGCAGATTGGCAGGTTCATATCCAGAGACCCGCTCGACGGCGCGGAGTTTTCACAGGGGACAAATTTGTATGCGTATTGCCGCAACAATCATCTGAATTTGACTGATCCGACTGGTAATAGTTTTTGGGGAAGTGTTGGTAATACTTCAATTGGCGGAGGAGTAGGAGCAGGAACAGGTGCGGCTATTGGAGCAACCGTTGGGGGAGTCTTATTG
>Ga0075014_100000322_pt1 | contig 13526 bp, 12 predicted proteins | sample AleBraG_ABR_2014_FD_71472 | JGI IMG/M metagenome (GOLD analysis project Ga0075014, IMG submission 71472) | Freshwater sediment microbial communities in response to fracking from Pennsylvania, USA - Alex Branch Run_MetaG_ABR_2014 | ecosystem: Environmental > Aquatic > Freshwater > Creek >... | reverse complement strand
CCACTCTTCTGAAAAAGATGGTGAAGGCGAGGGTCGCGCAGGTCGAGGGGAAGAAGAAGCGCTGAGCGGACTGCGCAGTCGGCTAGGACGCGACCGCGGACAAGGGCACCAGCGACCCAGCCTCAAAGATGCGCTGGAATTGCCGACGCGCATTCTCGGCAAACTCAGCACACGCATTCCGGTCGGGCACTCGTTCGGCAGCCCGGCGAGGGTACTCATCGTAAGTGCGGCCATCGAGCAATGGCCCGTTGCGAATCTTTCGAACCCCACCCCATTGCTTGAAGAAGAATGGTACGTGCGCAGACAAGCATTGGTCCCGGATTGAGACCACCCACTCCTTACTCATCGGTCGTGCGCCCGGGCCGCTCTCGCCGCCGACGATGACCCAACTGATTCCGCTCAAGTTCAGTTTACCAATGTCTTCCAGCAGAGGCTCAATCGAGAGAAAGCGAACGGTTGCGGGAGTGGCGCGGAGCTGGTCAATGCGCGGTACGCCATGCCTCTTGTCCTCAACACTCACGCCCCACCAGATGTTTTCCGCGCGCGCTGCCAGTCTTAACCTGCCATTGAGCAACTCCCGAAGCCGCTCGGCGCGCTTGGTCAAGACCTGAAAAGTGTGCCAGCGTGCCGCCGTCATGACCGACGCTACCGCCTCGACGTACTCGTCCGTTACGCCTGGCTGGAACAAATCGCTCATCGAGTTCACAAAGACGAGTTTGGGTGAGCGCCAGGTAAATGGCTCGGTCAGCTTTTCAGGAACAAGGCGGAGGTCGAAGCCCTGTTCGTAGGGGTGCCCCTTGACGCCGCGGAACCTTTCGGCAAACGTCTCGGCATAGCAATGTTTGCAGCCGGGGCTGATCTTGGTACAGCCCCGAACCGGGTTCCAGGTGGCATCGGTCCATTCGATGCTTGTTTGCACACTCATGGCTGTCTCTCGTCAGTCGCCGAACCGCCAGACCCAGAGTTCTCAATTCCGACTTAAGCGCACTCTTGAAGTAATTGGCCTTCAAGGGCCTCGAAGGCTCCAGTGAAGAAAAGGCAACCTTGGCTGAAGAAGAAGTCCTTTTGCTTGGATACTTTTGCTTCGTCGAGAGGAGCCAGAATCTGCATTGCAGTCGGGTGAGCAAACTTCGAAAGCATTTTGTGAGAGAGGGTGAAATTCTCTCCCAGCCCGCATTCTTCGGCCGCTTCTCTGACTTGCTTATAGGGCCCGTCCAACGAGTTGATCCCCTCAGCCGCAGCCCGTTTTGAGAGGTCCTGCTTCGCTCCCGTAATCGGATCGAGCCATTCGGGGTCCTGCGCCGTTGCAATTCCCCATCTTGTGAAGGCGCCGAAAAGACCGAAGGCATCGCGACCCGCGTCCTCGTAAAGACGCCTAGCATTCGCTCTGCTCTTCGAGCAAGAGATGCTCCAGACTGATAGCTCCAGAAGGTTCCGTGCTCGCCACGCGAGCAGCGCGGCGTTGTCGTTCTTCGTCTCCTCGTAGGCGCGTTTCAGAAGCAAGTATTCCGAAAACACTTGAGAGCACAAGGATGCGATGACCTGCACCCACCACTCATTGTCCTTTCCGGGGCTCTCAGCCAAATGCTCGATTCTCTTGTTCGCCGCCTCCCACCTTCCGGAAGCAGCGACGTCGGCAGCGAAATCAACCAGCCTTGAAAATTCTGGGTCCATCGAGTTCTCGTGTTCGAACCTAACGTTGTGGTCCGCCATTCAATATTTTGCGCCAATCGTTCAGTTCGTCCAGCAATTGCCCTGCCGTCTTGTTACCAGCTATCTCGTCACGCACGCTATATTGACAGCTTCGAGGTTCCGCGAGGCAAGTCCCCTTCCAGTTACAGCGGTATATTCCCGTGCTTCTTCGGAGGGTTCTTGTCGCGCTTCGTCTCCAGCATCTCCAGCGCCTGGATCAGTCTGTGTCGTGTCTCCCGCGGCTGGATGACGGCGTCAATGAATCCGCGTTCGGCCGCTACGTAGGGATTGGCAAAGCGGTCGCGGAATTCTTCTATCTTGCGGGCGCGCATCTCGGTGCGGTTGGCGGCGCTCTCAAGATCACGCCTGTAGACGATGTCCACCGCTCCATCCGGGCCCATGACGGCGATTTCGGCCGTCGGCCAGGCGTAGTTCACATCCGCGCGAATGTGTTTCGAGGCCATAACGCAATACGCGCCGCCGTAGGCTTTGCGGGTGATTACTGTGATCTTCGGGACCGTCGCCTCGGCGAAGGCGTAGAGCAGCTTGGCTCCGTGACGGATGATCCCGCCGTATTCCTGCGTCGTTCCGGGTAGGAATCCCGGTACGTCCTCAAACGTAATCAGCGGAATGTTGAAGCAGTCACAGAAGCGCACAAAGCGCGCGCCTTTCACTGAGGCGTTGATATCGAGGGTGCCCGCCAGAAAGGCTGGCTGGTTTGCGACTACGCCCACCGGTTTTCCGTTCAGGCGTGCGAATCCGATCAGAATGTTTTTGGCATGATGCTCGGCCACTTCCAGAAAATAGCCATCATCCACCACGCGATGAATCACATCTTTAATGTCGTAGGGAATGTTCGATTCCGCGGGAACCGTGGTGTCGAGCGCGGCGTCGGCGCGGTCCGCGGGGTCGGTGCAGGCCTTGCGCGGCGGGTCTTCCAGGTTGTTCGAGGGCATGAAGCTCAACATTTCGCGAATCATGGACAGACACTCGGCATCATCGCGCGCCACGAAGTGCGCCACGCCGGAAGTCTCGTTGTGCGTCATGGCGCCACCCAGCTGTTCTTTGGTTACTTCCTCGTGCGTCACCAGGCGAATCACATCCGGGCCGGTAATGAACATGTACGAGGTCTTATCCACCATGACCACGAAATCGGTAATCGCGGGAGAGTACACCGCGCCGCCCGCGCAGGGCCCCATGATGGCGGAAATCTGTGGCACCACGCCGCTGTACAGCGTGTTGCGCAGAAAAATGTCGGCGTATCCCGCGAGCGACATCACGCCTTCCTGGATGCGCGCTCCGCCCGAATCGTTTAGCCCAATCACCGGAGCACCGACCTTCGCCGCCATGTCCATGATCTTCACGATCTTTGCCGCGTTTGCTTCCGAAAGCGACCCGCCGAACACAGTGAAATCCTGCGCGAAGACGAACACGGTGCGCCCCTCGACCTTGCCGTAGCCGGTGACGAAGCCGTCGCCGTAGTACTTCTGCTCCTGCATGCCGAAGTCGTTGCAGCGGTGCGTGACCAGCTTGTCGGTTTCCTCGAAGGTGCCCTCGTCGAGCAGGAACTCGATGCGTTCCCGCGCCGTCATCTTGCCTTCTTTATGTTGCCGTTCGAGCCGTTGCGTGCCGCCGCCTTCTTCCGCCAGCTTGCCGCGCCGTTTCAGTTCGTCGAGTTTCTCTTCGAGTTTCATAGGGATCTCGTGTGGCCGGCATCGCGCCCGGCAATCGCACGATTATAGACGTGGCTATGCACTTTGCATTGTGATGGGATACCGCGCCGGGCGTGATGCGCGAACCCACCTGTCAGCTATCAGCTGTCAGCTCCAAACCCTGAGTTGGGTTGGGGCAGGTGAATTCCTTGCTGATTGCTGACGGCTGAGAGCTGACAGCTGCTTCTCTTCAATCCATCGCGCTGCCCAGTGGTTCGTACTTGTACTTCTTCTTGCCGTCCCAGAATATGGCGGAAGTCGTCTGCGTCCCGCCGTATTCGGCAATGCCGATGGCCATGGTCACTTTCTTCTTGATCATCACCCGCCGCAGACCCAGGATTTCCTTGAACGGTATGTTGATGAGTACGAACTTGGCTTTCGGCGTCGCCGATCGCCACGCGTCTGCGCCGGCCCCGTGAATGATGAGCAGCACGAAGCCCTTGCGTTCCGGGTCTTCGGAGGCGAATCCAGACGTGATCTTGGGATCGCCGAAGCCGAAGAACGCGTGGTAGGGGTCCTGCACGGAGTAGCTGAAGCCGCCTTCGTCGAGCATCGGATTCCTGGCTTGCGCAACCAGGATCAGGTCTTCCACGCCGTCGCCGTCAATATCGCCGGTGATGGGAGGAAAGGCAGGCTTGAGGGTGAACTCGGTGCCAAAACGCTGCTTGACGAAGTTATCATCTACGCCGGGAAGTGCAGTCGCGTTCGGTGTCGTCGCCGGTGGTGCCTGCTGGGCGCCAGCCGTAAAAAGGAAACCGGTCAACAGCAGTATTGCGAGAAAGGAGAGGAACGCACGCGACATAGAACTACTCTAATCCTTCTTCTTGGATGAGCAACCCCCGCGGAACCGTTGCCGCCACCCCGGCCTCCAGCTCTTGCCGGAGTTATACTTCTGTTACCCGAGGTTGCCGCGGTGTTGACACTCCTTCCGACACTGGTTCTCTTTGCCGCATGGATCCAGTCTCCTCCGCCAGCAGCGAGCGCCTCGCCGCCGCGCGTCGCCGCCTCCACCGCGACTGAACTAGCTGACTACACCGCCGCTATCCACAAGAAGGATGTCCCCGCCCGTGCCAAGGGCATCGAAACCTTTTTGCAGACCTATCCCGAAAGCCCTTTACAGGAACGTGCCCTGGAGTACTTGGTAAACAGCTACGAGCAGACCGACGATTCACAGTGGTGGAAAGCTGTGGACCGTTTGTTGTCGCGGAATCCTGACAATCTATATGGCCTGGCTCAGCGAACGAAGGTCCGGTGCGACATGGGTCCACCAGATAGGCCCTGTGAAAAGGAGGAACGCGACATCGTGACACGAGGACTCCGCGTCCTTGCATCTGCGGCTAAACCAGATTTCATGAGTGAGGAGGCATTTGCTCAATTCAAGGTGCAGGCAGCCTTGGACTTTCATCATCTAGGCGGCATGCTGGCGCTGATGAGCCAGGACTCACTCGGTGCCGTACAGCACTTTCGCGGGGCGCTTGAGATTGGTCCAGACAGCTTGAGGGATACCTATTCCTTGGCTCTCGCTTATCTGAACGGAAGCCCACCCGATATAAAGGCGGGGATTTTCTTTCTCGCGCGGTCGGTTGTCCTCGCTTCAAACTCACCTGCTCGCAAGCAGATCGAGACCTATGCCAAGGCGACTTACATCAAGTTTCATGGTTCCGAGAGCGGCTGGTCGGACTTGTTGACTCTTGCCAAACAGCACACCGTGCCTCCGGAAGGTTTCACCTTCGCACCAGCTTCGAGACTTGGCGGGCAAAATCGCTAGCTTGCTGAACCGTTACTGCTAACCCCGGGGCTGCCCGCAACCTGATTCGAAACTACCTTCTGAAATGCTCCCACCCGCCGGGCGCAAGGTTCTCCCGCTCGCCGTTGCGCGTGAGAAACACTCCGCTTCGCGCAATCTTGCCGATCCGCGTCACCGGCACGCCCGCAATTTTTTGCGGGACCTTGCGCCCGGGCCGGGTCGTGAACAGCAGTTCGTAGTCTTCTCCTCCGTTCAACGCTTGTTCCAGGCTCGCCGCGTGATGGCTGGGTATCGCTTCGGCCAGGACCTCGGCTCCTACGCCGCTTTCCTCGCAAATGTGGTGCAAGTCGGTCGAGAGGCCGTCGCTCAGATCGATCATCGCCGTTGCCCAGCCACGCTCGCGCAGGAAGCACCCGACCGCCACTCGCGGCTCGGGATGGAAGTGCCGCGCAAATTTCTTAGCGCTGATTTTCCGGCCGCGATACAGTTCGTCCAGCGCCGCCGCCGACCCGCCAAGTTCTCCGGTCACGTAGAGCACATCTCCTGGCCGCGCTCCCGCACGTGTGATCGCCTTGCCCTTTGGCGCTGATCCCACGACCACAATATCCGCCAGCACTCGTGCCGGCGACTGTGCCGTATCTCCGCCAGCGAGGGTCACGCCGTACTTCTTCGCCAGCGCGAGCAATCCACGCACAAACTCGTCCACCCAACGCTGCGGCAAGCCTGCGGGCAATGCCAGGGAAAGAAACGCGGCGCGCGGTTCGCCGCCCATCGCGGCAATGTCGCTCAGGCCGCGCGCAAGGCAGCGGTGCCCCACGCTGGCCGCCGGATGCCACTCCCGCCGGAAGTGCACGCCTTCGAGAGAGAAGTCCGTGGTCACGAGAATCTCGTGTCCCTGCGGCACGCGCAGCACGGCCGCATCGTCGCCAATCCCGAGGCGGATGCCAGCGGTTCGTCCCCTGGCAACGGCCCGGCAGATCATCTCAATTTGCGACTTTTCCGGTAAGAGCACGGCTATCTCACTATAGCGAACCGGTCAAATCCGCGAAATTGCCCGAGTAACGGCCCATCTCGCTCGAGCGGACGGCGTCCGTTCGCACCTGTTACCTGCCCGACCTTCGTAACGGACCTATGGTTTTCAATAGGTTGACAGCCCTGAATCTAGTTTGTTAACGTAGGTCTGCTTTCATTTACTTGCACCTTTGGCCGAGGCAGTCAGATTGCATAATATTGGCTGCAATAGGCTTACCTGATCTGGGTGGGTCGTAGTCGAGGACGAATTTTAGTCAGCCCAAACCGGGGCTGTACGCCAGATCAGGATGTGCACCGGGATCCTTTCCCGGTACACGCGGTCGAGAATCCTGATAAGACAGATCGGACGACGTTTGCGAAAACGCTTCTACATTCTTTTCGTGGCGCGCGGCGAAGATGGCCAGCTGCGCAAGATTCCTATTCCTTTGCACTACATTTACATTTTTCTGGCTGGGATTAGCATCGGTCTGTTGACCCTGACGGGCATTGCGGGCTCCTACACGCGCATGCTGGTAAAAGTGGCGCACTACAACCAATTGCGCACGGAAAAGGACCAGATTGCGCAACGCTACACCCACCTCGAGCAGGTGGCGCAGGAGCGCGATGTGCAGGTTGCGTCGCTGGGTTCACTGGCGAGTGAAGTCTCCTCGCTCTACGGACTGAAAGCGGACCAGGCCATCGTTTCTCCTCCGGAACAAATGAACAGCGTGGAAGTGGGGCGCTCGATGGACCAGCTGTTCGCCCTGCGCAACACCGCGTTGAGCGGCGCCGCTAGTGTCGGCATTTCTACCCTGGGCAGCACGGGACGCTCCGTGACGGTGGCGGATTGGGTTCGCGTTTCCGCCCTTCCAACCTTGTGGCCGATTGAAGGCCGCGTTACCGGCTCGTTTGGCGAACGCATTGACCCATTTAACGGTGAAGGTGCGTTTCACCTGGGCGTCGATATCTCAGGCGACCTCGGTGAACCGATTGTCGCGCCCGCGGATGGTTTCGTGACCTACGCCGACCAGCTCGGCGGATACGGCCGAGCCTTGGTGCTCGATCATGGCAACGGCGTGACGACGCGCTACGGACACATGTCGGGCTATGCGGTCGCGGTGGGACAGCACGTGCGCCGCGGCGACGTGATCGGCTACGTGGGCAACTCCGGCCGCAGCACTGGACCGCACGTACACTACGAAGTTCGCATTAACGACACTCCTGTCAACCCTTACAAATACCTGCGCATGACCTGGGCCCGCCATCACGGCACGTTCGCGGCGGGAGCGGGGATGTGAGGCGGCAGCCTCTCGCTCTTAGCCTTTAGCTCTTAAGCTCTCAGCCGTCAACTTTCGGTTCTCAGTGTTCACTATGGAGGCACGGGCAGCGTGCCCTGAGAGAGCGAAGCGACCGAACGAGTCCTCGCCCGTGCATTGCTGCGGAGGGAAATAGCCTTCTCGGCGCCCTCTGTGTTCAGGGCAGTGAAACGCTGTTTGCCCCCCTACCCGCGCAGCCCAATCCAGTGTTCCGAAATGATGATCGAGTTCCCCGGATTCTGGGGATCGTACTTGACCGAAGTCGGCAGGCCGAGGCGGCAGCTGTGCAGGTTCACCCAGTGGCGCAGCAGGGTCACATCCTGCGAGCAGTTGTACTCCACGCCGGCAATTTCGTACTGGTAGATGATCAGCTGTAGGCACTTGCCGTCGTTGTTCACTTCCTGCACGTCGAGCACGTTGCCATCGGTGATGCGGCCAATGCGATTGAGGAATTCGCGGCGCTCGCGCTCAATATCGTCGGGCGTGCGGCGCCGCCGCATGAGCCCGTAGACGGTCAACAGCACCGCACCCGCGGCGAGAATGATCGCGTAAATTTGCAACTGCCCCATGCTAGTAAGAAATCGAACCTGAGCCGATCTCTAGGCAGAATAAACGTTGCCGCCAATTTCGGGAAGGGCACGAAAGGACGAGAGGAAATTTGTAATTTTGTAATCAGGTAGTTTCGTCATTTGAATTCCAGGTGCCTCACATATCGGCTCGACGCAAAGGAATTTCCAAATCACCCGATTACCAGAGCGCACAATCAATTACTCACTCACGGCGCATCTGCCGCCCGCTTAGCGCGGGCTGCGGGTTCGCGGAGGGTGCGGTTCCAGTCCCAGCGCACCCCTGAACCTTCGCCACCCGCTCTCCAGTAGCTCAAATCCGGCATGGAACGCGGGCACGGGGTCGGCGTACTCGAACGTCATGTCATAATCTGCGACAAACACGCTCTGCCCGAAGCGCCGCAGTTGCGACAGGCGCATCCCCAAGCCGCCTTTGCGGCCCACCACCACCCATCCGGTTGTCCACATGTCCCGCACCAGCCAGCGGATGCGCTTGCCCGCTTTGTACTCCGGCGCCACGATCTCCTTGCCGCCGGCTGCCTGCAGGGCCACCAGCGGCAGGTCGCAGCCACACTGGTAGGGCAACGCGATGGTGGAGTCAAACCGCGGATTGAGTTCCAGGAACATCGCAGCGCTGGTAGCATCATCCCGCAGAAACTGGGCGCAGCCGGGGCCGGAATACGCCAGCTCCCACACCAGCCGCCCGGTATAGTGGCTCAGTTCGGGAGTAGGGGCGACGGACACGCTGTCCACGCCCAGGCCGGTTCCGTCGAAGTGATCGGTGCGCAGCACCTGCTGCTCGAAGTAGGCGAGCACCCGGCCCTGGCGCGCGACGAAGTGGCAGTTGCGGCGCAAGCCCGGCACCCAACGCTGCACCAGGGCCACGGCGCCCGCAGGCCAAGGGTCCGGTGTGACCACATCCATCTCGCTGTGGCACACCATCGCTTTCTCTTTCTCGAGAAACAGTTTGGGCGTTTCGTTGGCCTTGATCACGCAGGGAAATCCCACGTCGTGTACGGCTCCAAGCAGCTTGTCGGCCTCGTCAACGGTGACCCATTCCGGAACTGGAATCCCACAGGACTTGGCCAATTGGCATAGTTCCAGTTTGCTCTGGCATTTCAGAACCGCCCCCGGAGACGCCATGACGAAGACGGGCGGCCGCGGTAACGTTTCCCAGTGCGGCGCCAGCGCGCGCGCCAGTAGGTCGCCCACGGGCACTACGTAGGCAAGATCGGGATGGCTGGCGACGTACTGTTGGAGCGCAGAAACAAATTCCGGCAAGCTCAGGACGGGATGCCGCCATATTTCTGCGGTGTAGCGCGAGCGCTCCGGGTAGCTTCCCCAGCGGCTCTCCGAGCCGACGATCACTCGAAAGCCGGCTCGCGCGAGCGACCGCACGACGATGAGGCTTTCTTTATACGGCCCGAGCACCAGGACGCGTTCGGCCAGTGGGAGTACCTCTCAATTCATTTACAAGTTACCAAATGACGCAGGCGGCCCGCTATTCCTCTGCCACGCCATTCCACAGCGTCCCCACTCCCTCCACACTCACTTCCATCACGTCGCTAGCGACGACGGGGCCGACGCCTTGCGGCGTCCCCGTCGCGATCAGGTCGCCCGGCATGAGCGTGATGACGCGTGCGATGTGCCGGATCACGACATCCAGTGGAAAAATGAAATCAATGGTGTTGCCGCTCTGGCGTACTTCGCCGTTCACGCGCGTCTCCACGCGCACGCCTTTCCAGGGATCGAGTTCGTCGCTAACCAGCGGTCCCACCGGGCAGGAAGTGTCGAAACCCTTGGCGCGCGTCCACTGGCCGTCCTTGTCCTGCAGGTCGCGCGCCGTGAAGTCGTTCACGCAGGTGTAGCCGAGAATGTACGGACGGACGTCTTCGTCGGGCTTGAGCTTGGAGCAGCGCCGCGCGATCACCACGCCCAGTTCGCCTTCGTAGTCGGTGCGCTCGGCAACGCCGGGCCGGCGCACGGTTCCGCCCGGAGCGAGCAGCGCCGAGGGCGGTTTGAAGAACAGCAGCGGCTCTTTGGGAATGGCGTGCCCGAGTTCGGCGGCATGCTCGCGGTAGTTGCGTCCCACGCAGATGATTTTCGACGGCCGCACCGGCTCAACCAGCGGCGCGTCGTCGAAGGCAATGGGATCAATGCGCTTGCTGGCCAGGCTCTCGAGGTCGCCGTCCGTTTCTTCGGGCGGAGTCAATAGCAGGCGCGTGATGGCTTCTTTCCCGCCAACGGACTCGACCAGCCCGTAGCGGATACTTCCGTCAAACTGAAACCGGCAATATTTCATCGAGAACCATCTAACCACAGAGGGCACGGAGGCGCACAGGGGGAAAGAGACCATCGCGGCAATCGATACAAGCTGACCAGCCGATGACAGCGCGGCAATATACCGCGCCGCTATGGACCCATCCCGGTGTCCACATCGCGACGCATACCGCGGGGTAGAATGCGGAACAGGCATTGCCGAGGCGCCGAGATGGGCGAGAGCTATCAGGAATCGGGCTCGAGAGACTTGAACGATTGGTATCGTACCCTTCTGCATCATTGGGCGAAGTCAGGTTCGGCTGAACCGGTGGCGCATTGCATGCGGGTGTCTGCCTTCACCATCGCCCTCGCCCGGGCTATGAACCTGGACCGCAGCCAGATTCAGACGATTGCGCGTGCGGCATTCTTGCACGATCTCGGCAAGACGGCCGTGCCCAGCGCGATCTTGCACAAGACCGGCACACGGCCTCCGTCAGAAGACGCGGCGATGCGCGAGCATTGTCTCCACGGCTACGAAATGCTGCGGAGAATCCCCTTTCTGCAAGACGCTGCTGAGATCGTGTACGCCCACCACGAGCATTGGGACGGCACGGGCTACCCGCGACGTCTGCGGGGTGACCGGATTCCACTAGGCGCCCGGTTGCTGGCCATCGCAGACGCACTGGACGAGGCCACCGCCGGCGACGACGCGCGGCCGCCGAAGTCCGTGCAAACGGCTCGCGAAGAGATAGCCAGTGGGTCGGGGAGTCGGTTCGATCCGGAGGTGGTCGGAGTCTTCCTGACAATGCCCCTCCACCTGTGGTTAGAGTTGCGGAGGCGGACCGATCCGGGAGAAGAAGATGGACCCGGGGTGGCCGTGACCAAACCCAAGCGCCCCAGCGCAGGTAGTGGCTATGCAAGTGCCAGCTTGGACGCCGACTCCGAAAGAGCGTGAGCAGCCCGGGCGTCCGTTGGCAAGGCACCCTGTTTTGGCCCTAGGACGAACGCTACGGAACACTCTCGCTCGTCTCTTCCGACCGCGCGCTCTCGTTGCCGCGCACGTCCACCGCTCTGACCGAATACACATACGTCTTGCCCGGCGCTACGTTCGTATCGCGGAAGGCGGGCGTGCGGGCGAGGTCGCTATTGATCTTGACTGGTTCGCTGCCCGCTTCGTGGCGGTAGATGTTATAGCCTGCCAGGTCGCTCTCGGTGTTCGCGCTCCAGATCAGGTCAATGAAGAACGGTTGTCCGGTGCCGGAGAAGACGGCTTCAACATTGGTGGGCACTGCAGGCGGGAAAACATCGTGCGCGACGACCTTCACAGGTTGCGAGTCGTCGCCCTCGACTTCGAGGTTGTGCGCGCCAGGGACAAGCGTGACCGTGGTGACGTTGTAGTCGTAAGTCTTCTCCCACTCGAGCCAGCGGTCCGTGAGTTCTGCGGCGGCGTCCGCTGTCAGTTGCACTTCGCCGACCAGTTCTTTCTCTGGCTTGCCTTCCTCCTTGCGGTAGACGCGGTAGATATGGCGAATGTCGGGCGTCTCATACTGGTGGAGAATGCCGGTCCAGTGCAGCACGAGACCATCGCCGGTGAGTTTGGCCTGCACATCCTGCGGCGGAGGCAGGGTCGGCGCAGCCGGAACCTGCACCGTGTTCGAAATTCCCGCGCCGCGGCTTTCTGTATTCAGGGACTCGATGGTATAGGTGACCAGCGCCGCCGGATCTTTCTGCAGTTCCGGAGGCAGAACGTCGGTGAAGGTGGCAACGGTACGGGTCGTGTCATCGGGCCGCTTCACGGTGGAGACGATCTGCACGCTAGCGGCAACGTGCGCCGGAGTGCCGCACTCAACGAGTTGCGGTTGTGTGGTGCGACAGATGAGCGTTGGACCAAGGTGGCGGATCCCACCACCATCGGTGGTCTCGGTTGGAGCCGTCCACGTGAGGGTCACGTTGTCGCCTTTCCGCGTGGCACGGAGATCGGAAGCCGGCTTGGGCAATTCGAGCGATGGCGGCAGGGGCGGGTTCGGCGCAGCGCAAGCGGCGAAGAAGCCGCAGGCGGCGAGGGAGAAGGCCAGGGCGATAGTACAGAGGTGGTGCGCAGATTTCATCGCGAGACGTATCAGGGTAGCAGAGTAGCGCTCCTGCCGGCGAGCTGCGCTCGGCTTCTGCGTGTCAATGACCCGCCCCCACGCAGGGCCCACAAAGCTAGGCAGCACACGGGCGAGGACGCCCGTGCCTCCACCGAGCGGGATTCAGGCTAAAGGCTAAGAGCTAACAGCGAGCAGCTAAGAGCTGCTTCACGCCACCAACTCCATAACCGCCTCGCGAAAGACGCGCGTGTGCTGATCGACATCCTCTGCTTCGGTCTGCGGCGACATCAGCGCCATGTTGTGGAACGGCGTCAGCAGGATGCCACGGTTCATGGCGTAGAGATGCATGAAGCGCTCGAGTTCAAAATCCATAGCGTCGTGGGCTTCGGTGCCGTTGCGCGGCGTTCGCGGCGCGAAGAGATACTCGGCACGGCAGCCGAGGCGCGTGACGTGCCAGGAGAGCGAGAAATCAGCGATTGCTCTCTGCACGCCTTCGGTCCAGCGCTCGGCCATTTGAATCATGTGCGGAAAGGCTTGCGCGGTGAGAACTTTCTCGAGCGTGGCGCGCATGGCGGCTAGTGACAGGGCATTGCCGGCGAGCGTGCCGCCGATGCCTCCGGTGTCGCAGTCTTCGAGGCTGTGCTCGGCGAGGACGCGGGTGGCGACATCCTGGCTTATGCCGTATGTCGCGCCGGGGACGCCTCCGCCAATGGGTTTGCCGAAGACCAGCATGTCGGGCTCGAGGCCCTCGGCGCGGGTGAAGCCGCCGGGGCCGGCGCAGATAGTGTGCGTTTCGTCAATGATGAGCAGCGTGCCGTGCTTGCGCGTGAGCTCGCGCAGCGCCAGATGGTAGCCGTGCATGGGCGGAACGATGCCGACGTTGGTCATAGCGGGTTCGGCGAGCACGCAGGCGACGTCGCCGTGGGCGAGTTCGCGTTCGAGCGCGACCACGTCGTTGAATTCGACGACGCGCGTGGTGACAGCAGGGTTGACGGGCGGGCCTATGTTGCCGCGGCGCGGTCCGGCCACGCCGTCTTTCAGCGTGATAAACGTTTCATCTACAGACCCGTGGTAGCACCAGTTATAGACGAGAATCTTGGGGCGCTTGGTGATCTGCCGCGCGAGGCGGATGG